>Ga0222718_10004454_pt1 | contig 11634 bp, 10 predicted proteins | sample C33_27DmetaG_FD_165045 | JGI IMG/M metagenome (GOLD analysis project Ga0222718, IMG submission 165045) | Estuarine water microbial communities from San Francisco Bay, California, United States - C33_27D | ecosystem: Environmental > Aquatic > Marine > Unclassified | place: USA: California... | reverse complement strand
TGATTGCTTATAAAACATAAACCCAAATGAGAATTTTTTAAGATTTCAAACCAATAATCATTGCTAACATCTTCAAATACAAAAATCTTTTTTTCCAAATTATTTACCTCAATTATCTTTTTTAATTTTTTTCCAAAACCATTTATAGAGCTACCAGCAATAACCAATAATATTCTATTATTAGTATACTTGAAACTTTCAACAATTTCGTTCAGAAAATGTTTGGGTCCAATAGATCCTAAATGACAAACAATATTTTTAGATTGAAATTTATTCTTAATTATAAATTTTCTAAATTTTAATGAGTTATTAGTTTTAATTTTTTTTGGAAAACAATTCATAAAAGAATAGTATTTACTAAGGTTATTTTTTGAATATTTTTTAAATAAATTTGCTCTTTTTTTTGATGGAAATATTAAATAATCACAAATTTTTGAACTAAAAAATTCTAATTTAACTAAAATTTTTTCGATAAAATTTTTGGTATTACTTATCAAATCAAAATCAAAATTATGATAAATAAATTTAGTTTTTTTATTTAGAATTTTTGAAAATAGAATATTTAACAATGCTTTTTTATTGAAAAATATAACATGTTTTGGTTTCTTTAAAATTAATTGGATTACTACAAAAAAATGAAAAATTAAATAATTTATAAAATTAAATTTATAATTAATGAAATTTGGAGGATTCAATAATTTTACTTTTTTTCCAAAATTAACATTTTGAATCACATCTTTAAAATTATTTAAATTTCTACTTATAACGTATATTTTAAATTTTTTTTTTGATAACTTTTGCGATAAAAAAATAAGTGTTTGGTAAAACTTGGGATCACCCCAAATTACAAAAAAAATTTTGTTCATTTTTTCTTTAAATATACTATGTGAGTTTTTAGATAATAGTTTTCTTCATGTATCATTGGATTTTTTTTTATTAACTTTTCCTTTAATTTATTATTTTGATTAATTAATTTATAACCTGTTGGACAAAATTCGACATAAGTTTTAATTGGAATAAATTTATTTTTTTTAAAAATTTTCATATATTCGTTACCATTTAGTTTTGAAAACAAATTATTTTGAACCAATACTCCTCCTCCACCACCTTCATTTAATTCATAATTAAGACTTCTTACATTTTTGTTGAAATATTTCTGATATTTTTTTTTACTTAAAAGTAAGTGATTGTACCCATTATTCTGATTATCTCTTCCAGAGAAATGATCTCCTGCATATGTTAACCACATTGGTCCTCCGTATGAAGAATATAAAATTCCATCTTTCTTTAAAAATTTTGAACAATGCTTAATGACTTTTGAAAAATCTTTACAGTGTTCAAAAACAGCATCACTTACTATAAAATCAAATTTAGTATTATATTTGAATTTAGTAAAATCTTGTTTGTAAAATTCAACCTTTGTTTTAATTTTTTTTAATTTTACAAATTTTTCAACTTGTTTCCATGAAGAATCATAATTTAAAACATCAACACCCACTATTTTTTTTGGCTTAAATTTAAACCATAAATGATAATCAAAAGCATTACCGCAACCAATATTCAAAATACATTTATTTTTAATTTTTTTTAAATTATCAATTTTTTTTCTTCTTGCTAGAGTGGAAAATCCTTTTGCTGGCAGAACAACATCAATATCATAATTTTGATTTTTAAATAAATTATTATATTTAATAGTAAAGAATGGTCTTCTTACAATTAAGTCATAATAATCTCTAATTTTATCTCTTAAAGTATAATTTTTAATATCAAAAAAATTTATATATTTTATCGATAAATCTTGATCTTTAGAAAATTTGAATTTTTTTTTCATACTTGAGTTATTATTTATAGTATAAAAAGAATTATCAAAATGATAAAAGTAGCAATAATAGGAATGGGTAATGTTGCATGGAGTGCTCACCTACCTGTGTTATTATCAAGAAACGATATAGAAATATCTTGGGTATTTGATAAAAGTCAAAATAAGAAAAATATTTTAAAAAAGAAAAATATTCCATTTTTCAATGATATTAAGAATGCAATAAATTATAAGAAATGCGATATTGCTTTAATAACAATCCCATATTCTGAGAGAGCAAAAATTTTTGATGAAATAAAAGATAAATTTAGTGGGATATTTTTTGAGAAACCATTTGCACTTACTTTAGATCAACATGAATACTTCTCAAATCATTATGAAGATTATGCTGTTACTATTGGATATCAAAGAAGACACATGGGTATAGTAAAAACCTTAAAAAATATAATTAATCAAAATATATTTGGTCCATTAATTTCAATAAATATTAATTTTGGCGATATTCATTATAAGTTTGATGGATTTAGATCTAAAAAAGAAAAATCGGGTGGTGGGATTTTTTTTGAAGCTGGTTCCCATTGGATAGATACTGTTTTATTTGTTACTGATGCGAAAAATATAAAAAACTTTAAAAGTGATAAGAAAGAAATAGCAGAACTTGATATTGAGTGTAGTGGAGCCTTTGATATTGTAAATAAACATAGTCATGAAATAAATTGTAATTTTTACATTTCAAATTTAAATAATACGTCCAACTCAATCGAGTTTAATTTTAAACATTGTTCTTTAGAACTCTCTCTGTTTGATGATAATTCAAGTTTAAAAATCATTAATAATGGTGATCATGAATTTATAATAAAAGATAATGAATTTTATAATTTTCCTAATAAATCTCTTGATGTTCTTTGGTCATTTTGGAATGAATTTTTATATTCCTACAAAAATAAAAAAAAATCTGAAATATCAGCAGATAACTTTGTTTTAACAACCAAAATAATTGAATTATTTTATGCAAAGTAAAAAAATTATTATTTTAGGTGCTACTGGCCAGATTGGTAAAGAACTATCTTTAAAATTTAAAGACTCTAAGGAACATGATATCATTTTTCATTCAAGAACACTTGTAGCATCATCTTTTTTTAAGAATAATGACATAAATTTTATAGCTGCAGAAATTGATGATGATAAAGTAATTTCTAAAATATCTGAAGCAGATTTAATTTTTGACTTAGCCGCACCTGATCATGGATCTCTCCAAGAAATAAAGGATTTTTATAAAAAAAGATTTGATTTAATTTTTTTTCATATGAAAAAAAAATCAAAATTTATTTTTGCAAGTTCTATGAATGTTTTTGGAATAGATGACAAGAGAAAAATTCTAAAAAATTATTTTTTTTCAAGTTCAATATATTCCTCAAATAAGAGATATGCAGAAAAATATATTAAAGAATTGGGGAAAAAAAATTCTATTGAAATTTATATTTTAAGATTGGCTGAAGTTCACGGTAATTTTCAAAGAGCCAGTACTGAGATTATAAAACTAATCAAAGATAAATTTCTTTTTGAAATAGCTAACACTCCTGCTTGGATTACTTTTGTTTCGTTAATTAAACAATCTATTATAAATATTTTAAATGATAAAGAAATTCCTGGTACATATACTTTAACCTGTGATGATGTTTATTGGGATGATCTTCTTAATATATTTGGAAAAAAAATTAATTTAAAGCCAAAATTTATAATTAAACAAAGACCAAAAAAAATTAATTTTTTATTAAATTATATTTTTCAAATAATTTTAACTAAAAAAGATTTTTTGAGAGGAAATTTTAATATTAATAAAGACTTTGAGGACATGATAAAACTTAATTTTAGAATTAAAAAAATTAAAAAATCAATTGAAAATTTTAAAGGTACTAAAATTTATAGTAAAAAAAATAGATACATAGGTATCCTCCCAGGAAAAAGAATGCTCTCTTTGAGTTATGATATTAAAAAAATCTTAGATTGATTTTTAATATTTATTTAAAAACTATTTTTTATCCAGGAAAGAGTTGTAAACTTTTTCAAATCCTTCCTCTAAATTTATTTTTGATCTCCATCCATATTTTTGAGCAATTGAACTGTTTAGTATTTTTCTTGGTGTGCCATTGGGCTTTGTTTTATCAAACTTAATTTTAATATTTAATCCTAGTTTTTTTATTATAAACTCAGCAAATCCTTTAATTGTTTTTTCATCTCCACTTCCAATATTTATTAAACTTTCTTTGGTATTCTTATTCATAAAAAAAATACAAGCATCAGCAACATCATCTACATACATTAATTCTCGTTTCGCTCTACCATTTCCCCATAATAGAATTGATTTTTTTTTATTTATTTTGGCATAATGAACTTTACTTATTAAAGCGGGATAAAAGTGTGATTTCAATAAATCATAATTATCATTAGGGCCATAAGTATTTGGTGGCATTAAACATTTATAATTAGTTCCATATTGTGCATTATAGCTTTCGCACATTTTTATACCTGTAATTTTTGCAATAGCATATGGTTCATTTGTTTTTTCTAACTCTCCATTTAATAAATATTCTTCTTTAATTGGTTGATTACATTTTTTTGGATAAACACAGCTCGAACCTAAAAAGATTAAATTCTTAACTTTATTTAAGTACGAGGAATGAATGATATTCATTTGAATTGCTAGATTGTTATAAATAAAATTTGCTCCATAAGTGTTATTTGCATAAATTCCACCTACTGTAGCTGCTGCATTTATAACTGCATCAGGTTTATTTTTTCTAAAAAAGTTTTTAACAAGATTTTGATTCCTTAAATCAAGTTTTTTTTTTGAGATAGTTAAAATATTTTTATATCCAAAAAATTTTAATCTTCTCATCAAAGAAGAGCCTACTAGGCCATTATGACCTGCAACAAATATTTTTGAATCTTTGGTTAATCTATTTGACATAATTGATGTATTTTTTTATCCATTGTTAACATTTTTAGCAAAGAAAATATTAATTGATCTAACCTATTCCTCCACTATTTTTTGTATAATTTCATTTTTAGAGTGCTTTTGTAAAACTAACATATAGCCTAGTTTAGAGTTTTTTGATTTTTCACTTTATTTAGTTATTTTATAATAATAATAATTTATAAATTATGATTTCAGAGATTGAAACAGAAAAATTATATAGTTAAATTTTTTTATAGTTTTTAGGTATAAGAAATAAATTTATACTATTTTTATTGTACTTCTTATCAAAAATTTTGCCTTTTATTAATTTGGCAATATCCATTTTATAAAATCTTCTAAAATTATTTTTATCTACATTATATGAAAAGCAATTATATTTTTTATCTAAAATTTTCCAAATTATTCCAAAATTTGATTTGTTAAACTCTATTAAAAAAACTGGTTTATTTCTTTTTAAAAATCTATGCATCCCCTTAATAACAAGGTGATCAAAACCTTCAACATCAATTTTAATAAAACTTATTTTTTTTTTATAATTGATATTATCAAATTTATCTAGTTTATATTTTTTTTTTGAATATTTAAAATCTTTATATTTTGTAGGATAATTATTTTTTATTTTTTCTAAAATATAACTTTCACTAAAACTATTATTCAAATGAATTGAAAGACTTTTATAATTTGCTTGGTATAAAGTTTTTATTTCTTTTTTATCTGAAAGTCCAAATGGAAATATTTTTAAATTTTTATAATGGTTTTTTATCTTTGATAAATAATTTTTAATTAATATCTTATTTGGTTCAAAAATTAATATTTCATTTTCTTTAAAACCAATTTCTCTAAAACTTGCTGATGACAGACCAATATTGCCACCTATATCTACGAAAGTACCTTTTTCATTGATTTTAAATATTTTTTTTAATGCTAAGTAATCTTTATCTTGGGGTAAAAGGAACTTAAAAAAGATTAAATTATTATATACTAGCATTTGAATTGAAGGTATTTTTTCTAAAAATTTTACAAAGCTATATTTTAATGATCTTAACATTTAGAAGAATTTATATTTAATTAACGTCCAAATAGCTTTTATGCCATCGTATGCTTGGATTTTTTTACCCTGTTGATAAGAGCGACCATTATAATTTATTGCTATCTCTGATATCTCAATATTAAGTAAAGAAATTTTTGTTGTTACTTCAGGACAGAAAGAGAAATCATTCTCTTCAAGTTTAATTGATTTAAATAATTTACTTTCAAACATTTTGTAACATGTGTGTGCATCAGTTAATTTTTGTTTATTTATCAAATTAGATAATTTAGTTAAAAAAATATTACCAACAATTCTTATGCCATGACTAAAGTTTTGAGATTTTTTATTTTGAATATTATTTAGGACTCTTGAGCCATATATTACTTTTAGTCTTTTATTTTGTATTTCAAATAACAAATTTATAAGATCTTCAGGATCATATTCTAAATCTGCATCTTGAATTACTACATATTCACCGTGTACAAATTCTTGTGCACTCTTGATTGCAGCTCCTTTACCTTTGTTGATATCATGAAATATAATTTTATCTATCTTATCTTTATTTTTTTTAATTACATCCTTTGTGCCATCAGTTGAGTTATCGTCAACTAAAATTATTTGTTTTTCTATTTCGATGTTAAATATTTTATTTATTATATCTTGAATCGTGTTTATTTCATTGTAAGCAGGTATAATAATTGTTAACTTAGTTTTTTTCATTAAATTTTATGTTTGATTTAATTTTTAATTCCTTTTTAATTTCTTTACTATTTACACCATTTGGTTTCATCTTAACAAATAATAATAAAAAAAATTTAGATTATTACTCAACTCAACTTTTGTATGGATTAATAATATTGAGTTTTATCGCCCTTTTTTTTAATTTTTTTTTTTCTCTCAGTAAATATTTAAATACTTTAGTTCTTATTTTGCCATTGATAATTTTAATAAAAAAAAAAGATATATATTTTAATTTTCAATTTTTAACATTTTTATTTCTATCTACCATTATAATTTCAGTATTGATTTTGGAAAGTGATGTCTTTAGGCCTGATGCAGGATTATACCATATTCCTTATATTAAAATTCTTAATGATGAAAAAATAATTTTTGGACTTTCTAATTTACATTTTAGATATGCACATATATCAATAATGCAATACCTTGCAGCAATATCTAATAATTTAATCTTTGGTAATAATGGAATTGTTTTTGCACAAGCTTTAGTTGCTAGTGCTGTAATTATTAATTTCAGTTACAAAATATATATATTGAACAAAAATAAAGAATACAGTTTTTATTTTTTTTATTTAATTGGATCATTAATTTTTATTAGCTACAAAATGAATCGATATGGCGAGTATGGTAATGATGCGCCATCACATTTTTTAGTTTTCTTTTTAATTTCTGAAATACTCTCTTTAAAAGAACATAAAGCAAAAGATATATGTAATAACTTTATATTAATTGCTTTTATTATTTTTAATAAAATAACTCTCTTAATGTGTTTATTTTTAGGGCTAATTTCATTAAATAAATCAAAAATAGTAGAGATATTTAAATTAAAAAGATTTTATTTTTTATTTTTTTTTATTTTTCTGTGGTTAATTAAAAATATAATAATCTCTGGATGTTTATTATATCCAGTCAAATCTCTTTGTTTTGAAAATCTTTTATGGACAAATATAAAAGAACTTAAGTTGGTTTCTGCAGAAAATGAGGCGTGGGCAAAAGGGTGGCCTGACTATGTAAAAAACCAAAACCTAAATAATGAAAAGATAATATCAAATAAAGATTACTCTAAAAATTTTTACTGGCTCCGTTATTGGTCAAATGGACATTTGAATAAAATTGTTGATATTATACTTCCATATTTATTATTTCTTCTTCTTTTAACAATTTTTTTTAAAATATATATAAATTCAAAAAAAAAATTTATTTTTAGAAAAGACTATCTTTATTTAATTTTTATTATGTTTTTAGGAAGTGTTTTTTGGTTTATTAAAGTGCCTGTATATCGATATGGTTATTCGTATTTTATAAGTTTAATATCTTTACTGTTTGCTTATACCTGTATGCATTTTTTCGATTTTAAAAATAAAATATATAAATTAATTAATTACTTATTAATTATTTGTATATTAATTATAGCTACCAAAAATATCCTTAGAATACTAAAAATTGACAATAATTATAATAATTACCCTTGGCCAAAATATTATTCAATGAACGATGAAAACAATCTAACAAAATTTAAAGTAAATAAATTTGGCAAAATACATGTAACAACACCAATAAATGGGTATTGCATGTATAGTAAAAAAATATGTGCACATTACGAACTTGAAAAAAATATAAAACATAAGAAGATAAAGAATTATGATATGTTTTATTTTAAAAACTAAATATTTAAATTATTATTTATTTAAACAATAAATAAAAAAAAAATAACCATAATTATTCCTTGCTATAATGAAGAAGGAAATTTAAATTCATTTTTTGAAAAAATAAAAAATATTATTAAAGAAAAACTCAATATGTTTTTAATAAAAAAAATGAAATAAAAATTCAAATTTATCTTTGCAAGAGTTAATATTAATAGTGGAAAAAATGGTAGTCTTGCTAAATGAAAATTGATTTCAAATGGATAGATTTTTTGAACATATTCATTATTATAATATAAATTATGTAATAAATCTCCAAATCCAAAAGGTAAAGACCTCAAAACTATATCATTATTTTCATCAATATAATTTGGAAATTTATTAATGTTGATCTCTAGATAAAAACAAGAAAATATAAGAAAAAATGATAATAAAGTTAAGTAAATAAAAAATAAGTTTTTTAATGAAAATTCATTAATTTTTTTTTTTAAAAAAATCATTATATAATTTAATGTCTATATCTTAGATAATCTCAATTTTTACTTTAATTTTATGTTGTAAATATCTCTAAAAGACATGTTTTGAATTTTAGATAGATCATCTTTTAAAGTTTTTATATCAATATTTTCATTGCATAACATTATATCTGGATGTGATGTGCTTAATAGATTATCTCCTAAAGTAATTTCCTCTGAAATCTTTTCACCTTTTTTTAATCCTATAATTTTAATAGATATATCACCATTTTTATTTTTTTTGTCTTTAACAGTTTTTCCACTTAATCTAATGATTCTTTCTGCTATTTTATGTATGTAAACTTGCTTCCCCATATTGAGTGCAAAAATTCTTAAATTTCCTTTATTCATATATGATGCGTTTATTACTAGTTGGACTGCCTCTGATATAGACATAAAATATCTTTTTACTTTTTTGTGAGTTACTGTGAGTGGCAAATCTTTTAAAATTTGACTTAAAAAAATAGGTATCACAGATCCACTTGAGCCTATAACATTTCCGAATCTTACAATTGTAAAGTTAGTAGTTGTTTTGTTTTTATTTTTTGAATATTCATATTGTATAATTTTTTCACCAAATTTTTTTGTAACTCCCAAAATACTTTTTGGTTTCACAGCTTTATCAGAACTTATAAATGTGAAATTCTTGATTTTTTTAATTAATGAAAAATTAACAATTGTTTGGGTTGCAAAAATATTATTTTTGATCATTGAATATGGATTTTCTTCTCCAAAATTTACGTGTTTATAAGCAGCTGCGTGATATAACTCATCAATATGTTTAGATTTAAAATAATTTTCTAAAAAATATTTATCATTACAATCTCCCAAAATTGGTTTTGTAATTTTTAGATTTAATTTTTTTTCTTTTAATTTATTCATCAAATTAAATAAATTAATTTCTGAAATTTCTAACATAAAAAGTTTTTTTGGCTTATGCTTAAGAATTTCCATACACAGTTCACTTCCAATTGATCCACCAGCTCCAGTAATAAGAATATTTTTATTTTTTATTTTTCTTTGAAGTATTTCTTTTTTAACAACTATTTTTGGCCTATTAATTATGTCAAAAAAACTTAAATTGGAAATTATTGATTGATTTAAATATTGATCTAAATAATTTTGATTATTACTTAATTTTTTTATTCTTATATTTTCATTTTCATATCTATCAAATAGTTCAGATACTTCTTGATCGGTAATACTTTTGTTACCTATAATTATTTCGTTGATTTCAAAATTTTTAATAACATTATTCAATTCTTTTTTTTTAAAAATTTTGATGCCATTAAACTCTCTTTTTTTGTATAAATTTTTTGTATCTATTAAAGCTTTAATACTGTCATTATTTAAATTTTGTCGTATGTTTTTTATTAATTCGATATTAAATTTATCAATACCCAATATTAATATATTTTTTTTTTTTGTTTTTAAGCGTGTATTCAAATTAATCAAAAAATTTAAAAAAACACGATGCGATAATATAAAAATACCTATAAATATTGGAGATATAAATGATATTGATCTAGGAAAATATAAAGTTTTATAAAAATAAAAATTTAGAGGAATTAAAATAAACAAACACCATAAGACAGAATTTATAATTTTTTTTATAGAAAAATAATCAAAATATCTTATTAAAATTTGATAAATATTATTAATGTGAAATACTAAATAGAATGTGGATAAAAATAATAAATAAATACGAAAGTCTATTTCAAATGGAGAATAAATTTTTTCATGTCTCAAAGAATAAGATGCAATTAAAGAAAAAATTATAATTACAAAATCAGAGATTAATAAAAAAAATTTTTTTTTATAATTACCTAATTTGTTTAAATTATATTTTAGCATAAAAAAATTTTTAATGCGTTATACCTACTCTACTAAATACAACTTTGACAGTTTTAAAAATAATTTTCAAATCTATTAATAAACTTTTTTGTTTTAAATAATTAAATTCAAAATTTAATTTTTCCTTATCCGAAATTAGGTCTCTTCCACTTATTTGAGCAAAACCAGTAATCCCAGGCAATAACTTGTCTATTCCGTATTTCTGTCTGCTTTCAATTAAACTTATTTGTGATGGCAAAGCTGGTCTTGGACCAACAATGGCCATGTGACCTTGAATTACACAAATAAATTGTGGAATTTCATCAATACTTAATTTTCTTAATACCTTGCCTAATTTTGTAATTTTAGATTTATGGTTTTCTAATTTAGCAGTTTCAATTATTTCAGTATTTAAATACATTGTTCTAAATTTAATCATCTTAAAACTTTTTTTATTTTGTCCTACGCGCTCTGAAATAAAAAAAATAGGACCTCTGGAATCTAGTTTTATCATAATAGAAATGATTAACATTAGAGGTAATGAAATTATAAAAAAAATTAAACCTAAAAAAAAATTTGTAAATCTATTCAATTCTTTTCCTTTTTATAATAAAAAAAATATAAAAAAATAGATAAGTTGAGATTGTTATAAATAATACACTTAGTTTGTTATCAAAAACATAAAAAATAATGATATTGAATAAAATACATATTTGTATGATTAAGAAAGTTTGAAATATATTTAATTTTCTATGAATCAAATGATGAATATGATTTCGATCGGAATTAAATGGATTTTTTCCTTTAAAAATTCTTAGTAAAAAAAGTCTAAACATATCTAGACCAGGAAATGATAAAATTATAAATATTTCATCAGCAGTAAATACTTTGTTTAAATTATATGATTTAATTAAAATATATGAAATTAAAAATGCCAAAACATTAGCTCCACTGTCACCTAAAAATATTTTATTTAAAAAATTATAAAATAAAAACATAATTAAAGTACAAATCAATATTATGCTTAAAGAGATATAAGTACCTTTGAATAAAAAAATAGAAAAAATTATTAT
>Ga0222718_10004453_pt1 | contig 11639 bp, 11 predicted proteins | sample C33_27DmetaG_FD_165045 | JGI IMG/M metagenome (GOLD analysis project Ga0222718, IMG submission 165045) | Estuarine water microbial communities from San Francisco Bay, California, United States - C33_27D | ecosystem: Environmental > Aquatic > Marine > Unclassified | place: USA: California... | reverse complement strand
CCTTCTGTAGATATTACATAACGCTCAGTTGTTAATGCTTCTAATCCCATGGGCCCTCTTACATGAAGTTTTTGGGTACTTATTCCAACTTCTGCACCAAAACCAAACATTTCACCATCTGTAAATCTTGTGGAAGTATTGATGAATATAACTGAAGAGTCAATTGAGCTTGAAAATTTGTTAGCTACTTCCGTAGACTCAGTAATTATTCCCTCTGTATGACCAGAAGAGTACTTTTGAACATGTATTATTGCTTCATCAAGTGTATCAACAAGACCGACTGCTAGCTTTAAATCATGAAACTCTGTTTCAAAATGTGTTGAAGTTACTTCCTGAAGTGATGGAAAATCATTAAGAATTTCTTTATCTACAAATAACTCAACATTATGTTCTATTAATTTAGATACTAACTCTTTACCCATATTTTCATAAACCTTACGATTAATTAAAAGAGTCTCTAAAGCGTTACAAACCCCCGGTCTCTGAACTTTTGAGTTAATAACAATTTTGTTGATATAGTCTTCTTGTGCATCTTCGTGTATATATAGGTGCACATTTCCATCCCCATCAAGAATAAATGGAACTTTGGCATTTTCAACTAATGTGTCAATTAGTCCCCTTCCTCCTCTTGGAACAATTAAGTCAATGTATTCTTTCATCTGCATAAATTTAATCGCGTCATCTCTGTTCTTACTCTTGATAAGTTGAATTGAATTTATATCAACATCATTAGTCTTAAGAGCCGTTTGTAGTGAATTTAATACTTGACTATTTGAGTCTACACAATAACTTGATCCCTTTAGGATAACTGCGTTACCAGACTTGAGGCACAAAGCTGATACATCACTTGTAACATTAGGCCGTGCTTCATAAATAACCCCTATAACACCAAATGGTGACCTTATTTTGTTTATATTTAGCCCTTCTTTAGTTGTCCAGGATGAAGATATAGAATTAACTGGATCTGGAAGTGCTATTATTTTTTGTAAACCATCACTCATACCTTGAAGTCTTTCTTGGGTTAATGTCAATCTGTCAACTAATGCATTTGAGAGATCGAGTTTTTCTGCATTTTTTATATCACTTGCGTTCGCTTCTAGGATTTCATCTTTATCATTAAGAATCTGCAGAGACATGTCATTAATAATTTGATTTTTTAATTCTGAATCAAGGTTTTTTAAATCTTGAGATGCTTTTTGAGCTTTAATACCAATATCTTTTAACACATATCAAGTTTATTTGATTATCCAATTAATAAAAATCTTTTTATAAGATTAATAAATTATCTTTATGAATAACTATTTCATTGCTTTCTTTAGATATTTCTCTACTGCTTAACTTTGATAAGCCTTTTGCAACTATCTTGTCTCTTTGATCAAAAATCTCAACACCCTCATCAACGTCAAAATCATTAAGTATCTGTTTTATGCCAATGGATAATAAGGATGCATCTGAATTTATGGCATCTACTGCACCATCGTCTATTATAATTTTTCCAGTTACTTGTAAACCATACGCAATCCAAAGCTTTTTTAGTTTTACCTTTTTAATTGAAGGTTTTATAAATGTCCCTATTTTTTTTTCATTTAAGACCTCAACCAAAACATCATTATTCCAAGAAATGATTTGTGTTGGGATACCCGAAAACCCAGCCATTTGTGCTGCCATAATTTTCGTTGAGAAGCCACCCATTCCACCACCTGAAGAAGATTTATCAATTAGATTAGTAAGTTCTTCGGAATCGTATTCAATGTAGTCTATCTTTCTAGCCTCATTACTAAATGCTGGATCAGAATTAAATAATCCCTCTTGGTCGGTTACGATTATTAATCTATCTGCTTTAGTAATAATTGCAACTATTGCAGAAAGTCGATCGTTGTCCCCAAATTTCAATTCTTCGGTAGCAACTATATCGTTTTCATTAATTACTGGAATAATATCTTGATTTATTAATTCATTAAGTGCTTCTGTAGTGTTTACAAACTGTGATCGATCTTCCAATACATTTTTTGACATAAGCACCTGACCAACTTTTAGGCCATGTTTATTAAAAATATTTTTATATGAGTTTATCAACTCTATTTGACCTAATGATGAAGCAACCTGCAATGACTTTAAATTAGTAGGTCTTGTTTTTAAATTAAGTTCATTAGCTCCAAGTTGTACAGCTCCAGATGTAACAATTAGAGTATTGATTCCCAAACTTTTTAAAGTTTTGATATTTATTGCTAGCGAGTCAATAAAATCCACATTAAGAATATCATTCTCAATAATCGAAGTTGTTCCTAATTTAATGACTATATTTTTTTTGTTATTCATAAATAAATTCAAATTTTCCTAGCTTGATGGTACTGCCATTATTAACACCTAACAATTTTAATTCTGCTGAAATGTCTGAATTTTCGAATCTATATGAAATTTCATTAAATACATCTATTTCATTGCCTATTAAATTTGTTATCCGGTCAACTTCATGACCGAAAACCTCCCAATAATTTTGAGTATTATTTTCTATTGTGAATTCATTTTTGTTTAAATCTGTTCTTAAATAGCTTTTATTTAAAGGTTTTAAACTACTGATATTTAGTTCATCTATTTTTTCTAACAGTTTATCTATACCAAGTCCTTCGAGTGCAGAAATATTAATCATCCTATTAGGGTTGTTCGAAAGATCAGACTTATTTAAAACTTTCAAAACAGGTAACTGTCTAAGTTTTTTTTCATATGTAAAAATTTCATCCTCAAGTAGTTTAATTTGCTCATCTATGTTTAATTCAGTGTTTGATGGATCTAACAAAAATATTAAAACTTTTGTATTCATTAAATGCTTTAGAATAGATTTACCAAGTCCAACTCCTGTGGCTGCTCCTTTAATTAAACCTGGCAAATCACAAATAGTATATTTAGAATTTAAACTTTCTAGTACACCAAGGTTTGGTGAAATTGTTGTAAAAGGATATGAATCTGTTTTTGCATTTGAATTTGTTATTTTTTTAATTAAAGTGCTTTTTCCTGAATTAGGCAGACCCAAAATAGCAATATCAGTGATCAAGCTCAATTCGAGTCTGACTTCTTTTTTAAACCTTCTTTGTCCCTGTTCTGCGATACCTGGATTCGGATTTCTTTTAGATTTTAGATCTTTATTACCAGCTCCACCTTTACCTCCTTCAAGAAGAAGTAATTCCTCGTTTTCATGAAGCAAAACAGAGATTAATCCCTCATCATCAAAAATGCTTGTACCAAGTGGAACTTCAATTACTAAATCACCTGCATTTTTTCCTGACTGCAGGTTTTTTGAAGCATCTCCCCCATTCTCTGCTTTAAAAATACTTTTTGAATATATGTGACTGAAGTCAAATAAGTCTTTTCTGGTTTTTAGTATTATTGAACCACCATTACCGCCACTAGCACCATTTGGAGAAGTTTTTGAACTTTTGGAACTAAAGCTTATGGATCCTGAGCCTCCAGAACCTGAAAGTAAAGTTAGATTAATCTTGTCGACGAACATTGCTTCATTTTGGAATGATATTAACTAGTTTTCTACCATTCCTTGAAGAATATTTGACTACTCCATCTATTTTTGCAAAAAGTGTATCGTCTCCACCTTTAGAAACATTTTCTCCTGGATGAATTTTTGTTCCACGTTGTCTTATTACAATCGATCCTGCAGAAATATTCTGACCATCAAACACTTTTGTACCTAAGCGTTTGGATTCTGAATCTCTACCATTTCTTGTTGAACCACCAGCTTTTGTTTTTGACATGCTTACTCCTCTTCTTCGAATTCAGAGTTAGTAATAGAAGTTATTTTGATAATTTTTTTATCTTCTCTGTAACCCATTCTTCTTCTGTTGCCAGTTTTATTCTTATATTGAAAAATGTTAATTTTTTTGGATTTAGTATTTCCCATAGTTTCGAACTCTACTAATGAATCTTTTAGAGATTCTTTGTCAGCTTTTATACCGCCTGTACTAGATCCCATAAAAATTGGCTCAATAGCTTCCTCAGGGAAGTTGTGAGGGACCTCTACAGTGTCCCCTACTGATACTCTTTGTTGGACTGCGCCAACTTTAATTACTGCATATATACTCATAACTAAATCACTCTACTACGGCTTCGGATTCAAGTATATTATTTTCTTGTGAATTATTTGAAAAAATATCATTTATAATTAGACCTCTTCCGTTACATTCTTCACACTCCTCAGAGAATGTATCAATTAAACCAGCCGCAACATTTTTTCTAGTCATCTCAACAAGACCCAGACGAGAAATCTCAAATACTTGTGTTCTTGTCTTGTCCTTAGCTAATTCCTGCTTTAACTTAGTTAGAAGACTTTGTTGTTTTTTTATAGACTCCATATCAATAAAATCTATGACGATGATTCCTCCTATGTCTCTTAATCTGAGCTGCCTTGCTATTTCTTCAGCTGCTTCTAGATTATTTTCATAAACTGTTTCTTCAAGGCTATCCTTACCTACAAACTTACCAGTATTAACATCTATTACAGTCAGTGCCTCAGTCGGATCAATAATTAAATGTCCTCCGGATGGGAGCCAAACTTTTCTATCTAATGCTTTTCTTATTTGGTCCTCTATATGATATCTCTCAAAAAGATCCATCTTATCTTCATAACTTTCAATAATTTCAGTCAACTCTGGTGAAGTTTCTTCAACGTACTTTTTGACACCATCAAAGTTTTTATTTTTTTCTATGAGTAATTTTTTAAAATCTGAATTTAAATGTTCCCTTATAACTTTTATAGATACGTCAGGTTCTTCGTGAATTAAAACAGGTGCACTACCATTATTGCTTGAAGAGACTGCTGACCATTCTTCTACTAATTTATCGATATCGTTTTTCAAAGAATTTTCAGAAACACCCTCTGCAGCTGTTCTAACAATTACGCCAAAGCCCTCAGGTTTAATTTTTCTTATTATCCTATCGAGTCGTGACCTTTCTTGCTCTGGAAGTCGCCTTGAGATACCTTTTGTATTAGAATTTGGAATTAGTACAAGATACCTTCCAGGGAATGAAATTTGGCCAGTAAGCCGTGCTCCCTTCTCTCCCATTGCATCTTTCACTACTTGAACTAAAATTTCTTGTTCTGGTTTTAATAAATGTTCAATTTTAGAATTTCTTTTTGAATTTGAAATATCAGCAACGTAAATAACTCCATTTTTCTCTTCCCCGAAAGAGACGAAAGCAGCCTCCATTCCTGGCAAAATGTTTTTAACTTTTCCTAAATAAATATTTCCAACCAATGATTGTTTTTTATTCTGATCGGAATAATATTCAACCAGAGATGCTCCCTCAAGTATTGCAATTTTAGAGCTACCTCCTTTGGAACTAATTAGCATCTGTTTTTTTTCAACATTAGGAACAGGTAAGGGTGCCTCTTTAAACCATGTCTGATTGTTTGACCTGTTAGATTTATTACCTCGGTAATTTTTTTTATTTGGACGACTTGATGTCGTTCCAGTTTTTATTTTTACTTTTTGGCCCTTAAACCATTTAGTTTCAGTCTTATTAGACTGGTCATCACTTTTTCGTATTACTTTTGATTTCTTGAATAATCCAAACATTAAAACCTCCATATTGATGTGAAAATATATTATAAAAACTCATTACTAAAGGATAGTGGGTATGGAATATTAAATAACTACGTTATTTTCAATAAATATTCTATTTATAATTCCAAAAATTACTGCTGTAGCAACTATAGATGAGCCTCCTAAGCTCAATAAAGGAAAAGGCATACCTGTTACAGGAATAACCCCTATTACAGTTGATATGTTAATGAAGATTTGAAATATTAGAGAAGCTGAAAATCCAGCTAGTATAAATTTTTCAAAATCAGATTCAGTCGTCAATATTATTCTTGCAACTCTGTAAAAGAAAAAGCCCCACAATCCAAAAAGTATAATCACTCCTAAAAATCCAAATTGATAGGCGTATGCAGAAAATATAAAATCTGTACTTTGAACAGGAATGAATATTTGATTAACTTTATCTACTTCAAAAAACTGTCCCGTGAAGCCTCCGCTGGAGATTGCTAATCTACTTTGTGATTGAGCAAAATCTACTGATTCAAAGAAACTTGTAATACGGTTAAGTTGATAAGAATTAATAAAACCAAGCTCTAATAGACCAAAAAAGGACACTCCACCTAAAAGAGCAATTGAAAGAATATTACGAGTTTTTATATCAGATACTATGAACATACTCAAAGTGATGACGACTAATAGTGTTGTAGTACCTAGGTCTGGTTGAAAAAAGACTAATGCGATTGGTATTATTGAAATAGCCCCAATATAAATTTTATTATATCTCTCTGTAATACATCTTGAAATGAACAATACTAACCCAATCTTTATGTACTCTGATGGCTGAAAATCTACCACACCAAGGTCAAACCATCTTCTCACACCCTCTTTTGGTTCTGTTGCAAAGAGTAAAATTAGTAAAATTGAAATTACTCCATAAAATATAAATGTATATTTATAAATTTGATCTAGTGAAACATATGTTATTGCAAAAAACAAAAGCACCGCAAGGATAGAGAAAGAAATCTGTCTAAAAACTGAGTTTTGCAGGTTAAAAGATAGGGCACCAGATAGTGTAAATAAAGTTAGCCAAGATACAAAATTTAGTATTAAAAATATAGTTAGAAGGGTGAGATTGGTACCCTCTGGACCTAAAAGTGTTATTTTTCTGGTATTCATTCTGTAATCTCTCCAAATTTAACTGGTGTAAGTTCAAGTCCTCGGAGTGACTGAATTACTCTTCGTGTTATTGGAGCAGCTATTGCACTACCTGAACCGCCTTCCTCAACAACTGTAGCTATAATATATCTAGGATTGGTGATTGAATCAACGCCAACAAACCAAGAGGTGTTATTCTTATCCCCTGAGTTTTGAGCAGTTCCTGTTTTTCCTCCAACATCTTTTACCGCTTTTCCAAGAACTGAAAATGAAGCATGCGCTGTCCCACCTTCGTTGGTGACAGAATTAAGATCGTCTAGCAAAAAGCTTATAAAATCTTCGCTAACATCTAATTCTTCGACCTCTCTACTTTCCTGTTCGTTATTTAAATTAATAAAAGGATTGCTAATTTTTCCAGAAATTAGAGTTCTATAAGCGTTGGCTACTTGGATAGGTGTTGCTGTTATGGCGCCTTGTCCAATAATTAAGTTCATTAAATCTCCACCTAGCCAACCCTCGGGTCTAACTCTTTCAGGCTGAGATATTGACCACTCCTCAAAGAGATTTCTATCTGGCACTACACCACTAGCTTCATAAGGTAGATCTATGCTTGAAGTACTTCCAAAACCCAGATTCTTTGCATATTGCTGAAGAATTGATTCTGCTGACGTTCCCTCAAAATCACGCCATATTTTTAATGCAATATCCCAGAAATAAACATTACAAGATTCCTTTATTGAAGCTCCTAAATTGACCCTTCCATGACCACCCTCTTTCCAGTCATTGTAAACTTGTTGAGATCCATCATTAAAACCAAATGCAAGGCTTCCTTTGCAGTCTATTCTGCCGCTGCGAGAAGATAATCCTTCTGGGTAAATCTTTTCCTGCTCGGCAAGCCAATAAGCTACAACTTTAAATACTGAACCAGGAGGGTATTGTCCTTGAATGGGATAATTATTAAAAGCACCCGTAATATTAAGTTTGTTGAAATCCCTTTTAGAAATTCCGTCTACAAAGTTATTTGGATTGTAGTCAGGAAGAGACACCATAGAGATAACTTTATTAGTTTCTATATCAAGAACTACAATAGCTCCTTTATTAATCTCGTCTCTCGATTCAAAGTTATCATTAGCCAACTCCATACCTTGCAGTAAAGACTCAGTGGCTATTTTTTGAAGGTTTACATCTAGACTAATTTTAATATCTTTACCAGGAGTGCTAGGTACAATTTGTTCAATCTCGCTACCTTTAAATATTACTTGAGTAGGTTCTCCTGATAAGTCATTTTGATAATACCTTTCTAATCCACTCTTGCCAACAATGTTGGTATTTATTGACGCAGGGTAGATAGCTATATCCTCAAGTGAAGGTTCACCTAAATAACCTAGAACATGAGAAGCAATATTATCATATTCATAACTACGAATGGGGTAATCAAAAATCTCAAAAGCATCTAATCCTGAGAGACTCTGTCTATTGTCAAAATTGAGATTTTGAATATTGATAATTTTTGCTAACAACTTATTGCTTTCAAAAAGCTCATTAATATCCTCATTATCAAGAGTTGGAAAATTGTACTTAAGATATTGTTCATACTGACTTCGATTCTCATCGTTAACTTTTCTAAGATTTAAAAAAAGATGTGGCTCTAAAGATGAGGAAGCTAATTTGTTATTGTTTGCATCATAGATTTCACCCCTTGGTGCAGGAATGTAGAACGTGTCTAGAGTTTGCTGATTTACAGAGATAATGGCATTTTCTCTGTTTACTACTTGTAAATTATATATATTAATTAATAGACCAAAAAAAATAAAACCTATAAATAACGAAAGAATTCTAAATTTTTGCTGATAAAACATCTCTTCTTAGAGTACTGGTCAATATTTTAAATAAAAAGTAATTGGGTAAACAAATAACAAATAAATAAACAAGGCTTATATCAAAAGAAGGTAATATAACTTCAAATTTATAAAGAAGAGCAGCCAAGTAAAATAAAAGAAACTCAGATGCTATTCCGACACTCAGCCTTAAATATAAAAAATGTATAAAAATACAGATTATTAAGAGCTTTATAGATGTGTAACCTAAGAAATTTTCTGTAAAGAATAAATCAAAATAACAACCTGACAATATGACTACGAATACAGAAGATCTGCTAAAAAAATAGATAGATACATAAAATATATAAAAAAGAAATGGTAGAAATTCAACATAATCACTGGCACTAAAAAATGTATTTAATGTGACTTCAATAAAGATTAGAAAAAAAGTTAGAAATACAAGAAAAGAATTTTTTAAATATATCATTTTGCCTGTATCAAATATAGGTCAGAAAAAAAACTGATCTTGTAATTTAACGGGATTTCAGCCTGCAATTTATTATTGGCAATATTTATTTGTGTTGAAGATAGATCAACGATTGGAAACTGGCCAGGATGTCCATAAGAAATATCAGTATAAATATATTTAATATCACTATTTTCTGTATTAAGTTTTAAAGAATTTACGAAAATATAATCTCCATCAGAAGTAATTAGGTATTCATTGCCATATTTATCAATACCTTGGATTGAAAAATTAGAATCTTCAATAGTTGAAATAAAAGATCTATCTTGTCTTACGCCAGTAACTATAGCGACAACATATCCAGTTTGGTCAATTACTAAATCTTTGACTTTTAGGTTTAGATTCTCCCCTCCAGATATGATGTATTCATCAGAGGGTGTTTTGAAAATAATTGAAGTTTGTTGAATATTATAAATAGCAGTGTCTACTTCTTTGACAACTCGATTATTGTTAATGTTTTCATCCCTAAGCTGTTCATTTTCAATTAAAAGTTTTCTAAGTTCTATAACTTCATTTTTTAATCGAATATTTTCATTTATTAAACTGCTCTTGGTTTTAAATATTTCTAGTGAAGAAAATTTAAAATCATTACTATTTAGGGTTTGCTGAGGGAGCAATATATTGACTGTTTCATTTAAATTTTTTGACAGGCCCTTATCAGCAAAAATATCTATTGTTACTAGTGTTGCACTAAACAAGATGCCCAAAAAATAATAAACATAAATTCTTCTTTTTGGGCTATTGTTAGCATTCATGAATTAATTAGGCTTCGGTGATGACTTTAGTACCGTTCTAAAATCTTCAAACCTTTCAAGGCAAATACCAGAACCAACAACAACTGTACTTAGAGGGTCTTCCGTCATATTTATAGGTATTCCCAATTCCTCTGCAATTTTACGATCAAGTTGTTTTAAAATTGACCCACCTCCGGTCAACCAGGCTCCGTCTTTATCAATATCTGAGACAAGAGCTGGAGGAGTTCTTGAAAGTGAAATTCTAATTGCCTCAATGATTTCATTAACAATTGGAGCCAATGCGTCACGTACATCCGAGGCTTCAAGTAAAACCTGCTTAGGTACACCTTTTACTATATCTCTACCAGTAACAGTGACTTGCGGCTCTTTATCAAATTGAAATGCAGAACCAACAGCGTGCTTTAGTGATTCAGCTATACCTTCATCTATCAACATGGCGTGTTCACTTCTTAGATACTCAATTAATCTTTCAGTCATATCTTCTCCGCCTAAACGAACAGAGTTAGCATTCACAACGTCTCCCATAGAAATTACAGCAATTTCAGTTGTTCCACCACCAATATCTATAACCATGTTTCCGACTGGCTCAAATACTTGTAAACCTGCACCTATCGAAGCAGCCATTGGTTCTTCAATGGTATAAACCTCAGATGCTCCAGTTGCATGAGCTGCTGTTTCAATAGATCTTTGCTCTACACTTGTTACACCATTTGGCACACAGATTACAATTCTTGGTTTAGAGTATGCCCTGCCAATTGCCCTTGATAGTAAAGTTTTTACTAGCTCTTCTGCCATTTCAATCTCTGAAATCACACCATCACGTAATGGTTTTATAAGTTCAATAGAGTCCGGAACACGACCAATGAGCTTTTTTGCCTCATTCCCGACAGCTAGAATACTGCCATCACTCTTGTTTATTGCAAGAATTGTAGGTTCATCTACTACAACTCCTTCTCCCTTGACATAAATAAGAGTATTTGCCGTGCCTAAATCTATTGCGATGTCATTTCCGCCAAATAAAGTTCTTCTAAGATTTAATCCTGCCATGTATATTCAGACTAATAGACTAAATAACCAAGTGAAATAAAAAATTTTTAGCTAAAAAATAAACCTAATTCTCTCTCTGCGCTCTCTTCAGAGTCAGAACCATGTACTACATTTTCCTCTAATTTAGAGGCTAAATCACCTCTAATTGTGCCAGGATCCGCATCAGCTGGGTTTGTAGCTCCCATCAACTCTCTAATTGCAAGAACAGCATTGTCCCCTTCAACCTCCATAGCGACAACAGGACCACTTGTTATAAATGTGACTAAATCATTAAAAAATGGTTTTTCTGAGTGTTCAGCGTAGTGCTTCTCTGCCAATTCTGTAGAAATCTGCATCATTTTCATTTTTGTTATTACAAAATCTCTCTTTTCAACTCTATTGACAACATCGCCAATGATATTTCTCTTTACACCATCTGGTTTAATCATAAAAAATGTTTTCATTTGTATTCCTTTATATATTCTCCAACTAAATATAAACTCCCTATCAAAATAGATGCTTTATTACTTAAATGAAATTTACTAAGACTACTTTTGATAGATTTTTTTCGCTTAGAATCAAGGTAGCTTTCTACAGCTTCTAAATTAAGTTGATTATAGAATATGTTGTTTTCTAGTAATTTGATATTTAGATAGTCTTTATTGCAGATAATATCTAACATTTTTTTAAAATCTTTATTTTTGTTAAAGGCAATGTAGCAATCTAAACTCTCAATCTCATCTTTTGTATACGTCTCCTCTAGGAGGTTAAAAAAAGCATCTACACCTGCTGGGTTGTGCGCACCATC
>Ga0222718_10004452_pt1 | contig 11640 bp, 21 predicted proteins | sample C33_27DmetaG_FD_165045 | JGI IMG/M metagenome (GOLD analysis project Ga0222718, IMG submission 165045) | Estuarine water microbial communities from San Francisco Bay, California, United States - C33_27D | ecosystem: Environmental > Aquatic > Marine > Unclassified | place: USA: California... | reverse complement strand
GACCGTTCATACCCTTGCCACAACCCCTAGCTACAGCCGTTCCGGGTATACTAGTGCCGCGGAAAGGGCGTTTTGCCTTACTTTCGTAGCCAACCGCGCCCCCTAAAGCCATTTTCCTTACCTTGGCAGCTTCAGTATTTGCCACAACCTGCTGCCCTTTAGCTCCCGCTTGCTTTTTCTTACGAGCCGTTGCAGCGCGTTCCGACTTTGATAGACTTTGAGCCTTACCTCTAGGTAAACATCTATCAGGATTTCTTTTATTCTTCGATGTACCGCACGGACCAGCGATATTGCCCGAGCTATCAATTCGCACCCAATCTTCATCTAACCACTCCTTTAGACCGCCCATTACTTACCCTTTCTTTTGCCACCCTTGGCCTTTTTGGCGTAATTCGGGTCTTTACAATATTTTGATGCGGCGAGATTTGCATAAGCACTTGGATATGTATCAAAAGTACGTTTAGCCCAAGCTTTACCTTCAGGACAAATAACGCCACCCTTCTTTTTACGAACCACTTTAGCTTTTCTGGCGCAAGAACCCGCGCCTAAGTTTACTCTAGTCATGCTAATACTGCCACTAACGCTATGACTGTCGCCGCAAGTTGCAGAGCAATACCCCCAAGAATAGCCCAAACCTTAACATCCAAACGATCTATGTCCTTTTGCATATGAGCTAGGTGGTTTGTCTCTAACCGATTTAAAACAGTGGAGATTACTTCTACTTTTTTGTCTAAGTCAGCAACCGTGGGTCTAGTCATCTTAACATTTCCATCTTTTACGAGCCTGCCTTAAACGGCTGTTTGGGTCTTTAGCCGCTTTTGGAAATTTTTTCATTTGTCCGGCAGAACGCGCACAGAAAGATTTACGACGCTTTGCATCCTTACTACCTTTTTTGACCGTGCCAGTTACAGCGGTCTTTAACTTTGATCCGGGGTTTGCGCGTCTATATGCGGCTACTCCAGCCTTAGTCATTCCCGCCCCTTTTTCAGTAGGGCGAAAATTTTTCTTGTTGCGGGGAGGCATTTTGGCTTTTTTGCGTTCAGCCACTACAAATTACTCCCGTTTTGAATGTAAACAAACTCCATTGACGCGGAGACATTAAAGCTAACCGACCCTGAAGAAGAAAATGCTCTCATCTCTAAGTCTGTTTTTTCTGTGAACTTTATCGGGAAAGTATAAAACTGTTCGTGTGCGCCATCTGTAAGAGTAAATCTTTCTTTTATTTGAAACACTTCTCCGTATGGCCTAGCAACAAGAGAAGCATTTAGAACAGCAGGTGTTTGCGTTGAGGTGCCTGTGGACAAAGCCATTTTTGTAAGGAATGCTGTATATCCTGCGGGAACTGTCCAAAGAGCCATCAATGTTTGGTTATCACCATCCCCATTTATGGTCAGGTAAATATTAGCTGGAACCCCAGATGTAACCGTACCTGTTCCTGCGTAAAGTGTGCCAGCGTTTGCGCCACCACTACCTGCACTGCGAACAATGCCGCGATTTATACGCAGATAAGATTTTGTCGTATTAACAGCCGTTTGTCCGTTTAATGTGACAACTTCGTTTATTTCGTTGTAATCAGCGTCTAGGCCAAAAATCTCTACTGTTCTTGCACCCGTTCCTGCGGCAGTGTCGTTAGCCGAACTGCTTGATACAGTCATTACTGTGGCTGATGCGGGGTAGGAATATAAACCACCTTGTTCCCAAATGGTTTCTTTTGTAGCTCCAACAACAGCGTTGTAACCAAACTTAAAAACAGTTTTGTGGAAGGATATTTGGCCGCGGGCAACTTGAAGCTCAAACGGCTCTGAAGTCCCTATGCGAGTGATAGAGCTTACTTCACGTGCCATTTGAGCCTCCGTTTAGTTGTAGAAAACAGTCATGGCGGTGCAAGCAGTAAAGGTTGAGACATAAATGTCCGATACCCGTATACCTTCCGCTGGAATGTTTACTGAGTGAGAATCAGATGCAAGAAAGTCCAAATCAAGCACCGTCGCGCCACCATTACCGTCAGTAATAGTCAAACGCGGGGTGCCTGTTGCGGTCAAAACTTGTATCTGACGAATACGCGCAGGGCCAACACCGGCAGAGCCTGTGGCAGCTAAACGCTTCGCTTTTACGTCAGAACCAGCCATAACAGCCTCCTATTTACGAGAGGTTGTTATTTTGTAGATACAGAACTGTTACCGTTGCTGCACCAGCAGAAGCTGCCGTGCCTGTCTGATTGTAAGTAACTGTAACATTAACATCGGATGTACCGATATCAATTAGATTACCGATTTGAGACACATCAGATGTAGCAAGAACACGTGCCTGTGCGCCAACCGCTAGTGCGTCTGCATACTGGTCAGCGGTTGAGCCATCGCCAATGTCGAATGTGTTGGTTGTACCTGCATTAAATGCAGTCGTTACGTCTACGGTGATCTGGAAAATTTGGCTGTTTGCAGGAACAGTAGCAACAACAGTTTCAGTGCCGTTTGCACCAAAAACTACGTTTGCGCTCTGCGCCATCAAAACAAAGCCCACGTTGGCAGATGCGCCTTCGCGGATAGACCCAGCCTTAATAGGACCGGAAAAAGTTGTAGTAGCCATTTTGTACTCCTGTCGTGGCAAGTGTCAGCCGCACTTTGCGACTGTCAGGATAAAAAAAAATATACAGTAAAAAAGAAAGGGCGGCAAGAAGCCGCCCCTCCCGTCTCGATAGGAGACCGTGTTATGCACCTTCGGTGCCGAACACGCTGCGCCAATCAGAAACACCGAAGCTGTAACGCTCACGGGCTTTGAAACGCATGTTACCGGTATCGAAGTCCCCTTCCATTGCCGTTTTAATAGGCGAACGGTTGAAGTACTTGAAGCCGTTTGGTGCATCCGTCTTAATGAAGAAGGCATCGGTATCGACCAAGAAGTGGTTTACAACCGCTCCTTCTGGAAGCATACCCATGTTCTTCATGGCGTTTGCATCATTGTCGGCTGTTCCCGGACGAAGGTTCGAGTTGAGAACCCGCTCTGCAATGAATTGCAGTTCTTTCGGGATAATCAGCTTCGTACCACGAACGGCAATCTTGAGGCCGCGCTCGTCTGTAAGACCAGCAATGTCGATCAGCATTTGCTCAAGAGAAGTCTCGTTGAGGTCTGCTGCGGTAGACAGCTTGTTGCGCTGGTTACCGGACAAAGATGGGTGAGCAGTCGAGCAAAGAGCTGCACCGTCACCAATTGCAGAAGCACCCGCAGTGAACGCATTGTTCAGGATTGCGGCAGCTTTGATCTGCTTGGTCTGAGCCATAGAGCGGGCCAGAGCCTTGGTGTAACGCGATGCCAAACGGTCATACAAGTTGTCCTCGATAGCTTCCTCAGTGATTGAGAAGGCCAGAGCGATTGTTTCGTGTGTGTACCGAGCGGTGTATGTCTCTTGAGCGTCGTCAAAGTTGATGGCAGCGCCTTCGCCTTTAACAGGTGCCGTTGAGAACCCACCGAGCATCACTTCTTCCTCAAATGCACGATCCGAAGACTCTTCGTCGAAGATCTCCGCATGTTCATTTTCGTAGCGATCATACTCAAGACCGAACAAGGCATTCAGGCCGGGCTCAAGCTCTTTCGCTAGTTGTGCGCGAGAAATAGCCATTGTCTATCCCCTCCTTAAATGCCAGTAGACAACGAAGTCGTTTGCGAAGCCGAAGCTGCAACCGGCGCGTTGTGGTGGAAGTTGAACCGAACTACATAGTTCACACCTGCGGCATCGTAGTCAAGATTGGCTATATCGCCGGTAAGACCTACAACACGCATGAACAGAGTTGCCGTGGTGGCAACAGTAGAAATATCGAGTTCAGCAGTGGAACGACCGGTTGATGTTGAACCGGAAGTAGCTGTTGCCAAAGATGCGTTAGCAAAGATGTTTGACAGTGCTGTTGCACGGTCTGTCGAGCTACCATCAGCAGCAACCATAAACAACTGGTTAGGGTTGTCTGCAACAAAAGCTTTGACAGGATGATTTGTGTCAACGCTTACGTTGTTCGCACCGGGCCAGTAGTTTTTCCAGACGCTCTTACCTGAAGAGCTATCTACATACTCTACACCCATCAGGACGCCGAGAGCAGGAACTGTACCACCGTTAGCATTACCAACAATATCGATAACACCAGCAGCCAGAGGAATTACTGGCGAATACTGATATATCGCGTTTGTGTTGGTAGCTGCAATCTCATATTGAGTTACACCAGTAGTATTAGCACCTGCGCCATTGAGCCCGATAGGACGAAGACCAAAGGCAGTATCTTGGTTTGCCATTTGTTTTTCTCCAATCAGGGCGACCCCTTATCGTTGTGGGCCGCCAAAGGTTACACGAGATTGCCGATCAGCGTTGCTGATCCGCATGGTTGAATGTGCGTTCTCGCGCATCATGTCGGAGTCAACAGCTTGCAACTGGTCACGGTTTCTTTCAGAGAAATAAGCCGTTCTTTCTGCTACTGTTTCCAACGGAATCCGTGCAAGAACAAGTCCACCTACTCCAAACACACCTTCGTATTTACCTGAATCAACTACCGGGGCCTCAAAGTCCGGGTACTCGTCCTTACGAACCAGTTCCCAGCCTTCACGCATTTTAGCGCTTACGTTTTTAGTATCGTCAAAACCACGGGTTTCAGCCCTGATCCAACGATGCTTAAAACCATCCGGTGCAGGTGGTGCGTCTAGCATAGACGGGGGAGCCCACGGCTTACGCCTTGCCGTCTTCTCCCTAGATTGGTTTGCGCGAGAAGCACGTTTGATTCCGCCTTCAAACATTTCGTTTTGTTCTTCAGCCATCTCACTTACTCCTTCACGTATTTCGCGTATTCTTCAAGCGGCACACCCAATTTCTTCGCTATCGCGACTTGGCTAGGGGTGAGTCTAACCTTTTTCCCACTACTGCGCCCAGAACTGCGGGATACAGAAGCAACCGTCTGAGCGGGCCGTTTACTTCCACCGTTTGACAGCTTATGTGGGAACTCTCCCGCCATACGTCTATCAAGCTCAGTATAATAGTCATCGGACTGCGGGTCAAACCCCTCGTCTTCAATCAACTTTTTGTGGATACCAAACGCGGCATACGTCATGGCTTCGTCTTCACCAAACCAAGCGTTTCTTTGGGCCCATCTTTCTGCTTTCGGGTCCGGCCTACGCGGTTGTTGCTGCGGCATTGGCTGGTTAACACGCGCTTCTTGCTGCGCCCGTGCTTGTTGAGCGTACCTTTCTTGCTGAACTTTTGCTTGTTGGGCTCTATCGTTTTCAATAGCCAGCTTTGTAATTTTGCGTTGAGCTTCGACAACACCGTTAGTGTCGCCCATCTCAATAGCTCTGGCAAGATCCTGCTCGGCAGTAGCCATCTGCGTTTCTACACGACTGCTGTATTCAGACACATAACTCGTGTCCAAAGCATCCATGCGTGCTTTTAGCTTCTGCGCTTCTGTTTGTACGCCTTGAGCGTACCTCAAAGCCTCTTCGCGCTGGCGTTCAGCCTCACGCATTTTCTTTGTCAGGCGGTCTATGCGCTTTTGCGTGGCGCTTTCTGCCTTATCAAAGTTATCGTCATCCGACGAGGCTTCGACATCATCATTAGACGCAACATCTACTTCCGACTCTTCGCCCAAATCTAACTCAATCTGGTCTTCGTTTTCTAATTCTTGTGCTTCTGCCATAATTATCTCCTAGAAATGCAGAATGTCTTCAGGTTCATTAATACGTGCCAAAATCTCGTCATCGTTTAAGATGCGGACTTCACCACCATCAATTCTGAAACGCGAACCAGCATATCGGGCAAACATCACCCAATTACCCTGCTCGCACCACGGACCAGAGGGGAATTTCTCCGTGTCCTTGTAAGCCAGAGGTCCTACTTTGAGGACATAACCAACCTGCGTGGATACTGTTTGCTCCTGAACCACCGCATCTGGTAGATATATACCGCCGTCGGTCTTACCTTTTCCGCGGTAGGGCAGGATTAGCAAACGCCAGCCCGTTGGGTCTGGCATCCGTTCTAGGAGAGAACCACCGATTTTTTCGGGGTCTAACACTTTATCAGTGACATCCTTGTAAGCTGATGCGAGGTTCGCGACTCCCTCCGCTACACTATCAAGGTCTACTTCTTGCGCTTTAGTCATTACTTTGCTCCTGTTTGTCTAGCAGGCTCTTGAGTTCCTGTTCCACGTGATTAAGGCATTCAAGATTGCCCATAAGCTCACGATAATGCTCCATCGACTTCACGTTGCCATTCAACATGTAATCGACACAACCTTGACGACGTTCACGGAAAATCCGAAACACCGCTTCGGCTATTTTTACTTCATCCATTAAGTCCCCACAGTTTACAGCATAACGTATAGCGTACCCTAGCACATATAATATAGGAGATGCTAGGAGAAACTATAAATTTATGCTAATTCAAAATGAGGCCCATCTAAGAACGGGCGTCTGCCCTCAGAACGACGAAGATCGATGTACGAGTTCATCGCTTCTTCCATCGTGCCATCCCACTCTCGAATGTCGGGTATATGCCAAGCACAACCCCACCGAATACCCACATCACAGACTTGAGCAGCCTTCTTCATGGCGTCTGCTACGTCATCATACAGATTAAGCTCCCATGAGCCTCTAGAGCCCACGTAAACCATTAAATCGACCGCTTCACCGTCAATGTGCTTAGACTTCATCGTTTGACTAGCGCCTTTAGCCACCAACTCTTTCTGTTCCTCAATGGACCGCAGCCCTTGGATCACACCAAAATCTACCTTTGTTTCTAAGATGGCGTACCTCACAACTGTTACAAGGCGATCATCAACGCCCTCTAAACGATCCAAACTACGCTGAGATAACTTAAACGACATACTTATTTCCCTTGTCCACGGTACTTTTTCCAATTCTGTCGTTTATGCTTGTTAGCAGGACGACTAAGCGGGGATTGACCAATAGAAGTCTTCTTTTTAACCGGAATAGGACGCCACGTTGTCCCTACAGAGGATTTTGCCATTTCTTATCTCCCAGTAAGTAGCATATCGAAGCTGCACAAAAACCTGTAAGTAAAGACTCCGACATCTTTAAACCAAAATGACTAGGATGCACCATAATATCTGCCGCAGAAGTCACAAGGCCTGTTACAAAGGCGTCTGTTACTCTATTTCTATTAGGTGAAATAAAGCTTGCAATAACACACCCAATGCCCGTGAGAGCGCCTGTCTTAGATGCCGTCAAAGCATGGCTCACGGTCATCGCCGTAAAATCACCCTGAACCATACAAAGCATACAAGCTGTCCACGCTTCGCCAAACTTCTCCGACCAAATTTTTACTAGTCTTATTATCATTTAAGAACTTTTGTGTCAGTCTTCTGTTTCTTGTCATAAGACCTCATGCCGGAAATTCCAAGCATACCAAACATCAAAGGCATCATAACGCTCATATCAGCCTGCGGTATCTCAACACCGAAACCAGCGGCTATAGGGCTGACCATGTAATTTATGCCTAAACTAAGACCGCAAATCCACCCAATCAGCGGTCTCCAACTCGCTTGGAACCAATTGCCTTTCGCATCTGCTTTGAGAACCTCAATCTGAGCCATAATAACTTCATGGCTTTGACGCTCGGCTAACGTGGCTATCTCATGGGCGAGGCGAGCCTTCTGGTCTTTATCCTCAATAACTTTGTCAAGGATACCAGTTACGGGGCCTACAAGGCCGCTTATTAGACTACCAATCATTTTTTAGACTGCTGAAATGAGGTGGCACCGAAGTAGACTGCAACAAGCCCACTTAAACCATAGAAAATAGGGCCAAGCTCAGATCCACCATATTTCTGCGGATCAATGAGAAAGCATATGACTACTGCCATCATCATGCCCAAAGCAGCCCAACACATGAGCCTTCTGTTTACTTGATACGCCGCTTTATCGGGTACGTTATCATTGTTGTCGGACATTGTTACTTGCCTCCAATAGTTTTATGCGTACTTGCATATCATGGATACTTTTCATCAGATCTTCACGCAGTGCCTGACGTGCCAATGCATTACCGGGACTAGGAATAATCTGACCGTTTGGATCTATCAGCATCATCATATTAGCCCGTAGGGCAGAGAGTTCGGCATTGGTTGCCTGAATCGAGCTAATAACCCACCATAGCGCACCGAGCACCAAGGGGATCATACTGGTTCCAATTTTAGTCCAATCCATTTCTACCCCCCTACCGGCGGATGACGGCCATTATGCATGTGAAGTAGCTTATCGACGTTAGATTTTATCGAATTTAGCTCTGCTTGGATGGTTGCAGCTTCACGATGCCTACGCTCCATAGTACTAGGGTCCATCATACCAGATAGCACGGAGACTCGTTGAACTAGGGTTTCTTGTCGGGTTTCTATAATATCAATGCGCTTATCCATACCACGCAGGCGCTGTTCTAAATCATTCAGTGTATCCTGAATGACCTTAATCTGCATCTTCCCAACTGCTGCCGCGCCCGCCACACTGAACAAAATCCCGCCCAAGGTGACGATAAGGCGTATGTCGATAGCCCCTTCCATAAGGGCACCTAAAACACGCCTTTGAAGCGTTGTGGTCGAGCTATAGGACTAAACCCCTTGACCACGCCGCCACGTGCCATCCGCGTTACCTTGTCTTCCCCGGCCTTGGACAAAGCAATAGCTACCGCTTGATTTTGTGGGTAGCCCTCATCCCTTAATGTAGAGATGTTCTTGCTTATAGTCTTACGGCTCTTGCCTTTTGCTAAAGGCATTTAACAGCCCATGTAGCTCGTGCCTTTGATCGCGGCACCCGCCCCACGCATTTTCATCTTACGCATCTTGTTACCCGCCATAGGAGGAACCTTTGGCTTCCCAACCAATTCAGGCTTGGGTGGGTCTTTAGGCGCAGAGCCGTTCACTTTTACCTGACGATTTTTCATTGTGGAGCACCTCCATTCTGCTGTTTAAGTAATTCCCGCTGCATTGCAGCATCAATCCTCTGTTGCGTCTGCCGCTCTTGGCTAGCCAGCCGCTGCTGGAACTGATCAGACCGCATCTGCTGACCTGACGCCTCAAGACTGAGCTTGGCCTGATCCAATTGTGCATCCGCCTGCTCGGCCTGTGCCTTGATCTGAAGCTCTTGCTCTTTGAGTTGTACCAGCGGATCGGGCCCCTGACCAGAGACTTGCTGAGACAACTGCTTGAGCATCTGCATGCCTTCAGCAATAAACTGTGCCGTAAGTCCTTCAATTTGCAGCATTTCTTCTTCAGAAGCAGCTTGCCCACCGGCCTGCTGGCGGCTCTGAATAAACGCCACTGCCGCCTTCTCACGGGCCGCGATCCGGACATGCTCCATAATGTGCTTTTGCAAAGCCATAGCAACAGGAGGCAGGCCAGATACCATCGGCGTCGAACCAAAGACCATGTGCGCCATAATGTGCGCCTCATGCTCCTGACCCTCAAACGCCTTCAGAGGTATCATGTCCATCGAATCGATGTTCTCTTGCGCCGGATCTTTAGGTGTTGGCTCGTCGTCCGGGATGCGCTTCATTATGCGATCAGTGTCACGAACACCCAACGCATCGTACATATCCCGATACACTTCGTACATGTTGTGTAGTTCAGGAGCCGCACCCGCCAACTGCAACTTAGTCTGCGCCAAAGCAATCCTTTGCGCCTGACTGAATACGTTCGGGTCAGAAATAGGTAACACATCTACCCGGTCATCAAAATCTGACCGCATAACAGAGGCATCCGCCCCCTCAACAGAGTACGGATACTCCTGCGGCAGGCTCTCACTCATCACACGAGCAAGTATTTTGAACTCCTGACGCATCCCATAGTGCAGCCGCTTGTGAACTGCACTCATTACCCGTGAACCCTGCTCCAACAGTGCAATAGTTGTGCCTACAGCCGCCTGCTGGTTGCCATCACCCACTTTCATGTCAGTAATCGTCGCAAACCGCTGACCAGCTTGAACAACAAAACCTAACAAAGAGAACAAGGTCTGGTCTGGACCCTTAAATGGCAGCGGCATCAGGCTGTCACGTATAGCCCCTCCGGGTGCGTCCACATCACGGAACTCACCGGGCTGAAGCGGATCATCGTCGTCTCTGATCCGTAGTCCGCGGGCCTTGAAACCCGCCGGGAGGTTGGACAACGTACCAGCGTCGATCAACTGCCTCAGTGCCGCCGTGGCGGTGCGTGACAACCCGCCAATGGTGTGAATAAGACCTAATCCGTAAAAACCAAAGCCCGGAAGGAACTTGTAATGCACAAAGTACTGTATTTTGCGCTGTAACTCGTCGTCCTCCATGTAATTCCGACGAATCGACAGTATTTGCCCGTTGTCCTGACTAATTGTGACAACATATGGTATTTTAATCCCTGTGGGCTCGCCCTCTTCGTCTAAATCCTCGTAGCCCTCAAGGTCTAAATCAACGTGGCACTCCAATATGGTGCAGTCATAGTCAATCTGACTGGGTGATACACCGTCTATCCTGTCTATTTCCCCTTCCACACTGTCCAATTCAGCCTGTGCAGGGATAACCGGTATATCTAAATAAAAGCCCGCAACCTGCTTTTTCCGCAAATCGTTCAAAGACATGCGAAGAACTTGCGTTATGTTCGGGCAAGTATCCAAATCCGACGTTTCATACGGCACGACTAGGTTTTCAGCAGGAATAAACTTACTTACCGCCCTACCTAACGTCTCGTCATAATACACCTTCTTGAACGTGCTGCCCGCCAACGGCAGGTAAAACAGCATCTGGTCCATATCCGGCGTGTAGTCCTCCATCACGTTCGTGATGTAGTAATTCATAAACTGCTTCACGCGCTGCGCCTGCGACTGCTTTTCCCGCGTTTCCGCGCCCATAACAGCAGTTCTCACGGGCCCCGAAGCAGGTAACAACTCATTAAAGGCCTGCGCCTGAAATTGCGTAGCAGCTTCCGCCAATAACGGATGTGTTACCCCAGAAGCACCCCTAAACGGCTGCGTCCGCTCTTCATAAGTAAATCCAAGCAACTCCAGCCCGTTGGCATACGCATCTTCCCAATCCTGCCGACTTGCCTTATTTGCGTCATATTCCGCCAACAACTCACCAGCAATGCGGCTCAACTCACGGTCAGGCATCTCCTCCGCTAAATTAGCATAGAAATCATCCGACTCTCCGCGCTGATCCTGCGGGTCAAAATCAATAGTAACCCCGCCGTCTTCCTCCGGAGTCACCTCAATATCCATATTGTCCGCCATACCTTCAAAAGCTATGACATTGTCCATGCTGCCCGGAACCTCTAGCTCCACCTCGGCAGCTAAATCTTCCGGATCAAGTTGTGATGGAACATTCCTGTCCACCATTCCAGCAATCGGTTCACGCGCCATACATAGTCTCCTCTAGCCCAGAGTACCAGTTCCGTGGGCCGCGGTCCATCAATATTGCTTCATACTCACAATTCCACCTTCCGGTGACTTAAACGAACGCTCCCCGGGCCGTCGCCCAAGGACCACGTCTAACTGCTCATAAAGCTTCGGATCAACCCGATTAGCAAGCTGACGAGGCGTCGTAGCAAGACCCGCTAGCTTCAATAACTTCGCGCCAAAAGCCTCGTTGCGTTGGTCCGTGGGCCGCGGATCACGGCTCACGGGTAGCGCGCCAATG
>Ga0222718_10004451_pt1 | contig 11642 bp, 13 predicted proteins | sample C33_27DmetaG_FD_165045 | JGI IMG/M metagenome (GOLD analysis project Ga0222718, IMG submission 165045) | Estuarine water microbial communities from San Francisco Bay, California, United States - C33_27D | ecosystem: Environmental > Aquatic > Marine > Unclassified | place: USA: California... | reverse complement strand
AGAGCCAGAACCTAGCGCCATGTGCGTCATAGCCGTCTCGTCATCCTTCATGCGGTCACAGATAAAATTTAATCCCGTGTCCACAATTAGGTTTTCGATTTTGCGCTCATCTTTTACGTTGCCGTCTTTGTCCCGAAGAACCAGTGCGACATCGCCTCGTAGTTTCAATCCATCGTTCATCATGTAAATGTCCTCGATGCGCCGACATAGTCTTCGGCAAAGTAAGTGAAGTCACAATAACCCTGACTCCTTAGGCTACCAGAACTCACTGCTGAAGGAGTTTCAGCAAGAGACTTAGTCATTGATTTTACATCTGTATCAGTGAATGCGCCATCATCAGACTTGACAGCGCCAAAATCTATTGTGTCGGAGTCTGACGTGCTAAATGCGTCAGTGAAGTCACGGATATAGACAACATTCTTGGCAAAAGTATCTGTGACTGTTCCGCTATCAGCAGTTGGCCGGGTAACCACTTTTGCAGGTGAATCATTAGCAGCCGGCGTCTCGCTTAAATTACGTATATAGGCAACGTCTCGGTCAAAAACATCCGTAATAGACGCAATCTCTGTTCTGGTCTTAACGAATGATATTTCTTGGTCATCTTCAGTTGACGCCTCGCCATCTAAATCATCGGTAACAAAGGCTTGGTCAGACAGGTTCTTGACGTAAGTAAACTCTGGCTCATCTTCTAGGAAGATTCTGTCTAGTCTCTCGCCGGCAACGTAGTCCTCTAAGAAATACGTGACATCACAATAATCATGCGCGGTATCGCCGCCCACATCCTTAGTAACATCGAGCGTGTCATTATCTGTAATCGCAGGAGCTTCTGTAAGCGGCTTCACAGACGTTAGTGTTGCATCCTCTGCGACAGCGCCGGAATCTGACAAAGGCTTTGTGAGAGACATTACATGCGCCTCTGAGGCACTAGGTGCTTCTGATAAAGCTTTAAGTGCCGCGAGGATATCGACATCAGTTAAAGCGACAGGGTCAGCAATGTTCTTCGCAACAGTCAGCGTATCATTGTCTGCCGCGGTAGGGGATTCAGATAGGTTCTTATTTACATCTAGTGTGTGCTGTTCTGAGACATCCGCCTCATCTGCGGCAAAGAAGAATCTTAGGAAGATGCCAACAGCGTATTCAGCTTTTAAGGCGATGCCCTGGTATACCGCAGAAAGCGATTGTCCAGTGACTTCGGCTACTAGCCTTATGCTAGTGTATGCATTCCTTAAAAAGCGGTCGATTCTCACGCAAAGTCTTCTCTCAGGTAGAACTCAACAATCTCGTAAACTGTCTCGCGAATCCCAGCATCAGTCACGACTTCGACCTCACCCTCATAATACCCAGCGTCCAAATCCAACTGCCCACTAGAAAATACGAAATAGCAGATTCCCAGAGCCAAATTGTCTGTACCCGATTGATTGGTGAGAGAAAAAAGAACCGTAGTTGTATCTTTCTTACGGAAGTGCAGCTTGACCGTTGCTCCGGTCAAATCCTCTGCAGTACCAGTGTCTGAGCGCGTGAGCGAGACTTTAATCTGCGGGCCCGTGTCGCCTTGCACTAAACTAATCTTTGACATAATCGCCTCCTAAAGTCGCATTATCTCATACATCTATGTAGGCAAAGATATCTGGTTGGTTTGTTTCTGTATTTATGTAAGACGCTAACCAATAAGTAGATACATCAGTAATCGTTTGCGCCTCAACCGCATTCTCCGCTGCGCCAACAGAATCATACGTACCGATAACAATTTCTTCGTCATCACTCTGTCTTGTGTAACCCAATACAATGCTCATGTTAGTAGCTCAATCTGCCCGTTAATTGAAGTAATTGACACCGAAGTTCCAGAGAATCCTTCATGCCTAGTTCGTATCCTATAAGTTTCTTCCTCAGCACTTTTTGCCAAAGGCTGATGTATTGTGAGCGCCAGAAAGTTTGAACTAGATATTTCGGGGATGGCATATCTACGCGATGACGTTGCATAGGGTAGCCACGCTCCGCTACTTGTCCATTTGTCAGGGTTATAATAAATAGTCCCAGACGTATATCTAACAGACACATCTGCATAGTGGATTCGAGTTCTATCCGTAGCTTGTATGTATTCGACAGCGTGAACCTCTTCTATATCTGAGGGGCTGGTTGCGCTACTTGCTATGCCACCAAACGAGTCAAGCTGAGTCATTACATTGCCACTAACTTCGACATAATAGAAAAAGCTACTGGTAGTGCCAGAGCCTACTACCGTCCCTATCGAGGTGCCTGTTGTTGTTCCTTTGCTTTTTCTCTCAAAATCCACCTCAATAGCATAAGCCCCAGTTGGGCTGTTTGATGTGTACTGCATGGTGGCATTGAGTGACGCATATTTTGTTAAGTCAGCGTCTGGCGCTGGAATGTCAAACTCAGCAAAAGTCTGCTCTGACGATGACAAAGTTAGTGGCGTTCTTTGCACACCAAACGAAAACACCTCAGAGATGTCGCCCGATATCTTATTAGCCGTAATCGAGTTGACTACGATAGTCCTGCCCGTAATTACGTCATCAGGTATTTGCGTCGTAGAGATATCTAGTGGCTCAGGGAATAGTCCACCTGACAGAATGTTATCGCCGCCACTGGTCGTCTCTAACGTACCTAGCGCAACGATGTGTGCCGTGGTCGTAGAGCTACCGTCGTTGACGTCTGTGCCTGTTGTGGTGCCTGTAAAGCTAGACGGGTCGAAAGCTGTCTCTGTTGCGCCCGAGCCTGACGTGTTGTTGATGTCGTAGTAGAACTGGTCATTCTCTGACCATACAAAAGCGCAGTTTAAATCGCCAAATGAACCCGACATCTGGAATGGCGCTGTTTTGTTGAGGTCAAAAGCGATATAACCGCGCTTACCAGCTACTTGAGTTAAGAAGGTGTAGTTGTTGTATTGGTCATGCTCAATAGTGACGTTGGTGCCGTTGTAAAGCACCGAGCCGTCAGCGTTCATGTTGACAGTGCCATCAACATTGACGCCAACCAATGCGCCCTCACCAGCGTTAGCATTGCCAGACGCATCTTGATTTAAAAGCAGTGCCAGCGTTCGGCCTTCAATCTCACCATCGCCTACGTCCTCGCTTGTGACCTGTAGGCTAGTACCTGCTACAGCCGACGTGTAAGCGGACTTGTTGCCTGAGAAGTCTACAGCGCGAAGGAAAAAGTATTTAGTAACAGCGGCGGCTTGTCCTGTCGGGTAAACATACTCTTCACCCGTAATCACGGCATCGGGTGTATCGCCATCTAATGGGGTTGGTGCGCTTGAGTTTCGGACGTGTACCTCAATCTGCTTGAGGTCGATGTCCGAAGGATTGGTCCAAGTGACTGTAATAGCCCTAAGACCGCCTGTCGTTCCTAATCCCGTTGGCAAGCCAGGGCCAGTATCATCACCCTCTAACAAAACATTACTGACTGTCGTCCCGGTTGAGCTAACCCCAATCAGGTTCTGTGCTTGAATTCGGAAGTCATAGCTTTGATTAACTTCAAGACCACTGAGAATGATTCGAGTCTCGCGAGTTTCTGCCTCGAAGTAATCGGTAGTGCCGTTCTTGTTGTAGCGTATCTTATAGAACTCAATAAACGCATCATCAGGTGAAGTCCACACAAGCTGCACAGATGAATTCACGCCACCATCGGGCCCAAGCAATCCTATCTCAGTGATATCACTCGCAGTGAATGTGACGTTTTCGACCGTTCTACCGTCGTATAAGTCCAGTTCACCGCCAGATAGGAAGTCTTCTTCGTCAGCCGTAGTCCAATCATACACTTCAGATGCAGTTTCAATGCACTCAAGCTGAACGCCTATTTCTCCGCTAGACCTGACTACGAGCTCATACCCAATAACCTCGAAAACTTTGCCGTCATATCCAAGCTTGTCGTAATCAAGGTAAATCGTATCGCCAATCTTTATCTTCAATCCGGTGAGATTGACAGTCATTGATACAACAATTTCTTGCCGACTCTTTCGAGCGGCTATCTTCGCCAAGCGTTGTGCCTGGAAGTTGTTAGTCACAAAAGGCAGTGGCATATCTAGATACAGCAAGTCACCATCTGCCGCGGCCGCCGCAGACGCATAACCTGTACCACTACCAGCCCCGGTTGCAGTGAACTCAACACCGACTGCGTTTGACGATGCGCCTATCGCAGTGAAATCCGTCGTGCCTACGAACAAAATTCTGTATTTCTTGTCGGTCTCAAAACTGCCGGCAAGCGTTTTAAGGGTTTGAGCAGGGTAATCTAATACTTTGTAGTTCTTCTCTTCAGAGAGGAAGGTGCCTTTGACGCTGTTGTATATGCTGCGCCGTGATTGCTTTGTCTGCGTCTTGATGGGAGAGATAATGACGCTTTCATCAATAGTAACCGTGGGAGTGCGGTACTCTGCGCCTTCTATAAAATACTCGCCGCCAGAATATGTCAGCCGGCCACCCATGCAAGACAATAGCTGTTCAATATTGGCTCTGATTTGATTGCTGGTATCGATTACACCGTTACATTGATAGCGGTCTTGTGTGCCTCCGCCAGATAGCGATACCTGCTCTTCACATAAGTTAGCTGCCGCCGCTAAAGCAGTGTAATTGATATTCGCAGATTCTTCTCCCAGACCGTATTTACTATCCAAAAGATAATCCCGTACACACAACGCAGGATTTTGACTGAAACCAATACTCTCATCACGAGGGTCGAATACTTTTTTGCCTCTTATCACGCTTGTGATGTTTGGTACGCCCTGGGGGAACTTGTCGCGATTCCATTCAAGTCTAAAAGCTATATAGGCAATGCCCGACAGCTTGTGGTCGGTAGTCCAATTACTCGATGCGCTTACTAAACTATTAGTTGTGTCTTCGGCTGTCGTGGACGCCGCTTGACCCGCTGTACCAAACTTGCGGTCAATAGTGACATAAGTTCCCCAGTCGTCTTGGAAGCCGCCGGTAGAAGTCCAAATCTTGTTGTCGTTGAACCAAATCTCGTCATAGCCTTGAATCTCATGTGACGCAAAAACCACCACTAAATGGAGGTACTTATTGTCGCCTCCTGAGTGGTCGATAAAGACGACATTGCCGCCAGTACGAACCTTTCCATATACAAGTTTGCGAGGACCGGCCGGGTCTCTAGTGGTTACCGTAACGCCGCGCATTTGAGCGCCTAAGTCAGGCTTAGGTATGAGTGCCTTTGACAGCATGGAGACACCAGCGCCTAATGCAAACATAGCCGCAAAGGCCGCGCCCCCGGTAAGACCGAAGAAAGTCATAGCCGCTATACCACCAGCAGCTATTGCTCCTCCCGCGGCAGTAACTAATCCAACAACAGCACTAACAGCCATGACTTACCTCAAACACTTAGAATAGATGCGCTCGATACAATCAAATCCGAGCCGTTCTAGAATGACATCAAAAGGCTGATGAGTCTTAGTATTGATAAGTATCTTGGATACGCCTTCAGCCTCAAGACACTTAATCGCGTACTTAATAAGCTTGACGCCGGTCATGCCTTCTCTAGCGCTTTTGCGTAAGAAGATAATGTCATTGTTAGCAAACGTATGGTCTTTGTAATGCAAAGACTTGCTAACTAGAACTACGAAATAGCCGACAAGCTGACCCTCATCACGCGCCGTATAGACACGTAACGAGCCAATATAATCATAAGCCGAATAAGCATCCCAATCAGGATTTAGCTTAATAACATCTTTATTCAGCGCAATCTCTTCCCAGTGCTCTTCAATAAGCGGAAGGATGTCTTCTTTGACGTTTGCTAAGTTCTCGTGTGCGTATTTCATCATCTATGCTGCTGCTGGTCTCCAGGGAAATCCCCATCAGGGCCTCCACCAGGGCCTCCGCCGCCGGCTCCACTACCCACGCTCTCACTACCCCAGACGATTTCCTTTTCGGATATCTCAGCGACAAACTCCAATCCTTTATCATCGGGATAATCTATCTTCTGGTCTTCTGCGGTATAACGGCGAACCCTACTGCGCTGGAATTCAATCAGTCGATTCTCAACAGACACAGATATAGTCGCCGTCTCTGCTCCATCTTGGATAACCATGGTATCCATGAAGCCGCTGAAAATAGTTACCGGACTTGAAATGACAGAGTTAGAAGCATCCATGGCTCCAAGCTTTATAATCAACTCTCTGCCTTGGTAAGACTCGTCCCGCGCTTTACTTATCAATGGCTCTGTAACTCCAGATAGGGTTACAGTCATGCCGTTTGCAGCTAAGTCCGCAGACTCTTTCATGCTACTGATATTAAGAAGCGTACCAGCGCCAACGTAAGTGACGCTGCTAACGGTTAAATCGCCGATACCATTCCATAGATTAAGAGCGCCACTATCAAAATCACACTGCACCAAAACAATAGGGCGTACCACTTCGGCAGTGGCAACCGTTTGCATTCCACTGGAAAGAGTTCTGCTCATATCGCCTCAACACACGCAAAGGTAAATCCATAAACACCAGCTTTGTTGATGTTCCAATCAATATCATTTGACGCAAGACGCCAAGTACCCGTGGGCAAGCTAAAATCTAAAGTTGTAGAAGTCGTTATAGTGGTACGCAAAGGCGGCATGATATCCAGGGTACTCGCATTCTCAGCGGTTAGAATGTAAAGCGCTCCACCCACCTCGAAGTAGTCGCCAACCTCAACAGAACTATTGACTGTGCCAGTTACATTGGTCGCGCCTTTTGCCCCGCTAGTAATTGAGCCAGAGCCGCCACTCACATTATGTAATGGGTTACCCATACTGAAAGTTTTTGCCTGTCCTCTCAATTGAGCGAAGAAAGCCTCCATTTGCTTTGCATCGGAACGCTTTAAAGGAGGCAGCTTTACCTCTGCTTCCCATCGAACGCCTTGATGCTCATAGGTTTGCTGGTCGAAAGTGAATGGAGAAGTGCTGATAGCCGTCGCAGACACCAAGCGCATCGTCATCGATTGAAAGCCAACATTAGGGAAAGTGAAATCAGCCATTAGATACCCATCGCAGTTCCATAACTGCCACCACGCATTCTACCTTCTGCTACTGCCGCTTTAGCCGCTTCACTGATTTGTGGCAACAGGTTAGCAACTTCCGCTCTAACAGTTTGCTGAACGCCTGTGGTGACGTTGATTGTTTGATTAACAACCACGGGCTGCATCCCGCCGCCTTCATGGTCAATAACTGTTTCATTCGGGTGCAAGATGGCAGGGAATCCACCACGACCATCAACGCCGCCAGAGCGAGAGCCTCGCCCGGTAAATCCGCCTCCCTCGAACGATGCCGCAGTCTGAGCCGCAATAAGCGCAATTGACGCTGCTCCTAATCCTCTGATAACGCCTTGATATGGAAGGCCCGCCACAGGTCCAAGTCCAACTGGAGGAGGCGCTACAGCAGCCATAGCCGCCATCTCTGTGTTAATAATTGTCTGTGCAATCGCCAAGGCTTGCTGTGCTGCAAAGACAGCTTTATAAGCCGTAGAGCCCTTTTTCATCTGCCCCAACAATCCAGATGCCAGAGACTGTGCAGAAGACAAGACTTGCATATCCAAATTCTGCTTCGCCTGAGCCATTTGCTGTTGCTTTTTAAGCTGTTCTTCTCGCGCCTCATCTTCTCGCGCCATAACATCAAGCATGTGAGCTAGATTTTCTTCACGGAACTTTTTAGGGTCTATGCCTGTGTCTTTCCCTGTTTCTAAAGCCATTAAATCCGCATTGAATTGCTCTCTCAACGCAAGCAAAAGCTCATTTCGGCGTTGTTCCGTACCTATAGCTTCCAAGCTTGCACTTTCCAAGATGGACCTTTCAAGGGCAAAATCGCGGCGTAAAATACCCTCTTTACCTAGCGAGTAATCTTCTAGACTTTTTATGAGGCTTTGTAATCTGGCTTGCTCTTGTGTCGCTATTTTCTTGGCTTCTGCGTCACGCTTTTTCTTTTCTTGGTCTGCTTTTTTGAGTGCTTCTTGCTCTTCATTATGAGCATCTATTCTGTCGTAAATACGCTCAATAGCCGCAAGTTCCTCAGGCTTTGCTCCTTCGTTAGTTGCATTGTATATAGCTTGCTCGCGAGCAGTCTTGCCTAACGTGTCCGCCTGTTTATTTAACGCATCAATAATCTCTTGTACGCGCTTACTTCTATCTTTTTCTGCTTGCGCTGCCTGAATCGTTTTTTGAGTATTCTCGTCGCCAGCCGCTGCAACTTCTTCTAGCTCTGCTTTTTGCTGAATTAGCTTTTCAGTCGCTCGGTCAATATCTCGCTGCAAACCCTGTAGTGCTGGAGTTAAATCTCCCTCCATACGGCCCATCATTTGTATTTCGGAGTCTCGTTCAAACATCTCTTTCAAAGCAGCAAGTACACTTTCCGTTCTGGCTATTTTTTTTGTTAGCTTGTCTTGCTTCTTGATTTGCTCGTCAGTTTGCTTGCGTTTCTGCAGGTCTTGATACGCGAGTTCTTCTGCAGTCAGTAGTCCAAGTTCTTTTCTCTGCTCCGTAACGGTATTTGTAAGCTCTTCTAGCTCTTTCTTAGCCTCTCGGGACATCATAGTAATGCCAGAGAAGATGGCCGCGCCAACGGCCAAGAGCGCACCAATCATTGCGCCACCCGGGCCGAAGAGAGAGACAATCTGTGAGCCCTGCTGACCAAACACAATCATGGCATCCGTGCCACCCTGCAACTGAACCGCAACGTCCTGCACCTGATGACCCATCTGACCAAAGCCGCCACGTATCATACGAAGCGAGCCGTTAGCCTTTTGATTTGCGGAAATCTGTTGATGCAGCATAGCCAACTGAGCCCTCTGAGCATCAGTGGCATTATTTTGTGCAAGTTTGAGTTGGTCTAAGACGTTCTTGTGCTTGTTCTGCCGGTCAACCAAGCGCTTAGTAGAGGCAATCAAGCGCTCTACTTCATCCTTCTGCTTCTTGGTTGTGTCCTTTACCTGCTTAAGAGCGTTACTCGCCTGGTCATTTGCGACGATGTTTAGGACTGCGGTGATGTTTTCGCTCATATTCTTTTTGCCTCTCTGCCTTTACCCTGTAGAACGTCATCCAGTGATTGAATTCGGAGACGGTCATTTCGAGAATTGTACTGAGCGGCTGACCAAGGCGCTCCGCAAGTTCAAACATCAAATATACCTGCGTGGCGTTCCCTTGGTCATCTATCAGTTTTTTTCGCGGTCCTCTTCGCTCTCCGTTTCTACGCTGAGGACAAATGATGCAATGCGACTCACTACATCTGGGTCAACACTGCTTCTAAGGGTGGCCTTATCGCCAATGTCAAAAACGGGCTCACCCTGAGCATCGGTAGTGCCAAAGATGACTGCATAAACTAGATAGTTCCAGTTATCGTCATCCGCCAACTTCATCCACTTCGCCTTGTCAGCCAAGCTAAGATTTTTTGAGTAAAGAGTCGTATCCCACTCAGGAACCTCAATTTGACGGACTTCTTTGTTGTTGAAGTGGTTTACCGCTACTTCAATTAGACTCATATTACACGCTGTCTTCTGTCAGTGCGCCATTGCCGTCTGCGCTAAATGAAATCTCTACTAAGCCGTCAAAAGACTGTGAGCGGCTGATTGAGGTGATAATAGCTTGACCATAGTAGTAAGTGAGACCGGCAGTGTTGCCTTCTGGATAGAGCTTCAGAGCAACCTCAGAGTTCTCATCCATCGCAAGCTGACCATTAGTATCACTTGAGTCGTAGTAACAGTTAACAGATGCCGTCCAAGACTTCAAAGTAGCCTTTTTGGTCATCCAATCACCTGTTACACCCATGACAGTCGTGTCAACAACTTCTCCAGTGGTTTCTACTGAGAAGTCGCGCACTTCTGCTACCGCATTAGAGCCGATGTAAACCGCGCCCTCTTTACCTAGAAATGTTGACATTTGAGTTTCCTCTTAATGAGCGAGCGTAAAGCTCAAGTTTACCTTAAAAAAAAATAGTTGACTAACCTTCTGGACTTCCCTCGACAGCAGAATACCTTACTTGCACCGTAAGTTTACCCATTAAAACAGGTTGTTCTACATCGCCAGAAAAGGTGCTATCGAATGCTGTAACCATTGTATCTTTTGCTAACCCGCCCCGGCTCAAATCGGTATAAAGAGCTTCTTCGATATCGGCGGCTATCTGGTCTAGCTTTTCATCATACGTGTCAATCATCTTCACGTATATTTCAACCGCAACAGCGATGCTTTTATCCAGCGTTCGAGGTGGACTAATTGATAAATAATTAGAAGTTTCACTGGCCGTGTACACACAGATGCCAGGAAGCGTATCCATATTCATGGGATAGATTCGGCTATCGAAAACATTGCTTTTAGTGTCGCTCAACCCTTTAAGAGTGGTCACAATGTTTTGCCGGATGCGAGTTCGTATATGACTCATTGCTCTTCCAGTTGAAGCTCAGTGAAGCCGGTTCCGTCTGGCATCTTAGCTCGTATTTTGTATTTCTTCTGTACACCTTCTACGGTCAGTGTGACAACGTCTTCTTCTACTACACCAGAAACATCAGAAGAACGACAAGTTAATCTTGGTTGTTGTACTGAGAATGCGACAGAACCGCCCACCTCTTCAAACACATGTTGTGCATCAAAGATGGCGGTAAAAGTTGTTGCTGCGCCGAACGTAGGCTTAAAGGTAACAGCTTGTCCGAAGTCGGCGAGCATAGTGGAACGGAATACATCCGTCTCTACAGCCATTATTCAGCCTCAGGCTCCGCTGCTTTCTTGGCAGGGCGACCGCGCTTCTTTGGCTTCTCTTCAGAGCTTTCTAATGCGACAGCACGATTTGCGGGCTTCTCTTCTTCATGATGAGGCTCTACCCGTCCGATAGACATCAAGTGCTTTGCCAGAGCGTCATCTAGCTCCACTTTCTCGCCAACGCGATGCTTGGCTCCCTTGATGATGCAATCTCTTGTGATGTTATAAATCATAGGCCTTCTCCGATAAAAAAAGCCCCGCCCCCGAAGGGGCAGGGTTCACACTACTTACTGGTCGTCGTTACCGAGACAGAAGCTAACAGCGTTACGTACAGCAACGTCGATAGTCTGGAACGCTACGATGCGAACAGAACCTGTAGTTGACAGGCTGTATGGGTCAACAGTGATGTCTACACCGGCTCCCCACATTCCAATCAGCAAATCAGCGAAATTACCGAAGAACATATCACCAGCAGTACACTGGTTAGATACGATTGCACGGTATCCATTGATTGTGCCGCCAGGCTCTACAACGAACTGAGCAGTGTTAGTTGCTTTCTCAGTTGTCTTCAAGCCGCCGTACATTGCCGCTGGCAGGATGTAAGCAAGGTTACCAACGAGTGCGTTATCTTCCGCAACCGCAGTTTCCATGTCTACAACCTTAGCGTATGAAGGTACGAGTACAGGTGAAGTACCGAAGTCAACAGTGTTGATTCCAGATGTGTTCTTGATGCCTGTAGGCTGACCAGAAGCGCCAGAACCTGCAAGAGCAGCCAAGTCAACAGCAAGAGCCAAAGACTGTGCTAGGTCATCACGTACCAGTGCTTCCGCATCCAGTGAACTCTGCTGACGCAACTGACGAGTGATGTCAGTGAAAGCAGCGAGCTGACGTGGAACCATTGTCACTGATGTAGTAGTCATCTCTGACTCAGTAGCTGCAGTGCCCTCAGTAGCAATCCATGCCGCA
>Ga0222718_10004448_pt1 | contig 11645 bp, 8 predicted proteins | sample C33_27DmetaG_FD_165045 | JGI IMG/M metagenome (GOLD analysis project Ga0222718, IMG submission 165045) | Estuarine water microbial communities from San Francisco Bay, California, United States - C33_27D | ecosystem: Environmental > Aquatic > Marine > Unclassified | place: USA: California... | reverse complement strand
GCAGTAGATAAAGTAACAGGAAAGAAAGAGTTTTTCTTTTTAGGTTATGATAGACAACCTACATTAAAGATAACACAAACAGCACCCTTGCCTTTGAAAGTTTTGGGTGTAGCATTAGAGGTAGTATATTAAAATGGGAGCAGATCCAGCAACATTATTTTTAATTAGTGCAGGTATCTCTGCAACAGGTTCATTAGTTCAAATACAACAGCAAAGATCTGCTGCTGCTGAAATGACTAGACGTTATGAAGAAGAAAGACGTGTAGCTTATGTAGAAGGTTTACAAGCAGAAAATGCTAGAAAAGAAGATATGAATAGAATACTAGCTAATAACAGAGCAGTTAGAGGTGCTTCTGGTGTAGGAGATAGTCCTAGCTTTGATGCAATTCAACAAGATGTTATTGATGTTACTAATAAAGATTTGTCAGCTATTAGATTAAATGCAGCTAAAGTACAGACAAGTTATGACAGAGCTATCTTTAATACAAAATCACAAGCATACTATTCGACTATAGGATCAGTAATTAATGCAGGATCTACGATTGTTAATGGATGGAATTATTATAACTATTATAAAAAAGCACCAGATCCTATTAAGAAAGATGCAGCAGGAAGGATTCTTGGTGGCATTTAATGGCTAGAGAAATACAAACAACAAGAAGAACACAAATAGTATCACCTTCAGGTACAGCTTCAAGAATGGGAGTTGTAGATGTATACACTCCTAATATAAGTCAAATGTTTAATGTAGCAGCTGACACTATGAATACTTTAGCAGAAAATCAGATAAAGATATTAGATGCTAAATGGCAAAATAAATTTGAAACAGAAACAACAAAGTATCTTAATGAAAAAGTTAATAATATTTTAGAGTCTGGAGAAAAACCAGATTTAACAAGATTCCAGGAAGAAGTAGATGGTTATATTAATGGTGTATTAGAAGGTGTACCTGAAAGATTAAGTGTAAATGCAGAATCATATTTTAATCAGAAAAATTTAAATTCATTTGATATTTTAAGAAAGAAAGCAAATCTTATAGAGTTTAATGAAGGTAATGATGCTTATGTAAGTAATGTAAATTCAGCATTATTAGACTTTGACAATTTTATTAATAACACATTGGAAGTAGCTCAATCACCACAAGAAGTTATAGATGCTATTAATAATTATTCTTTGAATGATTTAAGCCAGTTTTTAGGAAGTCATGGAGAAAAGTTTGATGGATTAATTGCATTAAGTGGTAATAAATTAAGTCAAGAAGATAAAGATAAAGCAGAACAAGCATTACTATTAGATATAGAGCAAAGACGTGTAAACGCTATTGTTAAAAGTTTTTACCAAAATATAGATACAAACAATATTTCAGATGTAGAAGCAGCAGATAGAGAAGCAGCAAACTTTTTAAATAACTATACACTTAATGAAGGTGGGGTAAGAGGTGTTAATTATGAAGTATTTAAAAATGAAGTTGGAGAATCTATTGGTCAAGATGTTATAGATAGTATTGTTACAAAAGGTATAACTACATTAAATACAATTAACAATATTAACGAAAGAAGATTTGCAACAAGTACTGCTGAAAAAACAGCAGCAATTAAATTAGCTTACGAAAATCAATTAAATTTATTAAAAGATACAAGTAACTTTGAAGGTGATAATTCTTTATTTATAGAAAGATCATTTAGTGCTGGACCAGGATTTGGACCACAAGATATAAGACCACAAGGTATAGAATATTTTATAGAACAGTTTCCATCATTAACAGATACAGAGCAAAAGAATTTATACAAAGCTAATAAATCTAAATTTAAAGTTAAGTTAATTATGGATAAAGCTGCTTTAAATAATGAAAAGTTTTCAACATTGATTGACTCTAGTGAATTTGATGAAGATGTTACTTTATTAGGTGGTAGAGAAAAACTATTAGAAAATTATTATGGTTACGTACTTGGAGATAGTTTTATAGATATAGCTACAAACTATGACCGATTATCATCAGAAGAATTATCTAGACAAGTATCTTTGTTTAAAAAAGAAAACTATATTCCTTCTGGTTTTGCGGGGTGGTTAAGTGGTTTAGATATTCCATCATTAGTAGAAATGGATGAAGCAACATTGTTAAACACAATGGGTCCAAGATTAAGTAAATGGAAAGAACTAACAAACAAGGGAAGAAATAATGACATAGGAAATTTAACAACTTCTTTAGACAACATTTATGAAATGATGTTTGGATATGAAGAAAATGGATTTACATATCCTCAAATTGTAGATGCTGTAAACAAAAGAATGAATATGTCTCCAGAAAAGTTTGAGGAATTAAATACATTAAATCAAAGTTATATAAATGAAAATAAAATAAATAGTAAAGAATTGTTTATAGATTGGTATGTTGAATCAAGTAAAGTTAGATATCAAACTGAATTAAGTCCTGAGTTAGTAGATGGGAAAGTAGTACAAAAACTAGAAGTAAGTGAAGAAGCTATTAGAGATGAAGCTGAAATGTTGTATTCGAAAAATTCGGTATTTATTAATAGTCTTATATCTGATGATAGAGTTTTAGAACATTTTAACGCATTATCTACATTAGATGATAATTCAAAACAAAAAGAAAGAAGATTACAAAATTCTATTAATAGAGTGTTTAAAAATTTAGAGTACCAAGATTATGGAGTAAGTAATTTTATGGACAATGATGAAGGTCCAATATTTACTAGAAATGCTGTAGAAGAACAACATAACATGGAAGCTGGAGATATTAGAAACAGTTTGACAGCATATACATACAATGCAATTACAGAAATTTTAAAAGATGAAACACATGATTTATATGAACCGTTAAGAGATCTTTTGTCTATTGATGATGTATTGCAAATGCCAACATTAAAACAAGTTTTTGAATTAGTTGATAACAATCATGTTTACTTAGAAGCTATTGAAAATGGACAAAAAGGTGCAAGAGTAGATTACAAAGTAAAATTAAGTACATCTGGAAGTAAATATGATGAAGCATTGTATTATACAGAAATAGATCATTTAACATTTGATAACAGTTTTTTTAATCCAACAATGGAAACAATGTTTAAAATATTAAGTAAGGAAAACATAGCAAACAAAGTAATGAAAGAATTAGATCCATCTATATTTGAAAGTTTTATTATGCCTAAAACACCAGATCTTATTAAACAGATAGATACAAACACACCACCAAAAGGTAATTACTTAGATGTCATAGAACAAAATATATTTGGTTCTTTGAGATTATGGGAAGCAGAATTAATAGGTTCATTTACAGGTGAGTTTGATTTAGATGAGCTACAAGCAAAATTAATTGAACAAGCTAGAAATGATAAAGGATTTTTAAATTACTTGTCATATCAACAAGAACATAAGAATGTTCCATTTACTGTGTTTAAAGAAAAAAAGTCTGTGTATGACAGCGTTACTACTAATTTATTAAGTGGTTTAAATATAGAAAAAACTGAAGTTAATGATGAAAAGTTAAAACAAACATTTCAATATGTAGAGAATGAATATTTTAATTACTCACCTGTTACTAAATCTGTAATAGCAAGTATGATAATTAACAAAGATGTTGAACTAGATAAATTAAAAGAAGCTATCCAATCTTCTGATGTTGATAAGATTAATACTATGATTGGTGGTAATGAAGAAGTTAAGACTTTCTTAGTATTACATTTTAGAGATAATCCACTAGTATTAAAATAATGGCAGAAAATAAATATGATGATCCTTTATTTAGGTCAAGACCTAATAAAGAAGCTGAAGAACCATTAGCAGAATTTAAAGAAAACAAAAAAGTATTTAAAGAGTTTTTTACTGATCCTGGAATGATTGGTAGATCTTTAACAGATAGAACTGTTTTTGGATTACCTAAAAAGATTTATGACTATAAGAGTTTTGATGAACAATCTGAACAATCGTATAGTGCGTATTTAGATCCTCAGTTAGATAATTATTTTGATGCTATTGGTACACATTTTTGGGATAGTAGAAGTGCAGAAGAAACTGCATACAGATTAGAATTACTTAAACAAAAACAAAAAGATTTAGCTAATCCTTATTATGCAGGAGTAATGTCTATATCAGAGTTACTATTCGATCCTTCCAGTATATTGTTATTAGCAAAACCTTTACGTGTAGGATTGTTAGGAAATACTCCAGGGAAACAATTAAGCAGATTTGGTGATGTGTTAATAGCTGAAGAAACAGCTAAACAAATTGTTGACAGAGAAAGAACAACTGCTGATGCAGTAATGGTAGGAGCTGCTGGATTTATATCTAAATACTTAGGTGGAAAACTAAGAAAGTACGATCATAGATTTAATGATTTTAAATACGATCCTAGTAATGATCGTGGACCTATTATTGATATGAATGACATTCACAACAGTACAAGAACAGAAGTAGGTATTACTGCTTTATTAGAAAATCAAACAGGAGGATTATTAACAAAACAAAAGCTAACACCTAAACCATCTATAGATCCTAATGTTACACAGTTAATTAAAAACTTTAAAAATGAGTTTCCAGATATAGATGTCTATTTAGGTAATGTAAGTAAAGTAAGATCTGATGGTAAATCTGTACCTGCTTATTATAGAAGATCTGAAAACAAAATGTTTTTAGATATAGAAGCTATTAAACAAATGTATAAAGATGGTAGACCATTTCAAAAAAAATATATAGGGAAAGAATTAATAGTTCCTTTTAAACGAGGAGATTTTCAAAGTATTGATGAGTTTGTAAATTTTGTGATGAGGCATGAGTTTCTTCATGCAAAGATAAAAAGAGATACTGGAGAAAGTCGTGGTTACTATGAAAACAAAATTAACAAATTAGCTTATCAAGAAATATTAGATGAAAGAAAAGGTATTGTTAAAAAAGGATCAAGTATTTTATCAGACTCTATGGTGAAAGATCAACATGCAAAAAACTGGTATAGATATGAAAAAGAACTTTTTAAACAAATGGAAGCTGATGATATAACCTATGCCAAAACTGGAATAGGTATAGAGAAGTTAAGTTTTTTATCTCCCTTAGATTTTATTATTAATAAAGGGAGTAAAACTGCAAAAGAGATGGCTATTAATATGGTGCAATCTCCTATGTACTATAAATTTAATTTTGATGAATGGGTAAACTCACCTATATCAGCAGAAGAATTAAGAGGGGTAGAACATACAGATAAATTAAGAACTACATTAGAAGAAGGTTATAAACTATTAGCTAAGTATACAAAAAGAGTAGTAGGAAAAGAACCTATGTTTGGTACTAAATTTGGTTATCGTTACACAAACAAATTGATGACTGATGAACAATTTTTTAAAGAAGCAACATATGCTATTTATGATGGATATAAACATTCTATACCAGAAGTAGCAGAGTATGCTGCTTATATTAGAGATAATTATTTTAAACCAATAGCTGATGATATCAAAGCAACTGGATTACCATTAATTCCGTTAATTAAGATTGAAGAATTTTTAAATAGTTTAAATGCAAAAAGAGGAAACAAAGCTACTGTAGATAATGTTTTTAAAAATGGAAAAATAGAAACTTGGACCAAAAAAGAACTAGAAGATAGAATAGCTCAAAACTTAAAAGATATGGAGAATGTTAAGTTTGATAGAATGAATTACTTTCCAGTTCTTTATGTATTTAATTCAATAGCTGCAAGATTTACAGAGTTTGAATCTATTATGAGAAAGTTATTATTTGATGCTAAATTTAGTGCAGATGCTATTGATGATGTAATAGATAGTTTTAAGAATTATGAACCTCATGCTTTTGATAAGTTAGATAACTTTGATAATCCAGCTGAAAGTTTTATGTTAAAAGGATCTGCTTATTCTAGACATTTAAGAAGAAGATGGTTAGGTGATATTGACTATAAACCATTAATGGATGCAGGTTTTGTTGAAACAAATATACACTCATTAGTATCATATTATTTTAGATCAACAGTTGCAGACTTAGCTATTACAAAGAAATATGGTGATCCTTTTGCTTATGGATGGTTTTACGATCAAGTAGATGGTCTTGCTCCAGGATTAGAACAAGTAGCTATGAGCTATCAAAAAAAGATAGCTGGTGCTAAAAACAAATTAGAAAGAAATAAGCTTATAAATGAAAGAAATGCAGCTGTTAGAACATTAGAAGATATGAGAGAGTTAGTTAAAAATAGATTTGGATTGCCTGGAGATCCAAACAGTTTGTTATTTAGATCAGCAAATATGATGAAGATAATTAACAATTTAACTATGCTTACAGGTTTTTCACAAATAGCTGATATAGGTAGAATATTAACTGTTGATGGATTATTAAAAACTACTGGACAATTATTTGATACATTTTCTTCTGGTGTTGGAAAAGAATTATTTAGAGCTGCCAAGAAAGATGCACAGTTAGCAGGTCAATTAACTGATTTATCTTTTGCTGTAGCGAGAGCTGCTATTATATCTGGTAATGATGCCTTACATACAAGTTTTAAAGGAGTAGAAAAATCATTCCAAGAGATTAATGCTTTTTATTTTCAATATGGAAATATGCAAAACCCCTGGAACTTTTTAGTAAAGAATACTTATTCATTATTAGGTGGAACTAAAATATTAGAAAACATTGAAAAGTTGGTTACAGGAAAAGCAACAGATGCAGAAAGAGCATTTCTTGCTGAATTACATATTGGTAGTGCAACTTCAGAACAAATGGGATTAGTTAAAAGAATGTATGAAATGTACAAGAAACATGGATGGGGTAAAAATGCTAATAAGTTAGATAATAAATATAGTTTAATTAGAACAGGTAATACAGAGTTATGGACAGATAATGAAGCAGCTATGATTTATAGAAGTGCTTTAAATAAGTTTATTGATATTGGTATTGTTACACCATCTTTAGCAGATGCACCTTTAGTAGCTAATACTGTCATAGGAAGTATTTTATTTCAGTATAAAAAGTTTGGTATGTCTTATACAAGACGTGTTTTTAATAGAGGATTACAAGCAAAAGATGGTCAGTTTTTAAGTAGCTTAGCTGCTTTGGTTGCTTTCGGTATGATCGTAGACGCTGTAAGAACTGAGCAAACAGGTCGTAATTATAGAAAGAAAACACTAAGAGAAAAACTATTAGATGGTGCAGAAAGAGGTGGCGTTGGTGGAATGTTTACAGATATAGATAGAATACTTATGTCATTATCAGATAACCAATTTGGTGTAAGACCATTACTAGGTATTAAAAGACCTTATGGTACAAGTTTAAAAAACAAGTTAGGATCAATTAGTCCTACTGGTTCATTTATTGGTAATATTGGTGAGATATTATATGATTGGGGTAGAGGTAAACATACTCATCATACTGCTAGAAGAATAAGAAAGACTATACCGTTTAATAACTTATGGTACGCAGATTTTTTATTTGATAAATTAGAGAAGGGGTTATATTAATAGGCTATGGCGTTACAGATATCAGATACAACACCTAGAGTACAGTATACAGCTACATCTGGACAGACTAGTTTTTCTGTACCTTTTGAGTTTTTTGCAGTAGCTGATCTAAAAGTTTACAATGGCACGACACTTCTTACTTACAGCACATCACCATCATCTGCATCTCAGTATTCAGTTACTGGTGCAGGTGTAACTGGTGGTGGATCTATTACATTAGGAAGTCCAGGTGCTACCCTTAATGATGTTATTACAATCGTTAGAGATTTAGCGATTGAAAGATTATCAGATTTTCCTGTATCTGGTAACTTCCCTATACAAACCCTTAATTCAGAACTAGATAAGATTGTTGCTATGTTGCAACAGTTAGAAGAACAGTTTGCTAGAACACTGCAATATCCAGTTACCACAACTACAGGATTTGATGTAGATCTTCCTGAGTTAGTGGCTAATAGAGTATTATCTGTTAATGCAGACGCTACTGCTTTATTAGCTGAACAAGAACTAGGTACATTTAAAGGTGATTGGGCAGCTTCTACTAGCTATCAAGTTAGAGATTTAGTCAAAGATACATCCAACGGAAACATATACTTTGTTAATGCAGCTCATACCTCTAGTGGTAGTGAGCCTTTATCTTCTAATACTAATAGTTCTAAATATGATTTAATTGTAGATGCTGAATCAGCAACCACATCAGCGACTAATGCTGCAACGTCTGCAACTGCTGCTGCATCAAGTGCAACTGCTGCTGCGACATCTGAGACAAACGCTGCAACATCAGAAACAAACGCTGCAACATCTGAGTCTAATGCTAGTACATCAGAAACCAATGCAAGTACGTCAGCAACTAACGCATCTAATAGTGCGACAGCTGCTGCGACTAGTGCTACTAATGCAGCGACATCAGAATCTAACGCATCTACGAGTGAAACTAATGCTTCTACCAGTGCAACTAATGCTGCGAGTTCAGCAACATCTGCTGCTGGATCTGCTACAACTGCTACTACACAAGCTAGTGCAGCAAGTACATCCGCTAGTAATGCAGCGACTTCTGAAAGTAATGCTGCTACCAGTGCTAGTAATGCTAGTACAAGTGAAACCAATGCAGCTACTTCTGCGACTAATGCAAGTAATGCTCAAACAGCTGCTGAAACAGCTCAAGCTGCTGCAGAAGCTGCCGCTGATAGTATTGATGATACTTACTTAGGAGCAAAAGCATCTAATCCAACAGTAGATAATGATGGTGATCCTTTAACAGTAGGAGATTGGTATTTTAATACAACGAGTAATCAAACATTTATTTATAATGGTTCTTCTTGGGATGCGATTGCACCAGATTTAATTGGTGATGCAACCCCTCAACTTGGTGGTGACCTAGATTTAAATTCCAATGATATTACAGGAACAGGAAATATTAATATTACAGGAAATATCACTGCTAGTGGAAATTTAGTAGTAGATACGAATACTCTTTTTGTTGATAGTGTAAATAACATTGTAAGGATTGGTGATAATCATAGTTATTCAGCTAATACAAGTGCAGATGAATTAGTTATTGGTAATACAACAGCAGGTTCAAAAACAGGTTTAACAATTTTATCATCTAATGATGTAGCATTTTCAAGAGGTGATATTTACTTTGCAGATGTTGACAATAATTCTATAGGAAGAATAGAATATAATCACGGAACATCAGATACTGATGTGATGAAATTTTATACTAACTCTACAGAGGCTATGCGTATAGATAGTTCTGGTAATGTAGGTATTGGCGAGTCAAATCCTGATACAAGATTATATATTAATTCTGGTACAGCAAATACGAATACCCGTTTTGTTAGTACTGACGTTTCTGTGCTAATTCAATTCAAAGATGACACAGGTTCATCACAAATTTCATCTACTGGTGGAGATTTTCGTTTTGGTACTAGTGGAGATGCTTCTTTTGCGGGTATATCAGAAGCTATGCGTATTGACTCGTCTCAAAATTTAATAGTGGGTAAGACGAGTGTTGACCTTGGTGTTGCAGGAGTTGAATTTAGGAAAGATTCTTATAATGCTATTACTAGAGATGGTGGCGTTCCTTTATATATAAATAGGTTAACTTCGGATGGTGGTATTCTTGAATTTAGAAAAGACAATGCAACAGTAGGTAGTATTGGTGCATCTTTTAGCAGACCTTATTTTGCTAATGATACTATTGGTATTAAATTAGGTAGTATAACAGATTTAAGACCTACTAATAGTTCTGGAACAAACAATGATAATGCGATTGATTTAGGTGTTTCCAGTGTAAGATTTAGACACCTCTACTTAGGTGGCTCAGTCTATCTCGGTGGAACAACAAGTGCCAATGCCTTAGATGATTATGAGGAAGGTACTTTTACTGTTACTTATTCACCTCAAACTAGTGGTTCTGTTACATTACAAAGTGGAGAGAATGAGCTTTCCTACGTTAAGATAGGTAGGATGGTTCACGTTCAAGGAAGATTAAGAGTGGATTCTGTTTCTTCACCTGTTGGTAATGGGAATATTTTTAGCCTTCCTTTTGTTGTAGGAAACTTTACAGATAGAGCAGAGGAATTTATAGGAGTAGTTAGTTTTTTTGGTTTATCATCTAGCACAGCAGTAACTTGTACTGTAAGAGCTGATGCATCTCAAACTAAGATGATAATCAATGCAGATGATGGGGTAAGTGAAAATTTTAACTCTAATAAATTACAAGCAAATTCAGGTTGTAGATTATCACTTACATATATGACAAATTAAGGAGTAAACAATGGCAATAACAAAAAAAGATATTAAAGGTTATGAAAAGTTATATGCCGTTACTCGTGATGGTAGAGTATATAGTTATCCGAAGAAATATGGTAGGCGTGGAAGATATTTAAAATTTGGAATGAATCATCAAGGATATTTGCAAGTTAATTTGTCTAAAAATTCAAAGGCAAAAACATTTCGTGTTAATAGATTGGTAGCTGAAGCATACATACCTAATGATGATATTACTCTACAAGTCAATCACATAAACTGTGATAAAACCGATAATAGAGTAGAAAATTTAGAATGGTGTACTCCAAAGAGTAATATTAATCACGCTTGGGAAAACAAATTATGTGAAGGTACAAGACAAGCATCATACAAGAAAAGAATTATCTCTTTTGAAGATGCTGAAGATATTAGGCACAAATATAAAAATGGTGTAAGTTCACAAAGAGCGTTGGGTAGAGAGTATGGTATGACACATACTGCTATACAACAAATAATTAATAATAAATCTTACAAAGAAAAAGGAGCAAACAATGGCTATTACTAAAGAAGAAGTTATCAGCAAGATAGAAGTCGTAGGCGAATACAAAGCTGTGCAAATTGCTACTGATACAGTCATCAAAGAAGATGGCGTTGAGTTATCAAGAAGCAGACACAGACACGTAGTTACATCAGACCAAGATATTTCTAGTGAAGATGCAGAAGTACAGGCAGTATGTAATGCTGTTTGGACACAAGACGTTAAAGACGCTTGGGCATCATTTCAAGCCAGTCAAAATGAGGAGTTATAAGAATGATTAATTTTGAATGGTCATTCCCTAATTTTGAAGTGGCAAACGATAACACAGTAAAAACTATCCATTGGCGATATACTGCTACAGATGGTGATTATTCAGCATCTATGTATGGTAGCTGTGCAGGTTCTGAGGGAATGGATTTTGATGCTATGACTAAAGACCACGCAATAGCTTGTGTTGTAGAGAATAATAGTTCTGAAGAAGAAATGCAGACTAATCTATCAGCACAGATTGAAGGACAGAAAAATCCAGAAACAACATCACAAACAAAGGAGTGGTAATTTATGTTCACGTTTGACAGCCTAGAATATGACGAAACAAAACTAAGCGAAGAAGGTAAAGTCGCTTTTGTCCAATTACAAAACTTAGCCCAAAGAAGAAATCAGCTAAGTATGGAGTATGATAACTTACAAATATTATCTAACCATTATACTGATATATTAAAAAATAATCTTCCTGAGGAAGAAAAAGAGGAAGCTAAAACTAAGAAGAAGTAATGAATATAGACTCTAAGACTATCGGAATTATACTAGCGATTGCAGTGCAATCTGTGTCGCTAGTTTGGTTTATCTCTAAGATGGATTCTCGCATATCTAACAATGAAAGAGATATG
>Ga0222718_10004445_pt1 | contig 11654 bp, 14 predicted proteins | sample C33_27DmetaG_FD_165045 | JGI IMG/M metagenome (GOLD analysis project Ga0222718, IMG submission 165045) | Estuarine water microbial communities from San Francisco Bay, California, United States - C33_27D | ecosystem: Environmental > Aquatic > Marine > Unclassified | place: USA: California... | reverse complement strand
GCTTCCCACATTTTTTTAAACTTCATAACTCGTGGTTTTCCTAATTGAAAACACATTTCAACAATGACACCAAAAACTATATGATTGTGTTCTATTCCTCTTAATAATTCTCTAGCTGAATCTAATGTTATTTTAAAATCATTATCAAAAACTTCTTCAAGAGTTTCTTTGTCATAAGCAACACCCTCAACAAAATTATCAGAGGGTAATACAAGATGCCCATAACCAATAGTAGCAAAGCCCAAGCTATCGGAATACACAGTATCCCTAAACCCTTCGTGTTCTTTAATTCGCTGTTTAATTTCTTCCATATATTATTTTTCCAATGTCTACTGACATTTAATAATTTGTTTATCATTTAACAAAACTTGGTAGTCCTAACATGTGTCGTCCATCAAATTTGTTTTTATCAGCAAATTTACCATTTAAATGATTATAATGTAGAAATACTTGACCACATATATTACCCTCAAATGGCTCTCGCCAATGTTCTAAATCACAACCATTATAAACTAACATATCTCCTACTTCAAGAACCACTTTATCCCCTTTAGGAGCATTAGGTTTGTGTATATTTTTATATTCATCAATAACATTATCACTACCTGTGGAATCTATAAATATAGGCCATTGATCGCCACCTAAATTTAATGTTGTAGATATTTCACAACTTGGTCTATCTTTATGTCTTTTTAATATATCGCCTTTTTTATATGCTCTAGCATAAGAATAAGTTGGTATTAAATCTAAACCTGTTTGTTGTTTCATAATAGGTAATACTTTCATTAATAAAGTTTCCATTACAAAATCAGCATAACAAGAATAAGTATTAGGTATTTGTTGATCTTTCCATGTACCTAAGATTGATGATTCAGAATGTATGTTATGTTTATACATAAATTCTACTGCATCTCTTTTAAGTAAGAAATAATTAAAGATAAAATTAGCTAAATCATAGCTTATTGCATTTTTAATAACTTTATATTTAAACATTATACAAACATTCCTTTCTGTAAAAAATTAAACGATACTGATATTCTTATTTCGTTAGATTCATTAGGGTCTACACAATGTAATAACCAAGATGGAAACATAATTAATCTACCATCTTTAGGTTCATAGTGTGTTTCTCTATAAAGTCTTGGTGGTAATTGTCCTGGTTTTTGTTTTGGTCTTATCATTGAAGCTGAATTTCTTGGGTCATCTATTTTTAAATGTCCACAATTTTTAGGTGCTTTCACATAATAAACACCTGACCATAATGAATTAGGGTGTTGATGTGATCTGTTCATTCCTCCTGGTGGATTTATATTTGCCCACATATTACCTAAAAAAGGTTCGCTATCTAAATGTTCTTGATCGTAAATAGTTCTTTGTGCTTCATATAACATATCTACTAAATTTTTATATTCTGGTCTTAGGTGCATATCTGTTGTTGAGTGCCAACCTTTTACATTAGTTCTAGTAACACCTTTATCTTGATTAGACCAAGCAATAATATCTTTTTCTAAATCTTTATTCAATGTTGCGTGTTTTATATCTGCAATATAAATAGGTGTTGGAAAATAAAGTTCTCTAATCATCTTAATGGTGTACCTCCAAACCACATCACTAAAGATTTTCTATTACCTTTAATAACTGGTTTAACTCTATGTCTTACAAAAGATGCAAAAAATACTATTTGACCTTGTTTTAATTTTGCTACTTTACCCTCTGACATAACTTCTAAATCTCCACCCTCAAATTCATCTTCTGGCGATAATAAACAAGTCATAGATATTTTTCTTACAGGTGGTTCATGCGAACAATTAATATCACTATCAATATGCCAATCGTAAAATCCACCCTCAGGATATTCTGTATATTGTGCAGGTTCAGTCAATGTCATTCCATCAAAACCAAAATGATTACGATTAGTTTTTTGCATTAACTTTTCTATGTCTTTATACATATCCAACATTTTCTTAAATGGAATCCAACTAATATGTGAGGTTCTAGTTTTAGTATCTACAGTACCTTTTGCTCCACCTCCAACTTGTCCAGTTTGTTTAGGCTCTGATCTTCCAGCTTCTATAATCATTTTACATTGTTCAGGTGTAAATATAGGATTAGTTGTTTCTACAATATAAGATTTCCATTTAGGTTCAGTTATTATCATATCACTCCTCTGTTTTTTATTGGGTCAAATTCTACATCACAATTACCAGCTAATGTTCTTCTAGTATCTTTAGTGCCATTAAAAGGATAAACTCCATGCCTCATATCATAAGGAAATACATAAAAATCTCTAAGGTTCATTGGTGGTTGATAATCTATTTTAGCAAATTGACCATTACTAGCACCTAGTATTTGTAATTTACCATTTTGAGGTACTTCAGCATTGGAATATTCTACACCATAAGTATGTGGTAATTTTAATATCATTACTGATGACAAGCCTGTAAATAATGTACCTCTATGAATATGTACTGGATTATATTCATGTTCTTTCATTTCATTAACCCAAATAGAATTAAGATGTAATTTATAATCTCTAATTTTATTAAAGTCTAAATAATGTTTAAATACTTCTATGAAATAATTTGTAATATTTGTAGGTAATATATTGTGTCTTTTTACTTTAGATTCATCATTACCATTATAAAATAAACTATGTTCATCTTCTATTTTGCCTACTAACTGTTTATTAGCTTTATGTAGATATTTATAATTTTGTTCATAGATATGATTAATTGAATGAAATATATCTAAAGGTACTTGGTACTTTAGAATTGATTGACCTAGAAATACAAAATCAAAATTCATTAAGAATTATTAGGCAGTTCTTCTTTCTTGTTTTGTTCTAGTTCGCCAGATTTCTTGATTCTTTGTAAAGATTGTAATTGACCTAAGATATTAAACTTTTCTGATTCTGATGAATGTTCGTTTAATGTTTTAGCTTTCTCATAATATTGTAATCCATAAGATTCTAATTGATGTGCATTAACATCTTTATCGTTAAATGAACCATCATTAAATTCTGCTTTTAATTTAGACCACATTTTGATTTCTCTCATTCTATGTTTAGCCACTTTCTCCATAGATGCTTTTGCAAATTTACATTCGTCTAAATCTATTTCGTATTTAGTTAATTTATATTCATCTTGTTCAGTTTGTATTTTCTTTTCTAACCATTTAATCTTTGCTTCATTTCTTCTGTAATCAAAAGATAAAGTCATTAGGTTGTCCAAATATGAAGATTGTTCTCTAACACATTGCCAATATTTTGATGCTTTAGTTGGGTATCTATTATCTTGCAATACAGAAAATCTAGCTTCAGTTTCTGTTCTAAACATTTGTTTTTTAGTCCAAGTATCTCTTAATTCTTCCACCATTCCTTTGAAAGAATTTAAATCTTCTTGTTCTAATAGATTATTAAGATGAGTTTCTTCTTGTTGTATTAAGTCTTTTACATCTTTTTTATTTGACATTGTTATATTGATATACCTTTTAGTTTATTTGTAAAGTGTTAAGAAGTTGTAAATGTTTTTGTTATTGTAGCACCAGCACCATTCCACTCTTCTGTTGCTGCTGTTGCTGGAGGTGTAGTGCCACCACTAGCTAAAGCTGATGTTTGAGTTCCAGATCCCATTACTGCAGATCGTGCAGTAGATAAATCAGCCACCTCTGTCCAGTTTGCACCATTCCAAGACTCCGTAGCTCCTGTATAAGGTGGTAGTATATCGCCACCAAAAGCTAAAGCCGAAGTATTATCAGCTCCAGCACCCCCCAAATTATATCTGGCAGTATTTAAGTCATTTACTTCTGTCCAGCTTGTGCCATTCCAAGATTCTGTTACAGCTGTTACAGTTGGAGCATAATCATAACCTCCAAATGCTATAGCAGATGTTGATGTCCCACCCGCACCTGGTTGATACCTACCATTATTTAAATCATTAACCTCTGTCCAACTAGAGCCATTCCAAAGTTCTGTTAAAGCAACTCCTCTTGGACTAACTGCTGGTGGATTTCCACCTCCAAATGCTAAGACCGCTGTATTATTTACACCTGCACCTGATACTGCAGATCTAGCAGTATTTAAATCATTAACTTCTGTCCAACTTGAACCATTCCAACTTTCATTAGCGACTATACCATCATTAGGAGGTGCTCCTCCAAAAGCTAATGCAGATGTTTGACTACCAGCTCCACCTAAAGCAACTCTAGCAGTATTTAAATCGTTCACTTCTGTCCAACTTGTACCATCATATGATTCTGTTGCCGTAGTGTTTCCTGGAACAGCTGGATTACCACCAAATACTAATGAAGCTGAATTAGAAATACCAGCAGCTCCTCCTTGTTGTCTAGCAGTATTCAAATTCCCACCCGTAGACCAGCTTCCTGTTGTACTAACACTAGCACCTTTTAAAAGACCTGTTGTAGAATTATACCAAACTTGTCCCTCAACAGGATTGGTAGGATCTGATGCTAAGACTTCTACATTTGTGCCACTTATTTCTTTATAAGTTGCCATAATTTTAAGATGTTGTTATTGTTTGTGTTATTGCAGCACCTGCACTATTCCATTCTTCGGTTGCATTTGTTACTGTAGGTGTTTCTCCACCAAATGCTAAAGAAGCTGATGTTGTACCTCTTAATGCACTTCTGAGATTCCATCTTGCTATACTTAAATCAGCAACTTCAGTCCAAGAAGTACCATTCCATTCTTCTGTTACACCTGTAAGAGATGGAGTTTGTCCACCAAAAGCTAAAGCAGATGTATTGTCAGCTCCTGCTGAAGCAAAACTTGATCTTGTAGTATTTAAGTCATTTACCTCTGTCCAACTAGTACCATTCCAAGATTCTGTTTTATTTGTAAGGGCAGCTGGTTCATTTCCTCCAGCACAAAGAGCAGATGTTGCTGTGCCATTACCTGAAGCCATATCTGTTCTTCTACTGTTTAAATCATTAACTTCTGTCCAACTTGTACCATTCCAAGATTCTGTTTCAGTTAGTCTTCCACCTGTTGGAGTTGGAAAAGTAACTGGTGAAAAACCACCAAAAGCAAGTGCTGAAGTATTATCAACTCCTGCACCCCCAAATCCATGTCTTATTTGATTTAAGTCTGCTACCTCAGTCCAGTTTGATCCATTCCATGATTCATTTGTATTTGTTGTTGTTGTAGTGATACCACCAAAAGCTAAAGCAGATGTTTGAGTACCTGCATTTCCACCAAGATATTTTGCAGTATTTAAATCATTTACTTCAGTCCAAGCTGATCCATCATATAGTTCTGTTAGGACTGTATTAGTACCTGGTGGACTTGTATCCCCGCCAGCACATAAAGCTGCTGTTTGTGTACCTGCACCAAAAGAAAATGTTCTAGCCGTATTTAAACTCCCACCTGTAGCCCAAGAACCTACTGTTGTAACAGAAGATACTTTCCAATTTCCATCAGTTTCATTATACCAAACTTGACCCTCTATTGGGTTATCAGGATTAGTTGTAAAATTTTGAATTTTACCACCATGTATTCCTTTGTATTCTGACATTTATTCCTCTAAAGTTATATCTATTGGTCTTGTACCAATTCTTTCATTTTTTTCATCTGCTGTTTCGCCATCAACATTGTCGTTATCCCAAGTTGTTTGATTAGCAATTACTTCTGCATCAACAAGTGCTTGTGCTTCATCTTTAGTTTTAATTTGACCTAAAACTTTATTAATCCAAATATTAGCATTTTTATTGTGTGCTGGTACTTGCCAAACATTTGCTGGATAACCTCTGAAAGTTATTTTTTGAGATTCAGAATGTTCAATAAATCCTTTACCCCAGTTTTCAGCTACGCAATATTGATAATTTTTATGTGCCATAATAATCTCCTTTATTTAGTCTTTAATAACCAACCTTGTGTTCCATCTACATAAACTAAAGTGTTAGATGCCCTTTCAACTGAAACTGTTAAATCTGTTGCTGAACCTTGAATAGGTTGTGAATTTCTACCGATTGTTAAATTATTTGTATCAAATGTTCCTGCGTAATCAACAAATGTTACGAAATCTCCTAAAGATGGAGATGCAGGTAAAGTCATTGTAATTGTTGCTGATGTTGTATTAATAAAATATCCCTCTCCAGCAACTGCTGTAAAATTTGATGTTTTAACTGTTTGCCATTGTTCTCCACCAGATACTTCGCCAAAAGATAAATTTCCAGCACCATCAGTTTTTAAAACTTGATCTGTTGTACCATCTGCTGTTGGATAAGATAAACCATCTATAATTACTTTACCTGTTCCATCAGGTGTTATTGAAATATTACCATTAGATACTGATACGATTGAATTACCATTAACATCTAAATCTCCACCTAATTGTGGAGTTGTGTCATTTACTAAATCTGTTGCTACTGTAGAGTCTAACCAGTTTACTGTGTTAGCTGTATAATCAAATTGTGCTAAAGATATATCATCTGTTCCATCATAAAATTTTAAAGTTGGATTAGTAGCATTTGTTGTGTCTAACCAAACAGTTCCAGCAACTGCTGAAGTAGGTCTTGATGTACCAGAATTTGATGTATTTATTGCTTCTAAAACTCCATTAAGATCGCTTCTAAATGATGGAAATGATTGGTTCGCTATATCGTAATCGTGTTGTGCCATGTTGTTCTTATACTCCTTTTAAAAGCCTTTTGCAATATAATCAAAAGTTCTTGAAACTGCTATATCTGAACTGTTAAAAAATGAAACATCAAATCCATTAATTGTTTTATTTGAAACAGTAAAATAGTCGCCAGTATTTCCATTTTCCATTGTAATACCTGTAGCATAATTAACAGATTTATATGGGTTTGTAAATGTAACTGTGTAAGTTCCAGCACCAGAAGTTATATCATTTCCACTAAATATTCTATCTTCCATATCTATAGAAACTGTAACTTCATTAACAACTGGAGTAGATGCTAAATCTCTTGATATTAAAACTACTCTAAATTTAGCATAACGAAAAGTATAAGAACCTATAATAAAATTTCTAAAATCTGTATATGTTACATTATCATTAGAAGTAGCAATCTCGATATGAGCATTAGCATTAGCTGGTGTATCTCCATCAAAGTTAGATGATGCAGAATCAAATAATCCACTTCTAGCATCAAATAAATCATCAGGGTTATCTGATGTTTGACTTAATGTTGCTGTAATTCTAGCAGTATGAACTGCACCAATATCAATTACATCTGCAAATAAATAATTACCACTTGCATAGAAGTCAGCATTTTGAACACCAGAATCAAAAAATCTAGTTGTTTCATCATCAAATAAACCTGTAGCACTATCAAATAATTCTGATGAATCTAATCTAATTGTACTATCAGCAATTACAACATTATTTAAAGTTCCATTAAAATCAGGGTGTTCAGATTGTGTTGCAATAGAATTAAAATTTTGAACACTTGTTACATTTGAAATAATAGCTGTAGCATTAGAACTAAAGTTTCCTAATTTATCTACTGCTTTAATAAGATAAGTACCTTGTCTAGCTGGTACTGTAATACTTGTACCTGGTCGAGATATTTTTTCTACTAATGCAACTGAGTTTTGCCAATCAGCAGTACCATCAGTTTCTTCACTAAATCTTAATTGATAATATGCTAAATCTAAATCAGGTATTTGTGTCCATGATAAATGTGCTTCTTGTCCAACAATATTACAAGAAAAATCTTCTACATCAGCTGGTGGTTCAATAGCACCTATAATTGTTCTTGATGCAGATACATAACTAGAAGATACACCGAGAGTATTTACAGCTTTTACTCTTACATCATAAATTTCTTGGTCAATTACATTTAAAACTCTGTGAGTTAATCCTGAACCTTGTGCATAAATAATATAATCTGAATCTGTGCTTTTTTTGTATTCAACTTGGTAATAATCAACAAAGCTATCAGTAGATGCACCAATAGTTATATTTAATGCAACAATAACTGTACCATCATTATATTCAATTAATTGATCATCTAAAGTAACACTTGCTGGTGGCTGAACAGTAAATGGATTAGGAAGTGTTGTAGTTGGAATTGTTGTTGCTTGTGTTTTTGTTGCCCAAGTATAATGACTATCTTGGTGTTCAACTAAACTTAATCCTACAGTATAATCATTATTAAAAGTAATTCCTAAAACTCTAAATGGTTTTGCAGAAAATCCTAATGATGAATGTGTAATATTAACTATATCTCCAATATTTAATTCATAACCTTTGAAAGCTACATTTAAAGATAATCCTAAAGCCTCTCTTGATCTTCTTAAAATAACTTCTGCCATTTCTTCAGCTTGATACTGACTTGTGATTGTTGGAAATTGAAATCTACCCTCTAATAAAAACCCACCATCAGCAGTTTTCATTGTTGCGTGTTGATCTGCACTTGGTAATCCCGAATCATCTATTGGTGGAAACTGCACTTCATCAACTTGATAGTTTCTATCAGGATTTATAAATGAACAAATAACTCTATTGTATCTTTCGTTTTTTTGTGGGATTGCTAAAGTATAACCACCTATAATATCATCTTCAGTTAATGATACTGTTGCTGTTCCTGTTGTTTCAATAATTAAACTGTATTTACCTTGTGAGAATGGAATATAACCTCTACAGCCTTTAATCATTTCTCTTAAATTATCTATAATAGTTCTTGATGTATCTACTGCTGTATTACAATCAAATATATTAATATTACTTCCACCTGAATATTGCTCTACTTGGGTTTCACAAACTAATGAAGCATCATAAAAACTTTGTAAATCTATTTCAGAAGTTGCTAATCCTTTTCCATATCTTGTATCTGTTAAATAATCTAAAATACACCAAGCTGGATTAGTTGAATAACTTGCAGATTGTTCTACTAAACTTGCATTGTAAGTTTTAACTTTTTTACCTTTTATTCTAGCTTGTATTTTAGGAAGTCCACCAAAAGCATCTTGATTAAACTTAAATCTTAATGCTAGATAACATAAACCACTTAATTTATGATTACTTCCCCAACTAGATAATGTTGATAATAATGTTGATGCTGATTGACCATCTGTTCCAAAATGAGGCTCTACTCTAATTAAACTTTCTCCATCTTTGTAATAATTAGAATCTGAACTATCTACTTCAACTGCATTACCATCTGTAAAACTACTAGCAAAAGTTACTGGCTTTTCATCAATTAATATTTCTTCAATAGAGTTTATTTCTCCCTCTGATAATACTAAAGCGATATATAAATATTGATTATCTGTTCCTGAAGATTCTACAAATACTCTAGTTCCACCAACTAATCTTTCTCCATAAATTACAGGAATATTACTATCATTAGATTGTTTATTAACTAATAATCCTTTTTCAAAATCATCAAATGAATTAGTTGCAAAATCAGGTATGTCAGGTGTTTTAGGTCTTAATGCCCAAGATAAAAATAATGTTGCACCTAAACTAATTAATGGATTACCACCAAATAACTTAATAGCTTTTGGTGCTATCTTTGTTACTACCGATACTGCTGATTCTACTGCACCACCCATTACTTATGAAACTCCCTTTTGTATTTACTAGATATTCTGTAAATATTATTGTTATCATCTAATCTTAACCAATTAATACATTGATTAGTTTTTAGAAAGTTTTTGAAATAATTATAAACCCATGACATAACTATTCTTGCATTTCTTAAAATAAGAATATCATGTAACCACAATCTATCTCCACTTTGCCATTGATCTTTATTTATCTTTGCATTTGATTTATAATGTTGTTCGTTTTCTTCATTTAAAAAAGCCCAATTTACAAATCCAAAGATACCCTTATCATCTCTAAATACTTTATATTGATTAGCTTGTATTGATGGCTCTACATGATGTGATAATTCAATAACATTATGATTCTTGTATTTATTAAATTGTTTATAAAAATTAACGATACTTTGCATTATGCTTTACCCCATTTAATATCTCTAATAGTTTCAGATGAGAAATCCATTCCAACATCTGTACTAAAGAATCTTTGCTGTGATGTATTATTTGTTTTACGACCATTTCTTTTATCAAAGTCAGCCCATTGAGATACTATAGATAATACTACTGCACTATTAGTATCAGATTCTTGAACTGAAAAGTTTTCAATATTACCTTTATATAAAATAATAGGGTCAGCAATAAGTGCATTAGAACTATCTAATAATCCTCTGTAAATAGTAACTTCATCATTAGTTACATTTTCATTTAATACAGTTGATATAAATGTTTGGTCAGCACCAGATAAAGTTAATTTAACACTTGTTTTTGATATATCAGTTTGTTCAGAAAACTCTGATAAACCCATAATGAAATCTGATGAATTGTAAGTAACTGATGAGCCTGAAACATCAGATGTTAGCGAAAAGGAACAATCAGTAATATTAACAGGAGTACTGAACCCAATAGTGATAAGATGTACTGGTCTAATATCATTTGTCGCTAATGTGTTCTTTATCGCTGTTGTTAGGCTTCTCGTCATATTCTTCGTAATTAGTTTGAGTTACACTTTCTGTACCTTTTAACATAGTATATTCAAATTTGCTATTAGGTTTCTTATACTCTTTAAGATCGTTAATTGAAGTATCTATTTCATCTTCATTAACAATAGCTTCTGCTATAAAATCTGCACTTATTCTATGTACTATCTTATATTTTTTCATTAAAGAGTTTCTTCAACATCTAACTCAAACTGATACAATAAATTTCCATCTTTGTCATTACCAACTGCACCAAATTCTTGAATATCGTTAGTTAAATGTACTGTAAATGGAACATTATCGTAAGTTATATCTGAATTAGTAATAGCTGTTGTTAATGGTGGCTCAATAGTAAGTGAGCCTGTTGAAATATCTGATTGATCTGCAACGACCATATAAACTTTATCATGTGAAGCAAACTTTATAAAATCTCCAGCTTTTAATGTGCCTGTACCTGTACCAGCTAAAGTAATTGATGTAGCTCCAGCAGATGCTGTGCCATTAGGAGTTCCACTAGCTGTACCTCTAGCATCTGTTATTTCTGGTGGTGCTATTGTAAAGTTTTCTTTACCTGATCTTTGTTTAACAATAAATGCCATTAAATCTCCATAAACATCAGATCGTTTAGCAGTAATAATTTTAATTGTAAAAGCCCATCTTTGGCCATCTATTTGTCTAGCAAGTTTCTTACCAGATACAGATTTTGAGATAATAGTATTTTGAATTGATTTAATTCCTAAACTTGTGAATTGAGCAGTAGATATTGGAAATGAACCAGCCATTAGATTATACTTCCCTCTCCTCTTTCATTAACTGCATTGTTAATAATAGAAGTTATAGTTCCTCTTGATCTAACTAATAAATCTTCAAAGCCAGATGCGTCTAATGTATTGATATTGAAATTAACTGTAGTTGCACCACTATTACTTGTTCCTCTAGCATTTTGAGTGATTTGTCCTGTTTGGTTTGGGATAAATAATTCAGCACCTTGTTCTCCAACTACATATGGTTGTCCTTTAGATACAGCACCACCTTTAGCCATACCAAAGAAACCTTTTAATGAACCTAAACCCATTAAACTTGAACCAGTAGAAACAGCACCAACTGAAGATTGTTTTATTTTTTCTGCTGTAATTAATTTTTCAATA
>Ga0222718_10004444_pt1 | contig 11655 bp, 14 predicted proteins | sample C33_27DmetaG_FD_165045 | JGI IMG/M metagenome (GOLD analysis project Ga0222718, IMG submission 165045) | Estuarine water microbial communities from San Francisco Bay, California, United States - C33_27D | ecosystem: Environmental > Aquatic > Marine > Unclassified | place: USA: California... | reverse complement strand
ATGATTCTGCTACACTTCCTGCGGCAGCTGCTTTTGCTGTGGCAGCTACACTTCCTTCTACTCTTCCTGCAAATCCATATTCTAATTTTTGCCGAATGTTTTCTAATAATAGATTTATATGTTTATCATTATTTACACATTTAAGAAGCTTTAAATCTTTAGAAAATTTTATTCCCATTAAATATTTGTATGTTTCATTATCCAAATAATCTAATGCTCTTTTTATATCCAAAGATAACCATGTTTCTAGATCCGGTATACAATCATAAATATTTTTATTTATAAAATTGTCTTCATCCAACTTTCCTGCATGAAAATGTATAATGTCTGTAGAAGAGTTCCTATCACCTAATTTATAAAGTTGTTGAGTTTGCGGAATAATATAATAATTTTCATCGTCTGTCTCATAAAGAGTATTTGGATTTTCATTTTCAATAAAAGCAATTAAATTATCTCTATGATCCTTAAGTTTTCTTATATCATCGTCATTTATAACAGTTCCGGTTTTAGGAATTGGCAGAAGATTACTCTTGTGTGACATCATTATTTGATTATCTACTTCAAGCATTGTCTGACTACTTACATTAGAAGGCTTTAGTGAAGGTGTTACACTCGATTTATTTATAATACTAACAATTTCTTTTACAATTTCTGGTATTTGTGGTGCAGGTTTCTTTGAACTCATTATATATATATATAATATTTTAATTTTATAAAATTGAAATATTAAACATTTCTAAATAAAATTATCTAAATGGAAAAATCATATTCTAAAAATATTCCAACATTATACGATAAAGATATAAAATGTCTATATCCTATAATAGATGGCGAATGTTCTTTTATTTGCCATTATCCTAATTTTTTAGACGAACAAGAAAAACAGGTTTTACAAAAATGGTTGGAAAATAAAGACTATAAAGAAGGTAAAAGTATAAGTGGTAAAGAAATACCACGCCTTCAATTATGGTATCAACTTGAAAATAAATATTTTAATGATAAATGGAAATATAGGTATGATAGGTGGAGTTCTCAAAAATATGACGATATATTAGAGAGCATTCAATTGAAAGTTAATAATAAAACTAATAAATTAATAGAAGAGTATTGTCCATTTATTACGAAACCTAAAATAAATAGTTGTTTAGTAAATAAATATCGTAATGGGAATGATTCTATTAAACCACATAGAGATACGCCGGATAGTTTTGGGGAATATCCAACTATTACAGGTTTATCTATAGGTGGAAAGAGAAATATTGTTTTTAGGAAAATTGATTTAGATTTACGGAATTATAATTCTATGAAAAAGGATAATAATTCAGTAATGGATTTCGAAATGGAATTAGAAGATAATTCCCTCTTTATTATGGCAGGAGCAAGTCAAAAATACTATTCTCACGAAATTCCCAAAGATTTTTCTAAAGATATTAGATATTCATTAACTTTTAGGGAATTTATACAATAAATATTAATTTATTCTAACCTAAAAAATTATTTAAAATAATTTTTATTAACCTTTATAAATGAAAAAGGAAACCAAGAGAAAAATAATATCCAAAATACATCAAGTTATTACCATATATTTTTCAACTTTTCCATATATAACACCTAAATTCATTTTACCATATTCATTATATTTCAGTTATACTATTATTTTACATTGGTATTATTTTAATGGTAGGTGTTGGTTATCTATTTTAGAAGACAAATATAAACCGAAAGACGAACCTAAAACTAATATGTTTCATTTTTTTAAAACTTACAAAATACCTTTATTTGTTTTTGATTTCTTTATATACCTTAATATAGTTTATAGTTGTTATATTTTGGATATGTTATGGAAGTCTTTATATTTAATAGGAATGTTATTATATTTTAATAAGATAATTTATGGTAGTATAAAATTTAAATAAAATAAAATAAAAAGAGTTTAAGTAGCTATAATTATTTATGATTATGGTTTCTTATTCAACTAATTTAGCAATACAGTTTGTATTATTATTTATATATATAGTCCAATTTATAACGGATTTAATTTTATTGGCCGACAATGATATAGTGAGTAATTTTATTAGTATAAAAATTTTTGTGATTATAAATCTTGTTTTTGATATATTAGTGTTTTTATATTTGATTTATAGAATTATGGATTATATTAAGAAAATACAAAAATATAATGAAGACAGTATTACCGAAACAGATTATTGGTTTTTCGTAATAGGTACTTTAATGTATTTTTTAGGTATAGGATTTTTCTATGCCACTAATTATAATACTACCGAAAATAGAAGTATATGTATGAATGACCAAATATTTAGGATTTATTTATTTTCACATTTACCAATTGCGGTAATATGTTTTACAATAACAGTATTATTTTTTATTTTTATGGCACTATTTTTTTTATGTATATGTATAAAATGTTGGTGTTTAGATCCATGTAGTAGTAATAATAAAATTTACCCATATTATTAATTATAAAAAAAAGGTATTTAATTTAATTAATTTTCTTGATAAAAATAAATATTGTTATATATTATAATTTAATAAATGAATTGTTATGCTTGCGGATGTGTAAAACAACACCAAAATAACACTGAATTTTGCGGAAGAGTAGTTAGAAGCGGAAAAACTCTAACAACTATGGGGTGTGATAAAGAATGCCCGCAATGTGAAAGTTGTGATTATGACGGAAGATTTATGACAAATAATAACAATAATAACAATAACAATAAAAATAATAAACCTTTTTTATATACCAGTCAAAATAAAAATAGAAAAGAATTAGACGCAAAATCATTTTTAGAAATGGTTAAAAGACAAAAACAGATGAATATCGAACAAGGTATTTATGAAGGAACATTGGATGATGTAAAAATTCGAAATAAAAATAATACACCTTATGATTTAGTAAATGTCAAAAGAAATATTCATAATTCTAATAATGATGGTATAACCCAAGAGATGGATATGGAAATGGAAATGAGTTGTTCTGGTAAAATAGAAAAAAATTGTTTAAATGACGACGGTTGTTATTGGAATAATAAAGGTGTAGAATGTAGGGAATTAGAAGTATCCTTTTATACAATAGAAGGTTTAGGTAATACAACTTTTAAATTACCAATAGGAAATTATGATAGAAGGGAAATAGATAATTTTGATTTTATGCCAAGTTATATTTTAGTTCCAATTGGTTTAAGAGTTAAAGTATGGAAGGATAGTGGATTTGTTGGAAATGAAAAAGGATATTTGGGCAATATTACTCCTGGCTCATTAGATCAAGAAATGAAGAAAAAATTAATGTATAAAATAGACTCACCAATAGGTAGTATTCAAATTTGTAATATGAAAGAATGTGTTAAACCTTCCGAATATGACAGAATGAAATTAATTAGTATAATAGACGGTAATAATATTGACCATATTGATAGTTTAGGTGTTTCTGGTATTGAAGGATATAAAAATAGATTAAGACAAAATATAAAAAATAGATTGAAATTTGTAAATTTACAATATGCGGAATGCTTAGAAAATGTAGGTAAATACTTTGAAGAAAATAATATTAATGTTAATAGAGATTTAGACGAAATAGAAGATATTTTTACACTTCAAAAAATTAAATATATTATTAATGATTTACCTTCCTGTCACGATTTATCTATTTTTAAAAATAACAATAACAATAATGTAAATAACAATAATAACGTAAATAATAATAATAAAAATAATAATTCACCTAGTATTTCTGTCAATGATAAAAATGTAAATAATACAGTATTATTTCACAATGAAAATATAAAAAATAAAAAAGTAGATAGAACATTTATTATAATTTTAACTATTGCGATTATTGTATTTTTAATTATTGCTTTAGGATTTATATATTATAAAAATAAAATTCAGGTATAATATAAAAAACTTATTATATAAAAAAACTCATAATATAAAAAACTCATAATATTAAAAACTTATAATATAAAAAAACTCATTATATATTAAAATGATTAAGTTAATTATTTTAATATTAGTTATATATTTAATAGTATCATTATCATATCAAGAAAAATTTATAGTAAATCCTAATTTACATATAAAGGAATTTAGAAATATACATAGTCATTTTAGAAAGTGTAGGAAAAATAAAGGAATATATAGTTGTATTGCTTCAAATCCACATAAATCTGTAATTCCGTATAGGAGATTTGTTCCAAGAAAAAAAAAAATAGATTATACTAGGTATAAAAAGAGCAGTCATTTAATGCCTGTTACTTTTGATTAAAATTGATTATATTTAAACTTTTTTAGTAATAAAATAAATAATGACAGAAAAAATATATTTAGAAGAAATATTTGAAAAATATGGAAACGTATATTCTGAATCTAAATTACTTAAACCTGTCGCAATTTTTATGATGGGAATACCGAGTGCAGGTAAAACAACAATTCTAAAACCATTCATTAAAAATATTTTACCATTAGTATTATATGATTTAGATATACTAAATTCACAAGAATATTTAATAAAGAAGAATTTTATTACATGTAATCCCGATATTCTTATGTTATTTATAGATCAATATGAAAAAAGTAAAGAAAGAGAATATTTAACAAAAGCAACTATTCTAAATAATAAGTTGGTTAAAATGATTTTAGAGAAAGAAGAAAAATATAATTTTATATATGACGCGACAGGTTCCCAATATGGACATTATATTAAACATATTGAAAACGCAAAAGAACAAGGTTATATAACTATTTTGATAAATGTTTCCATTGAACCTATAAAAGCATTTGATAGGGTTTCATATAGAGAAAGGAAGGTTTCTAAAGAAATAATAAATAAATTGTATAAGGATATTTATGATAAGAAAAATGATAAATCCAAATATCCAAATAAGAATAATTTAGAGATTTTAAGTGAGAAAGTAGATGTATCTTTAGATATTGATAATAACACACAAGACGAACATTATATTAAAGGTATAGGGAATGATAAATTGAAGGAGGAAGTATATTTAGATATGATATTCTAATAAAAATTGAATTTAAAAATATTTTTTACTTTATTTATAAAAAAATGTGGAGACAACAATTTATTAAAAACCTTGTGGAAACAAATAAAGCACTTAATATTATGTACAGAAAGTATAGATATTATCCAGCACTTAAATTACCAGAAAAATTAGATACAGATGAAGAATTGCTTGAATTTGCGAAGGAAATACATAAAGCAATTAAACACCCAGAACTTGCTTATTTAAATAATAAAAAATAAGTAATTTAATAAAATTTATTTTCTGTAAATAAAATATTATGAAAAAATTTATTTTTATTTCATTTTTTGAGAATATTTCTATAGGCGATACCCAAAAGGTTGGAGGTAAGAATTCTTCTCTTGGAGAAATGTATAATAATTTGGGTGTAGAAAATATTAGAGTTCCAAATGGTTTCGCACTAACATGTGAGGCATACCGACATTTTATTACATATAATAATTTAGAGATACAAATTAAAAAACATTTAGATAAATTAAAAAGCGATGAAGAAATAAAACAGAGCGAAGGAGAAATAAAAAATAGTAATGAAATTATAAAGAAAGTAGGTGAAGATATAAGAAATTTAATCAAAGAAGCAGAATTTCCAAAGGAACTAATAAATGAAATAACTGAAAGTTATAAATTATTATCAAATCAATATGATACAAATAATTTAGACGTGGCGATTAGATCCTCTGCGAATGCCGAAGATTTACCTGACGCTTCGTTCGCAGGACAACAAGAAACATATCTAAATGTTAAAGGATTAGAAAATGTTTTAGTATCTATTAAGAATTGTTATGCTTCTCTTTTTACCAATAGAGTTATATCATATCGTATAAGCAAACAATTTGACCATACCAAAGTATATATGTCAGTGGGAGTTCAAAAAATGGTTAGGTCTGATTTAGGTTCCGCAGGTGTTGCTTTTTCTCTTGATACTGAATCGGGAAATAAAAACATTATTTTAATTAATAGTTCTTATGGTTTAGGTGAAATGGTAGTTAGTGGACAAATTAAACCAGATGAATTTATAGTTCATAAGGATAGATTGACGAACGGATATAACGCTATCATAGATAAAAAGTTAGGTAATAAAAATGAACGATTGATTTATAGTAAAAGAGGAAATCAAAGATTAGAAAAAACAGTAGTAAGTATGGAAAATCAGGCATTATTTTCTCTAACAGATAAACAAATTTTAGAATTATCACAATATGTTTTAACTATTGAAAAATATTATACTAAAATGAAAGGTAAAGATTGTCCTGTTGATGTCGAATGGGCTTTAGACGGCAATGATAATAAATTATATATAGTACAGGCAAGAAGTGAAACTATTCACTCTGCTAAGAAAAATTTAGATTATATTGAAAAATATAATCTAAAAGAAACAGATAATAAAAAACTTATAGCACAAGGTGTATCTGTCGGAACCAAAATAAGTAGTGGCAGAAGTAATATTTTACACGATATTGATATTAGTATAGAACAAAACCTCTTTAAAGAAGGTGATATATTAGTTACTGATATGACTGATCCAGATTGGGAACCTCTTATGAAAATGTCTTCGGGAATTATAACAAATAGAGGAGGGAGAACTTGTCACGCTGCTATTATTGCGAGAGAAATGGGTATTCCCGCAATAGTAGGAACAATAAATGGAACTAAAAAAATACTAAACGGTCAAGATATTACTTTATCTTGTGGAGAAGGGGAATATGGTTATGTTTACGACGGATTATTGGATTATGAAGTTAAAAAAACTAAAATAACAATAAATGATAATAAATTGGAAACGAAATTAATGATGAATATAGGTAATCCTGAAAATTGTTTTCAATCTTCAATGATACCTAATGAGGGTGTTGGTTTAGTTAGAATGGAATTTATTATAAATAATTATATTAAAGTTCATCCTAAGGCACTTTTAGATTATTCTAATAATCCAGATTTTATTTTACAAAATCCTATTATTTACAATAAAATACAGAAACTAATATTTAATAAAAATTGTAAAGGACACCAATATTTTATAGATAAATTATCTAATGGTATAGGAAGAATTGCGGGTGCTTTTTACCCCAAAGACGTAACAGTTAGATTTTCAGATTTTAAAAGTAATGAATATAGGAATTTATTAGGGGGTGAATTGTATGAACCAATAGAAGAAAATCCTATGATTGGTTGGAGAGGTGCTTCCAGATATTATTCAAAAGATTATAAAGAAGCATTTAGGTTAGAATGTATTGCTTTGAAAAAAGTAAGGGAAGAAATGGGATTTGATAATGTAATATTAATGATACCATTTTGTAGAACAGAAGAAGAATGTATTAAAGTTTTAGAAACAATGAAAGAGTTTGGTTTAGAGAGAGGAGTTAATGGATTAAAAGTATATCTTATGTGTGAAATTCCTTCTAATATTATTTTAGCAGAGGAATTTTTAAAGCATGTTGACGGTTATTCTATAGGAACGAATGATTTAACACAATTAACATTAGGTTTAGATAGAGATTCTGGATTAGTATCACATATTTATAATGAAAGAAATATGGCTGTTAAAAAAATGATAGAAATGGTAATAAAAAATTGTAAGAAAATGGCGAAGAAAATAGGTGTATGTGGTCAAGCACCTAGCGATTTTCCGGAATTCGCACAATTTTTAGTAGAAAATAAAGTAGATAGTATGTCGTTAATTCCAGATAGTATTACTCCTCTTAGAGAAATTTTACTTAATAATATAAATTAAAATAAGTCCCGAAGGTACTAAATATACCTAAGTTTTTTATTAAACATTCCATGAGCTATTATCCACCCAATAATACTAAATACAGTATCTCCTATACTATTTGCCAAACTATCTCCTTTATATTGAGGTGTTTCAACTTTAAAACCGATATATTTTGTTATAGTATTAAGATAAAACATAAATTTATATTCTACTTTTCTTATTATAGAACCTAATTGTGGAATACGTACTAAAACATTTTCACCTATTTCGAAACAAGTATGTATTAAAAACCAATATACTAAAGGTATCCCTAAATATCCGGCAATTATACCAAACATAAAATGGTATATAGTAAAATATGAAACAAAATCTTGTTCATCTCCACCTTGGAATATTATCATTATATATATATTACTCAGATTTTCCAAAATAATAATAGTAAACAATAATTAAATTATATACTACAAACACTAAACAAGCAAATGTCATACCGTGATTTTCTGTTAAAATACCTATAACTACATATACAAAATTAAGGAAAGTCATTAATGAAATAAATTTCATAGAAAAAGATTTTACTTTTTGTGTTTTAATTGTTCTATATAATTGAAAAACAACAGATGCGAAATTTGCTACTGCTGATACTATTCCCCACTTACTTACATTTAGACCTAATATTTTTCTTTGTTTATCTTCTAATTCTTTAGACATTTCTTCATTACTTTGTGTTTCATTATCTACTTGATTATTTGTTTGATTATTATCTAATTGATTATTTACTAGGTTATTTATTTCATTAACGGGTTGGTCACTTAAAACATTATTTTGTTCATTATTATTTAATTGGTTATTATCAATATTATCCATTAATATTAAAAAAGATAATAATAATTATATTTTATAAATATAATGAGTAATTACGATAAGTTTAAAAAAAAAATTATGATTGATAAAAATATAGATTTAAGTATAATTGGATTAGGGAAATTATCTATAATAGAAACTGTGGCTTTTTTTACTAATTGTTTAGTATTCCCAGCTGTTTTTTTCCAGGCAAAAAAAACAATACAAACAAGAGAGGCTAAAGATGTAGATTTTTGGTTTAATGGATTACAATTACTTGGAGGAACACCTGAAGGATTAGTAGGTTATTATATAGGAAATTTAATTAATAGTGTTCAAATGATGGCAATTGGTATTTATGCTGTTTTATTTAGATCACTAATGGCATTTTTTATATTATTTGGTAAAAGAGGATTAATAAAAGATTTATTTACTAAGAAAAAATAATTTTACCTTATTTTTTTATACTAATATTATCTGTAATTTTATATATTTTATAAATATCTTTTAAAATATTCAAAGGGGCATTAGTATTCTTACTAATTAATTCTAATTTTACTAATTTATTTATTAATTGTGTTCTACTTAACTTATCAATATCTTTGTCTAACTTATTACTATTTTTTTTAATTGCTTTTTGAATTACTTTAGTAAATGGATTTACTAAAGAATGATCACTTGATATAATATTTTTTTTTTGTAATGTTTTTTTCTTTAAAGGTTTTTTCTGTAATGATTTTTTATTTGATTTTTTAGTAGATTTTTTTAATTTAGGAGCAACTATATCGGATGATATTGTTTTTTTTTTCTTACTAAGTTTTTTGAAAAATTTATTCAAATCCTTTTTAGTTGCGGGTTTTAAATTAGTAATCGATTTAGGTAATTTGGGTTTATTATTTTTAACTTTCTGATTTACAACTTTATTCTCTACTTTTTTATTAACAGTAAAAGTAAAGGGTGCTATATTAGTACCTTCTTGTTTTTTAGGTTTTTCCATTACCATTTTAGGTTTTTCCATTACCATTTTAGGTTTTTCCATTACCATTTTAGGTTTTTCTAATATCATTGTAGGTTTTTCCATTTCCATTGTAGGTTTTTCCATTTCCATTGTAGGTTTTTCTTCAATATTTCTTTTTTTAGTAAAATTTCTTTTAGAAAGTAATTTTTCAATTTCTTCATTTTTACTTAGTATTTTATTTAAATCTTGTTTTGGTTTTTTAGGTTCAGAAGGGTTTTGTTTTCTAATAATATTTTTAAGATAATCTAAATCTTGATTATTTTGTCTTTTTTTAGTTTTTTTCTGTGGAACATTTCCTATAGTAACTACTTTAATATTACTCATAGTATAAATATTAAATATAAAATAATTTTATAAATATAATGAACAGAATTATAAAAAGTTTAGTAACTAATAAAAAATTATTAGAAAATAAGAATATTTTAAGTTCTTATAATTCAAATGATTGGAAACAATATATTTCTTTTGATAAACAAGATTATAAGAAAAACTTAGTATATAGAGATAATAATTTTGAAATATTTGTTGTTTGTTGGTTACCTAATCAGGAAACTAAAATACATAATCATCCCGAAGGAGGATGTTTATTAAAAATATTAGAAGGAAATATGATGGAAGAATTATATGATAAAAATTTTGTTTTACAAGAAAAAAATAATTTAGTAATGAGTGATGTTAGATATATAGATGATTCTATAGGCATTCATAAAATGAAAAATAATGAAGAAAATACAATATCATTACATATATATTCTCCTCCTAATTTTATACCTAGTTTACTCAAATAACAAATTTTTTCTTTAATTATTTAAGAATTAAAATATTTTACTTTAATAATGCCTTCATATATAAAATGTTTTAATTGTAAAAAAGAATTTCCATCTGACGAATTTGGAAAACACGAATTAGAATGTATGTCTCATTTTTATCAAAATGAAATGGAAAATTTAATACCGTGCGATATATGTAATACTTTAATTCCATTTGAGAAATATGAACAACATATTAATTTTTGCGGTTTACGACAACCAATATACTTCCCTATAGCACCACCTCATATAAATATAGTAAATACTTCAAGCACAATAAATACAGAAGAAACAGAAGAAACAGTAAATACAGAAGAAACAGAAAATACAGGAGAAACAGAAAATACAGGAGAAACAGTAAATACAGAAGAAACGGACGAAGAAATGCCACCAATAATAGACCTTCCTGCGAATTTACCAAGTGATTTAGTGACTAATATAAATTTATTAATGAATAGTCAAAATTCTTTATTAATTTTTATTAATAATATGGAACAATATACCGAACCTGTAGATACATATGAAGAATTAACTTTATTAGATAGTGAAAATATAAAAAAAGGATTAAAATTAGAGGATATTTCAAAGGAAGTTTTTTATGAAGAATTTAATTGTCCCTTATGTTTCGAAGATTTTAAAAAGGAAGATACATTAATAAAATTAAAGTGTAAGCATGAAATATGTTTAGAATGTAGTAAGGAATGGTTTTCCGAGAATAATAAGTGTCCTATATGTATGACTGAGTTATAAAAGTGTAATAGTGATAATTAATTTTTTTTTTTATTAAAATATTATTTTTTTTTATATATAATACATATATGAATAAAAATACAAATATAAGAAATATTGAGGAAATAGACAAAATTATGACAGAAAGAAGAAACAAATTCAATAATGCGACTAGAAAAATTACAGAAGGTAGTAATTTATTTGGTAATCAGGAACCACCTAAATCTATGGAAGAAGAAGAAAATGAATTTATGAATAATTTTAATGAAAATTATTATTTAGAGAATAACAAAAAAAATAATAGTGATATTGATACAAATTTAAGAAGTTTTTTAGCGGAAGATACTAATAAAAAAAATCCAAGTTTAAAAAATAAATCTTTAGAATTAGAATCTTTAATTGTAGATAGTCTTGCTAGAAATAATTTCAATAAAGCAAATACTATTTTTGGAACTTTAGAAAGAATGTATGATAAATTTGATGATG
>Ga0222718_10004442_pt1 | contig 11656 bp, 14 predicted proteins | sample C33_27DmetaG_FD_165045 | JGI IMG/M metagenome (GOLD analysis project Ga0222718, IMG submission 165045) | Estuarine water microbial communities from San Francisco Bay, California, United States - C33_27D | ecosystem: Environmental > Aquatic > Marine > Unclassified | place: USA: California... | reverse complement strand
GCTGCTGACATGGGTGGAGCAGGTTTTGTCTTCACTGGTGAAAATGATGCAGATATCATGCATAACTCTGCAACCATCAACCTAAACGTACTGGAGAGTCAACGTCAAAGGAACGAGAGGACTGGTCGAAACTATACTAAGATCTTCTATTCTGGATCTGCCTGCATGTATCCAGAACACAACCAACTCGATCCCGACAACCCTGACTGCCGTGAACAATCTGCATACCCCGCTAATCCAGATAGCGAATACGGATGGGAAAAGTTATTCTCTGAAAGACTTTACTTTGCATACCATCGGAATTATGGTATTGCTGTGCGTGTTGCCCGTTACCATAATATCTTTGGCCCAGAGGGAACTTGGGACGGGGGTCGAGAGAAGGCTCCTGCTGCCATCTGCCGTAAAGTCGGAAGACTCCCAGAAGTTGGTGGAGCAATCGAAGTCTGGGGAGACGGTGAACAAACTCGATCTTTTCTATATGTCGATGAGTGCATCGAAGCAACTCGTCGATTGATGGACTCTGAGTTCATCGGACCAGTGAACATTGGTTCCGAAGAAATGGTCACCATCAATCAATTGGTTGAGACTGTTGCCAAAGTTTCTGGCAAGGCAGTTCAGCGTCGTCACAAATTGGATGCACCTTTGGGTGTTCGTGGTCGAAACAGTAACAACGATGTCATCCGTAAAGAATTAGGATGGGATTATGGGATGACTCTTGAGGAAGGCATCTCAAGAACTTATAATTGGATTAAGCAACAGATTGACAATGAACAGAATCAAAGACTACGACAAACTGAAAACGAGAATAACCTCGTGGCTGTCTGATTATCTTAAAGGAAGTGGGTTGAAATCATTTGTGGTCGGTGTCTCTGGTGGCATCGACTCTGCTGTGGTTTCAACTCTCTGTGCTGAAACTGGACTTCCTGTTTATGTAATTGGAATGCCAATTCACCAGGATGAAGGACAACGAACACTTTCAATCAATCATCTTCTTTGGTTGACTGAAAATTATGAAAACGTTTCGATGGTTCAGTTTGATCTAACTGAGGTGTTCGAACAGTTTAAGAAGTCTTTGTCTGGTTATGCTCAGGACCCACTGGCACTTGCCAACACCCGCTCACGTCTGAGAATGGTTACCCTTTACCAGATTGCTGGTGAGAACTCTGGTTTGGTTGTCGGAACAGGTAACAAGGTCGAAGATTATGGTGTTGGGTTTTACACTAAATATGGAGACGGTGGTGTGGACATTGCTCCCATCGCTGACCTTTATAAGACTGAAGTATGGGAACTTGGAAAGAATCTGGGCGTAAGTCAAGATATTATCGAAGCAAAACCCACTGACGGTCTTTGGGACGACAAGAGAACCGACGAAGATCAACTGGGTGCCTCTTATGAGGATCTGGAACTGGCAATGGAGACTGGAACTGGTCCTGCTGTTAGGGAACTTCACTGGTTCAACGCCCGTAACAAACACAAGATGGATCCCATTCCTACATTCAAGTTATGAAGATTGGTGTAATTGGGGCAGGCAGACTTGGCATCTGCTTTGCCCTCCTGTGCGAAGCAGCAGGTTATGATGTATTGGTCTCCGACATCCGAGAGGATTATGTCGCGGGGATCAATAACAAAAGAATCAAAACAAATGAACCTGAGGTTCTGAATCTCCTTAGAGCATCAGAGAATCTGAGAGCAACCACCAGTAACGCTCAAGTTATTGATGAGTGTGATCTGATTTACACACTGGTTGCCACCCCTTCACTGGATGACGGTAACTATGATGTTTCTGCTATCTGGCAGGTGGTTGAGGACTTTTCCTTCTGTGAGAAGACTAAGTACTTTGTCATTGGATCCACAGTGAACCCTGGTGACTGTGACCGATTCAAAGAGAAACTTCCTAACAACATTAAGGTTCTCTACAATCCTGAGTTCATCGCACAAGGTTCCATTGTCAATGATCTGAGAAAGGCAGACATGGTTCTCCTGGGTTATGATCAGAGTGATCAATATGCCGAAAGAATCGTTAAGGATATTAAGACTCTTTATCAAAAGATTCAAACCACCAGGGCAATCGTCTGTGGGATGTCAGCAAAGGCAGCAGAGATCACAAAGATTGCACTGAACTGTTTCCTTACCACCAAGATCAGTTATGCCAACATGCTTGGTGATCTTCTCCAACAGGCAGGATGTGGTGATGAGGTTACTGCTGTCCTGAGGACCATTGGAACAGACTCCCGTGTGGGTTCTAAGTATCTTGGTTACGGTTTTGGTTATGGTGGTCCCTGTCTTCCCAGAGATAACAGGGCATTCGGTGCTTACGCTCAAAGTCTTGGACTTGAATACAACTTGGGTGTTGTAACTGATGAGATCAACAACCAACATGCCAGGTTCCTTCGTGACTGGTACATCAAGATGAATGAACATAACAAACCATTCTTTTTTGAGTCCATCACTTACAAGAAAGGAACTGACATCCTGACGGAGAGTCAACAGTTCAGGTTGGCACAGGATCTTCTGGCATGGGACAAGTCAGTTTACATTTTGGTTGATCCGAAGATTGATAATCGTGTTTACAGTGATCTTCAAGCAACTTACGGAGATAAGGTAAAATTTGTAGACAGTAAGGATAATATTACTGAAGGTGTTTTTGTGGTGAACGTATGATTGGTTACGACAGACTTGGAACGAACGGAAGGTTTGGAAACCAACTGTTTCAATATGCAGCACTAAGAGGCATTGCTGCTCACCACGGTTATGACTGGTGTATTCCACCAGAAGATCATCCCACTTACGCAAATTATGGGATGCATCATCCATTTAAGGAGCAGGCACCCACTGGATTTGTGAATAAGAACGTGTCTCCTCAGGCAATGTTCAGTTTTGATAATCTAAAAGCACTCAACAGCACGAAAAATGTCACCGAGTCTTGTTATAACTTTGACCAGGATCTCTTTGATAACTTTGAGGACAATTGCAACCTTGATGGTTATCTACAAACTGAGCGTTATTTCAAGCACATTGAGAATGACATTCGTAAGGGTCTTGAGTTTAAAGATGAAATCGCTGACCCATGTCGTGAGTTCTTATCTGAGTTCGATAACATTCTATTCCTTCATGTCCGACGAGGGGATAACGTTGGAAGAGAAGATTATTATCGGATGATGACGTTCGATTATTATGAACGAGCATTGAAAGAGTTTCCTGAGGATGCACATGTTCTGGTTTGCTCTGATGATCCAGAATGGTGCTCTGAACAGGAGTTCTTCGACAGTGAGAGGTTCCTGGTCAACACTGACGTTCCTGAGTATGATCACCTTTGTCTTGAAGGTGATGGGTCTCACAGACACTCGAAGGTTCCTTACACTGATTTGTGTCTGATGTCTCTGTGTAACGGAGCAATCTTGTCTTCAAGTACTCTGGGTTGGTGGGGTGCTTGGTTGCAACAGAACAGAACCAATCCCATTGTTGTTCCTGAGCACTGGTATGGTCCCGTGTTGGAAGCAGTGAACAACTGTGAGGATCTTTATCCCCCCGAATGGACTGTGATTCCGAACTGATGAAACATAATCTCAAAGACACGACGTTTATCATTCCCATCAAAATTGAGTCTGATGATCGTCTGAGAAATGTGATCACTGTGTGTTGTTTTCTCCTGGAGAACTTCGACACTAAGGTGATCATTAAAGAAGTCGATAATGAATCTGTCTTTGAACAGGTTGCTCTCCCTCAGATTTCTGAGTATGTGGAGGATGCCATTGGTAATCTGACTCATATGTTTGAGCAGGAAGATCCTGATGATTCTGTGTTTTATAGGATGCGTTACATCAATGAGATGCTTCATAAGGCAGACACACCCGTCATTGCTAACTATGACTGTGATGTTCTGATGCCCATTCAGACTTATCTGGAGGCACAGAAGCAACTCACAGAGGGTGAGTTTGATGTCATTTACCCTTATGGTCTTGGACCCTGGCAGAAGAAAGTGTTTGCCACTGACAAGATGGTCTCTGAGTTTCTTTCTAATGACTGTGAGTTTTCTTACTTAGAGAAGAAGGTTGAAATTGATAACGCAGAGAGTGGACATGTTCAGTTCTTCAGACGCTCTGCTTACATTGAGGGTGGAATGGAGAATGAAAACTTTAGAGGTTCAGCACCAGAAGATAAAGAAAGAATTCACAGATTCACAACATTAGGTTATAATGTTGGAAGGATTGAAAATTGGATCTATCACCTGGAACATAGTCGTGGGAATAACTCATGGCCTGTTTCTTACCATGGCAATCCTCATATGAAAGATAATATTGCACTTTGGAATTTCTTATCTGGTCTAAGTCCAGATGAGTTGCGACTTTATTATCGAGATCAAAAGTATCTAAAGAAATATAAATGATAGGATTCAATTACCTGGGGAGACTCGGGCAACTTGGTAATCAGATGTTCCAATACGCCTCTGTCATGGGAGTGGCATGTGGTATTGGGACATCTTTTTGTGTTCCCAGACATGACCAAGTTGTCGTTGATGGTCTTGGAAACAAACTGAGAGTTGAACTCTTTGATGTGTTTGACATTCCAGAACAACATGTTGGATTTATTCCTGCCTCTGATCTTCAAGAGAAAGGATTTGAATTTGATGCTAACCTTTTCAAAATGACACCAGACATCGACGTGTCATTGGTTGGTTTCTTTCAGTCTTATCGTTACTTTGAAGATGTCAAAGACAAAGTAAAAGAACACTTCAAGTTCAAGCAACACATTGTTGATGACTGTAAAGGACTTCTTGAATACTTTGATAACCCAGTTGCTCTTCACATCCGCAGAGGAGATTACATCATCAACTCTGCTAACCATCACAACTTGTCGATGGAATATTATGAGAAAGCATTGGAAGAGTTTGACTCCGACAGACAGGTAATCATTTTCTCTGATGATCCACAGTGGTGTCACATTCAGTCATTGTTTGCTGATGACAGGTTCATGATCTCAGAGGGTAACAGTTCTTATCATGATCTCTATCTGATGACTCAATGTGATGATTTTATCATTGCGAATTCAACTTATTCCTGGTGGGGTGCTTATTTGGCAGACCGAGGAAAAGTAATCGTTCCCAACAAATGGTTCGGTCCCAATAACGCAGATAAATCTACAGAGGACTTATATCCTCCCCACTGGAAAATTATCCCCTACTCCTAATGTATGTTTACGATTATCCCGTTGAGGGTGTGATTACTCAAGACCCATCACCCACTCATCAGGCATACGATTTTTCCTGCATTCCAGGAGATCCTGTTCGGGCAGTTCATGCTGGTGCTGGAACTTTCTACTGGTCACACAAGATGGGTTGGGTCTTTGTGCTAAAGTATGAGGATAGGGAGACTTCTTATTCACATCTTGGTGAAGTTGGTCCACAGACCTATTACCTTCAAGGTGATGTGATTGGTCTTTGTGGGGATACGGGAGAATGGAGTTCTGGTCCTCATGTTCATTTTGAATCTAACAAACCTTATCGTTTTTGATTATGAGTTGGAATCTTGTTACTGTTGCCTTTGGTGATAAGAAGTATAAAAAAGGACAAAAGTTTTTAGAGAATCAATCAAAGAACTGGAAAGTCAATCACATTGGGTTTGATGAAACTGACCTGCAGGTTGGACACACCAACCTTCATGAATGGTTTGCTTGGAAACCTTACTTCATTCTTGAAGCAATGAAGCAATTGGAGGAGGGTGACAAGATCCTTTGTCTGGATGCCTTGGATATTGTTCACCCTGACATCTTTAAGTATGTCGATGAAGTCATGGGTGATGATGCGTGTCTTCTTCCTCTTGGTAACTCTCGCAATGGTGATTACACCAAACGTGATTGTTTCCACTTCATGAAATGTGATGATGAGGATTACTACAACTCTAATCAACTGGAAGCAGGTTTCACTTTCTGGCGTGTCTGTGATGAAGCAAAGGACATCCTGAAAGAGTGGTTGATGTGGTGCATTGATGAGCGTGTCAACGGAGAACTGACAGATTACTCTGGACTCCCACAGATTGCAGGATTCAAAGAGTGTCGTCATGACCAGAGCATTCTTACTAACATGGCAATTAGAGATGGATTGTCTGTGGTTGGCAGTGAAATTCGTGCTCTGATTGAATGTAACGCTGACTATTGGTACGAACGTTACAATAACAATTCTGTTCAGATTTATCGTCCCATCGACACTTATCTTGTGGCAATCAAAGAGAAAGTTCCTTACATCAAAGAGACTCTGACTGACAGCATCATCCTCACAGTTCATAATCAGGGAGACATTCTAGGACAAGTTCTGGAAGGAATTGAAGACAATACAGAAGGCAACTATGAAATTATTGTTGTTCTGGATGGATGCACCGACAACAGTGAAGCAGTTCTGGATGATTACCTGAATAACTCCACCATTACCAGCAGAGTGACAATTCTTCATGCTGATGATGTCTTTGAGACAAAGGCAAACAACATCGGTTTGAAGGAAGCAAGGGGTGATTATGTGATCATTGTTCAGGATGACATGGTGATCAAAGAGAAGGGATGGAACACCAGAATGAGGAAACCCTTCCAAGCATTTAATGATGTGTTTGCTGTGACTGCAAGGACAGCGCACAATTACACGAGAGGTGCAGGGACGCACCTAGGTCAGGAAGACCGAGATGACTGTTGGTGTGACATCGTGGAACCCTGTGATGAGGCAAACAGAAGTAACACACCACGCAATGTCTTTGCCGTCCGAGGAACTGTTAACCGTGGTCCTCTGATGATTGACAGAGATGATTTGGTCAAGATGGATTACTTGGATGAATCATTCTCACCACAGGACATGGATGATCATGACCTGATGTTCCGTATGAGGAAGAAACTAAATAAGGTCTGTGGTTGCTACTGGATTGACTTTGAGTCTGATCCTTCATGGGGAGGAACCAGAAAGGAAACAGGACAACCAGCACCATGGTTGTTCAAAGCACAACACAAGAACAGCAAGATCTTCTTTGAAAGAAATGCTGATGTCTTGGATGACTACAGAATTATTGAGAACAGGGAGTTACCAGAATGAGCGCAGTAAGTCATGAGAGATGGTTGCAAGCACAAGCAGCAGAGTTTGAGGAGTACAGAGATCACAACATCCAGCACTCCCAGGACAGATTTGGTAAGACCTTTGAACTTCTGGGTGTGGACCCAAAGGTAGACTTCAAAGATAAGGTTATTGTTGAGGTTGCTGCTGGGTCTGTTCCTGGTGTGCTGATGGTAGAGGGAGCAAAGAGAAGGATTGCCATTGAACCTCTGATGGCAAAGTGGCATGACCAGAGAAAGTATTGCGAAGAGCAAGGTGTTGAGATTATTGCTGAAGCATATGAGTACCTTGACATTGAAGAGGAAGTGGATGAGACTTGGTTCTTTAACTGCATTGAGCATGTGATTGATCCAGTTGAGCAACTTCAAAAGGCAATGGCAACTTCCAAAGTGGTGCGTCTTTTTGAAGCAACAAATGGTCTTGCTCCATCAACAGCACATCCTCACACCATTACTAAAGAACTGATCACTGATGTGATGGGTGATTTTGGTCAAGTTTATAAAGGCGGAAGTGTTTACAAAGAAAACTTCCACCAATCTGATTGTTACTATGGGACTTGGGTAAGAGATGACGTACAGTAAGAGATTCAGCAGCAAGTTTTTTGCTAAACTCCTTCAACCAGAAGGTCGAAATCCCCAGAGAGACAGAGCATCTTCTCTGTCGATTGTCTTTGAACTCCTTGATGAGAAGGAAGATAAGAACTTTTTGATCGTTGAGACTGGATGCATGAGAGCAGACCATGGTCAACTTGCTCTTGGTGATGATGGTGCAAGCACTTACATCTTCGATGATTTTATAAATTATTATGATGGAGAAGTTCTCTCGGTTGACATCAACCAAGACAACGTAAATCATGCAACAGCAATGACTTCAGATAAGACCAAGGTAACTTGTTCTGATTCTGTCAAGTATTTGTGGTCACTTCCAGAAGAGAAGAAGATTGACTTCCTTTATCTGGATTCTTTTGATTTCGAACCAAATGATCCCATCCCTTCTCAGGAGCACCACCTCAAAGAGTTGTGCGCTGTGATGAAGAATTTGCAGAAGGGAACCATTGTGTGTGTTGACGACCACCTCAACACTCCAAACTTTGATCAGTACAGGGCATCACTTGCCCGTGGTGGTAAGGCAGCATTCATTGAACACTTTATGGATGACATTGGTGCTGAACTTCTTCATGATGGATATCAAATCCTCTGGAGACTCTAATGGAACTAGAACTCAAACTGGATGGAGATCCCTGTTTAGCAAGGGAATCCGTCCCCACTCTTATCAACATAGAACTCTGTGATCTCATGGAGGCAATGATTTACAAGATGGTTGAACTCAAGGGTGTTGGTCTCGCCGCACCACAAGTGGGTCACAACCTTCGTATTATCATTGTTCAAATGGAAGATGGTGAGATCCAAGAGATGATCAATCCTGTAATCACAGAATTTTCAGATGATCTGGTAACCATGGAAGAGGGGTGTTTGAGCATTCCCGATCATTACATTGACATTGCAAGACCAAGTACCATCAAGGTGAAGTTCCAAGATGCCAATGGTAAATATAAGAGATGGGTGCTTGATGGAATTGAAGCACGTATCGTCCAACATGAAGTTGATCACTTAGATGGGAAGATGATGACACGTTATGAGAAAGGGGCCTGATGTAATTCTTGGTGCGTGGAACGGGGGACTTGGAGATCAACTTCAGTTCTCCACATTGCCAGAAGAGTTTTATAAACAACAAGCAAGAGAAACTTACATTGCAGATGGAAGTGAGTTTCGAAACAAAGAAATTTATGACCTGGTGTGGGGAAAGAACCCTTACATCAAAGGAGTCAAAGAAGGGAAGAGAACAGCAGGAGACATCCCAGAGATTGTGGTTGAGAACACCACAGACAACTGGATCAGTAATTGGGAACATCTCCATGGTCTGACACCCACCAACACCAGACCCAAGATCTATTACGAACCTAAGAAGTTGGAAGGGTTTGAAAGAACTGTTCTGGTTGATTTCACAGCGACCAGTCTAAAGTTTGATGGTGTTGGAAATAATTACGATTTAAACAGACTCCAATGGGAGTACGCAGAACTGAAACAGTGCTATCCCAACAAAAGGTTTGCAAGGGTGGTCTTTGATCAGTCTGTAAGTGAGTCTAAGTTGGACGTGGACTGTGACACAGAGGTGGTTGTCACATCCATTTACCATTACTGTGATCTGATGAACTCTTGTGACAGTCTGTGGGGTCTTCACAGTGGATCTGTTGCACTCGCTGCTGCTGTCCAGAGATATCATGAACTCCTAAACATCAAAGTGTTTGTGTCTCCCACACTTTACGATAATATGATACAATGGTTAGAGAACAAAGTCCCTCCTTTTGGGGCTTTTTATCTTGACTGTGTTGATTACGTTGTGACTCAATGATACTCCCCTTCTTATTGGCAACAACGCCACCAGATCTTCCTCCACTTGATCTCAAACAATTGGAGGCAGAGTTGAATCAGGTTGCAAAACCTGAGGAGAAAACACCATTGGAAGTTCTCGTGGAGGACTTTGATTTCCTGTGTGAAGACTTCTATGGGTGTGGTCCCACTTACAGGGGAATTGAGTGGTGAGAGGAAAACACATTATGATCACGGGTTGTTCTTCTGGTCTTGGAAGAGAACTCATGAATGTTGGAATGGAAAGAGGACACATCATCTTTCCTCACATGAGGAATGGAACCTGTCGAATCACTGGTGACATTCGTGATCCAGGGTTCATCGACAGGTTTTATGATTGGTTGCAACAGTGTAACACTCAAGTGTTCATCAACAATGCCGCAAGATATTGGAACATCGATGCTGAAATAACCAGTGATGACAAAGTTCGTGAGATTATTGACACGAACGTGACAGCACAGATCCTGATGCTCAAGAGAGTTTACAAATACTTCAGGAAGAGTGAAGGTGGTTTGATCATCAACATCAACTCTCTGTGTGTTGAGCATCCTAATAAGGATGAGTCGATTTACTGTGCAAGTAAGTTTGCTCTTCAAGGATTCTCCAAGGCACTTCAGGCAGGTGCTGTGGGAACTGGTGTGGAGATCGTTGACGTTTATCCTGGAGGAATCCAAACAGGGGTCACTGCGGATAGAGATAACTACCATACACTGATGCGTCCAAAAGAGGTTGCCAATCAAGTTATGGATCTGGTGAACAGGAAACATCATTATGTAAATGAAATCAAATTGAGGAAGAGAAACAAATGAAGGCAGCAGTCCTGGAGAAAATTGATAAACCACTTGTGGTTCAAGAGGTTGGTCTTACTGAATTGAAAGTCGGTCAAGTCCTGGTTCAGGTTCTTGTCAGCGGTCTCTGTGGAGCACAACTTCATGAGATTAGAGGTCATAAGGGTAATGCTAAGTTTCTTCCTCACCTGATGGGTCACGAGGGGTGTGGAATTGTTAAGGCAATCGGTCCTGGTGTGACAACAGTCAAGGTCAATGATAAAGTTGTCATGCACTGGAGACCTGGAAGTGGCATCGAGTCATCCTTCCCCAACTACATCCTGGGAAGTCGAACCATCTCCAGTGGTAAAGTCACAACACTGAATGAATACTCAATTGTCTCAGAAAACCGTATCACAAGTATCCCTCATGAAACTCCCACTGTTCTTGCTGCTATGCTTGGGTGTTCTCTCACTACCGCTCTCGGTATTATTGACAACGAATGCGACCTTAAGTTCGGGGAGACCCTGGCCGTAACTGGTTGTGGTGGTGTTGGTCTGAACTTGATTCAGGCAGCAAAGATGAAGTCAGCAAGTCCTATCATTGGTGTTGACATCAATCCAAAGATGGAGGATCTGGCACGTCAACTAGGTGCTGATCAATTCATCTCTAATGCCACGAATCTTCCAGAGTGTGATGTGATCATTGACACCACTGGCATTCCTGGAGTGATCGCTGCGGCATTCAACAGACTGGCACCCAGCGGTCGATTGGTCCTGGTGGGTCAACCAAAACCACAGACCACGGTTTCATTTTCGAATGCTGTCTCCATGTTTGATGGGGAGGGCAAGTCTGTCAGGGCAACTCAAGGGGGTCGAACAGACCCAGCAAAAGACATTCCTCGTTATATTAAGTTGGCAATGGAAGGACATTTGGATTATGAAACTTTGCACACTCACACTTTCACACTTGACGAAGTAAATGATGCTTTTGACTTGTTAAGGAGTGGCAATGCTGGTAGAATTATGATTAAGATCGGAGAAGCAGAATGAGAAAGGTGTGGACTAAAGAGGAACTGATTGCCTTTGAGGACAGGATTGGTGACCTTTACATGGATAACCAGTTGCCCTTTTTGTTTCACCTGTCGGGTGGTAACGAAGAACAACTGATTGAAATTTTTAAAGATATTAAAGATGGTGATTATGTAATCTCCAACCACCGCAATCATTATCACGCTCTGCTGCACGGCATTCCTCCTGAGGAACTGGAGCAGAAGATTAAAGATGGTAGGAGCATGTTTGTTTATGATCGTGAACGGAACTTCTTCCTCTCTGCTATCATCGGTGGCACTCCTGCTATTGCTGCTGGTGTTG
>Ga0222718_10004441_pt1 | contig 11656 bp, 12 predicted proteins | sample C33_27DmetaG_FD_165045 | JGI IMG/M metagenome (GOLD analysis project Ga0222718, IMG submission 165045) | Estuarine water microbial communities from San Francisco Bay, California, United States - C33_27D | ecosystem: Environmental > Aquatic > Marine > Unclassified | place: USA: California... | reverse complement strand
TATCTTAGCATCTACTAAGTCCGGATGTATCCACCAATCCTCAAATGCACTATTTGAATCAGGTGCAATATTACTTACAACTCGTTTATACCCTAAAGACTCTAAATACTTTCTTGAAGCTTTTCTGTAGTCTGTTTTATGGTGTAGGTAGTAATCATGCTCAAAAGTTATTACGGCAAATTTATACTTATCAAATGGAATTGATAGTAAAACGTTAAAAGTAGTTTCGGCCGGTTCACAGTCTACCTGAAGGTAGTCTACGGTTTTAGGTGTTTCTAGCTCTTCTAAGATTTCTGTGTAGTTTAATTTGGTAGCATCTGCCTGGAGGCATTGATTGGTACGTTCTTGATTAAACTCTTTTACTTTCCCTTCTTCAATCTCTACCGAAATTCCTTTCCATTCAAATTCTGTTTCTAAAAGATAGGTGTTATTATCTACAATAGGATCAGAAGCTCCTATCTCTAAATAAGTTCCATTTTTCTTTCCATCAAGCATACTTAATACAAACATATCTTGATAGACTTGAGAATAGTTTTTCTCTATCTTTTTAGAGTCTTTAAATTTATACCTTAACTTGGAATGATCTTCTTTTTTATAAGGTAGTGGAAGATATTGGAGTCCCCAGATTCTAGATAAGTTCTGATAGCAGGCTTCTGTAAATTTCTCTGCCATCGGATATTCCTTTAATAAAGTCTGGAAGATTGTTCTAGATTCATCACATTGACCTACCCACCATGCTGATACTCCTTTTTGAAATATGAGAGCATATTCACCCGGGTAATCAATATCGGTTAAAGTTTCTTTAGTATGGTTTAGTTTATCTAAACCTTGAACTGCTGCCAGGTAACATTCCTGCCATTCTTCTTTTACCTGATGATCATAACTTAGGTGGTAGTATCCTTCTGGTCTATTAGAATCATGGGTTATAGCATTTAAGAATGCTCCTCTGGTTGAATGAGGTCTCCCTCCTACTTCCTTAAGGCATAAAGCAACCTTAATTAAAGCTTCATAAACTAAATCGTGATATTCATCTACACCGTATTCGGCCGCTCTTAAGAAATAAGATAGTGCTGCTGCTTTATAACCTTCAAGATAATACTGTTCTCCTAACCAAAAGTTAGTTTCTGGGTTATATGGGTCGATAATGAAAGCTTCGTATCTAGTCATTGATTAGTTCCTCCACAACTTTTGCCGGTATTTTTAATGCATAGGCTGCATTATCATGAAAACCGAAAGTTAATACTAGATCGTTATCCACTACTGCTGCCCCGCAGGCAAATTCAATCCTTCCGGTCATAAACTTAAATACATCTGATTTTTTAACAATATTCCAATCCTCATCCCAGACTATAATTCTATGGTTATAAATTCCATCCTTATTATTATTTTCATTCATCCAGAATTCAACTTCGTGGATTACACAGAGTCTATATTTACCCCATCTTACTACTGAAGATCCTCCTCTTAAGTCTCCGGGTATCCCTAGATCTTTGTAAGGTTTAGAAATAAGAACTTCACTGGTTTGAGTTTCAGGATCAACCTTAACAACCTCGGTTGGATTAGCCCATTTAACATAGCAGTAATCCATATCATTGATGGGCATCCAATTTTTCTCACAATAAGAATCAGGATCATTAGGAGGTTCTATTCTGGATCTTTTAATTTCTCTAACCTCACTGCCTACGGTTACTACTTCGGATAATTCCATCCGACCTTCTCCGTTAGGTTTAGTATCTCTTCGGACTCCGGTTAAATACATTTTATCATCCCATCTTACCACCCGGGCATCTTCCAATCCTATAAAATCCCATACCGGGGTTATATCCAGTAGAGAGGTATCTACCTTGTGGTGAGTCTCAACTGCTAGAGTTTCTTTATTTAAAGTACAAAGAAAATTAGTAGTTCTTAGATGCATATCATCCTCCGGATGAAGGTAGGATAACGGCCCCCATCGTCCTTGAAATCTCTGCTGGTTCTCACAGTGGTAGAACATGTATCCTACGTTCCTAATGTTACATAAGATAGTTCCATCATTATCTACGAAAATAGAGGGATTACACAATCCGGTACCTCCGGAGTCTTGTGCCGGGATCTTTAAAGGAATAAAGTATCCGTTTTTCTCTAAAACTAGCTTGACTAGGTTATCGATCATTAACCTTAAGATAAAACCTTTTTAGTAAGATTGCAAGCTTTTGTACTTTATTTATTTGTCTCACAGTCTTCGTTGGTACATTCACCATCCACTAAGGATGGAAAGCCGCAAGATTCACATACTAGATCTTCCATTATTAAAATCTTCCTTTAGTTGCATTATATAAATCAGCAATTTCTTGTGCTGATAGAACTCTATCGTAGTACATATAACAATTAGTTTTACCGTTAAAATTACCATAACCTCCAGACCAGCTTCCCCAAGTCATTCTAGCAGAGCCGTCAGGCGTATCATGTGAGGCATTACTTGTTGCAGTTTGTTTTAAAACTCCATCAATATAAAACTTTGTAGTCTGGTTACCGTCTCCTCCTTCATCAGTTGAGGCAAATTGGTGCCAATTATTATCATTACCACCGTGGGCAGCGGTTGCGGAGTAGCTGTTAGTACCGCCTGCGTCTGAGTATCTTAGAACACCGTGTGCTGAACTGGTGCCTCCCCAGGAGATAACAAAACTTGTCTCGCTTTGAAATCCTCCTCCGTATATGTTTTCTGCTCGTTGGTTACCTGTACCGTAAGTAAATTTAAACCAGCAAACAAAAGTATAACTATCACTTCTAGAAACATTGACAGTGCTTAGCCATCCTGGATCTCCTCCGTTTACCCCGTTTTGATTGTAAATATACTTCCCATTTTCTAAGACAAAAGACATGTTTGCCAATGAATCGTACGGATACATTTCAGGATCTCCTCCTGCTAAATTTTGTAATCGGGTACCGGCAACAATAGTTTGAGAGGCGTCAATGCACTTCGGGTTTGCTACATCAAAGTAAGCAACTAAATTTTGATTTGTTAGACTAGGTCCTCCGGCTGCTCCCATGTTTATAAATATTTAAGCTTATTACCCGTACCTTCTTTTAATTGCATTGTAGTTAGAAGCAATTTCTTCAGCTGATAATGCTCTATTATAAACTCGAAATTGAGAATAAGATCCTTTATACGGATTTGATCCGTTAGTATACGTACTTAAACCATACCCGTTACTACCTCTACCCATGCCGCTGTTATGGTAGTTAAAATTTGTTCTTCCACTTGAATATACTCCATTAACGTATACTGAATGATATCCAGTACTGCTATCTGTTGTTGTGTTTCCGTATACTAGAGTAAAAATATTCCACTGTTGATTTTGCCAGCTTGTCATACCGCCGGGGTAGCTACCGTCTGGAGAGCCGGGGAAGTAATGTCCGTTTCTTCCGCTTGTATGTGAATAGATCATAGGTCCATAATTACCGTTTCCTCCCATAGACATTATTCCGTAAGAGGAACCTTGATCAAGTCCGTTATGGTAGAACGTTAATTCTAAAGTAAAATCAGAATGTCCTCCTGGAAGGGTAGTATTACTTATCCAGTCATTAGTACCATCACATATAATAGATGTAACTCCTGCAGTATCCCCAAAGCTAGGGTTGTTACTTAAAGTTGCATCATACCCTCCACCTGCTAGATCATACCAAGTAGCTCCTGAACCAGGATAAGATTTAGGATTGGCAGCATCTAGATAACTAATTAAGTTTTGTTTTGTTATATTGGGTCCTCCGGCTGCTCCCATGTTTATAAATATTATAATTATCTAAGCCAGAGAGTAGTTCTGATAGAATCTCCATATCTTGCTTCGATTGCTTCGTAGATTGGATTGGGTTTTCCTTTAATACTAATCAGCATGTAAGATATTCTACTTGCCCATACTCCGCTGGATTGTAGATTGGCTCCAAAATTATTTACTAAGTTGGTTTGAAAAACACCGCGGTTATTATTAGGTTCATCGTTGGTATTTAAGATCATTAAATCTCCATCGTCGAAAGTGTTTAAATACGTATCGAGATTTGTGGCGTTGGTGGAGCTTCCATATACATCATACCCGTTTGAAGACTGGTAGGTAAACTGCCCGGTAGCTGGGTTTTGAGTTAATCTAGAAACTCTATAAGAACGGGGAGCATTTGCAGATAAAACTTCACTACCGTTTACTACAACTCTTTGCCTGTAGTACCTAGGGGAATCATCATAGCCGCTGCTTTCAATTTGAATTAAAATTCTAGGTGTTCCATCAGGAGTGTACCTGTAGGTATCTTCTAGTATTTCCCATCCGCCGCCGTATAGTGTTGCCATAGTTTATATTCCGAATCTTGTTTTTAAAGCGTTATAGTTTTGTGTACTTTCATCAGCAGTAAGCGATTTATTATAAACTGCTATATAAGCAACTGTTCCATTCATATTCCAACTACTTCCATACTGCCAAAACCACATACGAGTCCATGAGGATAGGTTAACATTTTTAGCTTCCCACATGTGGTAATTTCCATCTCTATAATCTGTAGGATTAGTTCTTACAACTGTATCTACATAGTTTGTGGGACTTCCTGCATTGCTGTGGTAATAATTATTTCCATATGAAGCAGATAAGTAGTAACTATTACTCTGCCCAGTAGCCCATAATTCTTGTCCGTCTGTGGTTTTGTAAAACAGCATTACTGTAGCTGTTGTAGAGTTTGTTATATTGTCACTGGCTTGAAATCCATTAGACTCTGTAATAGTAAAAGCGTTGTTTTCAAATGTTGGAGTTCCTATAAGCGTATAATCAAACCCATTCCCACTTAAGTCTTTCCAAGTAGTACCCGAACCCGGATAAGATTTAGGATTGGCAGCATCAAGTGCTAAAACCAATCCATCGGTTACTAATCTTGGTGAATGAAAGAATGCCATATATTATAAATATGACCTTACTTATAATGCCCTCCTCCGGCCCAGAGTACCAGACTTTTTCTAGTTCCGGAAATTACCGGGGTAACTCTATGGAATAAGAAAGAAGGGAATAAAGCAACCGTTCCTTTGTTTCTACTGACGGGTTCAATCCCTCTACCGGTTTGGATTTCAAAGTCTCCTCCAACATAATCATCCGAGTCTGATAACTGGACTACTAGTGAGATTTTACGGTGGGCGATAGCATCTGGTCCAATATCCATGTGCCAGTTATAATGACCTCCCCCGCCTTCATAGACGGTATACTGGATACTGTCGTGAAGTGAATGAAGATCAAACTTCCACAGCTGATTATTAGCTTCATTGATACAGGCCATCAAACGATCATAAATCCACTCTGTAGGTTCATGGGCATGAAGCCATTTAATGTTACTCTTACGGACATCATCCGAATCTCCTCCGACAAAGGTTGCTCTTTCAAACGGGTAAGAGTCTGAAAGGGTGTTTATTTGGTCTATTTCCTCGGATGAGAATCCTTCTTTAAACCAGTAGTAATTAGTTTGATCTACTGAGAGATCAGGTTCGAATATGGGTTTTACGTTCATAAGTTTTGTTTATAATTTTCCTTTTTCTCTTAACTGTTGGCGTATTTTAGTTGCTGAGATTTCTTTTATTTTCTTTGGAGGAATATGTTCTATTATTTCATACCCAACACCTCTTCCGTAATTTATAGATTCAATATCTGGGATGATTGATATTCTAACTCTACCTTGCTGTACTAAATCTATTAATTCTTCGGTAAGGTTATCTAATACCTGCTTAGGGGTATAGGGATTATTTTCATCTACCGGAACATCGCGGATAGCTAACCATACGTTTTTACCTTTATTTAACTGTTGGTCAATTAACCACCTGTGACCGTCATGCCAAGGTTGCCATCTACCAATAAAGAGAGAGTATTTCATTTACAGTTTTATTCGTGGTATCTAATATAATATCCTTTTCATTAACTTCCAAGTTCTCTACGAAAAAATGTTCTCTGCCTCTGATTTCTGATGTTTTTACGTAGTAGTATTTTATATCTAAATCTAACATCTGATCTCTAATTTCCCGGTAAGGAGATACTACAGAGACAACAACATCAAAATTTTTATGGTCTAGAAATCTAACAATATTGTTGATAAGGGTCAAATTTTTTATTCTACCTTCTTTAGAGTAGTCTTGATTTTTAAAGGTAGCTCGTATATCATCTCCGTCTATATGAATAGCATCTATTTTTTCTAATAGGCCTTTTGCTAATGTTGTCTTACCTGCTCCAGGTTGTCCGTAAAACCAGTGTATCATAATTTATCTATGTATTCTTTTGCGGTGTAGGCACGTTTTACCAGTTGCTCTCCCCAGTTCTTCAGGTACATTATATGCTGTACCATTCTCATCATAGGTACCTTCATATACTCCTTTTCAAAGACTCTCCTGTTGAAAAGATCCAGGCCGTATCCTACAGCGAGCCAGCTATGCAAGCTAAAAGGATTGGTTTGAAAGTAGCTATTAGGTAGAGCGGTATTATTCCATGCTTCTAAAATAGTTTTTAACGGCATAGTAAATTCTGTAGTTTCTGAGTATTCTTTCCAGAATTTAGTATCTTTTCTTTTTGTTATGTAATGGAAATGTAGAAAGTCTAGAACTTTATCATTCATAGCTAAAGCATGCATGTTATATTGATCGATATATTTTTGATCGTAAGTTTCTAAAGCTTCCTTAGTTAAGACCTGTAATTGGGTTGTGGCATTAAATATAGAAGTTGCTTCAATTGGCTCGGTAAATGCCGAACTTAAACCAATGGCCAGGCAGTTATTAATCCAAACTTTTTCATAAGCACCAGCTTTAAAGTTGATATTATTTAAAGGTTCTATAGAGTGTCCTAGATACTCTTCTATCTCAGTTTGTGCTTGTTGCTCTGTAATGTAATTATTGTCATATACATAACCGCAGCCGATTCTATTTTGAAGGGGTATCTGCCACATCCATCCGTTTTTCATGCAGATGGCTTTTGTGTACGGTTCTAATTTATCTTCAAACTGAGGTATTTGGAAAGTTAAAGCAGAGTTTGCTTTTAACTGTTTGGTGTATGATTTCCAAGGACTCTTAAATAGTTTTCCTATAATTAATCTCTGAAATCCTGAACAGTCAAATACAAAGTCTGAGTTTATGCTTTTATCTTGAAGATTAACTTGGGTAATATTTCCTTTTTCATCTTGGGTAAAGTCTTGAACTTTTCCTTCTACTCTAATAACTCCTCTTTCTATAGCTACTTTTTTTAAGAACTTAGCAACTAAATTAGCATCAAAGTGAAAAGCATATTTAGGAATATAATCAACACCGTCTAAAACTTGATCTACATAAGGAGATTTATTCTTACGGGCCATCTTCTCGGCAAGTTCTCCAACATCAAACGATAAATTATTCTTATAAAGATATCCTACATACGCATTGTAAAGTTCTCCATAATCATCAAAACCGTAATCTAATTTATGATGTGCTACATTAAAGGAATGAAAGTAATCTTTACCGTCACCGTTCCAATTATCGAATAAAATACCTAATTTAAAAGTAGCATTAGTCTCTTTAATAAATTCTTTTTCATCTATTTCTAAAAAATTAAAGAATTCAGTTAAAGTAGGTACAGAACCTTCCCCGGCTCCGAGTATACCTATCTCCTCACTCTCTATTAAAGTGATATTTAAATCTGGGGATATTTTATTAACATACAAAGCTGTTAACCAGCCTGCTGTTCCTCCTCCTACTATAACGATATTTTTAGATGTAAACACTAACTACTTTAAGATAAAACCTTTTTATTAAGAATGCAAATTATTCTCCCGGTATTGCGTCAAAAGGCCAACAGTAAAAAGTTGGAACATCTAAAACATCTTGAAGACCTTCTATTACGTCTGCTCTATTTGATTTGTCGTAAAATACATACTCCATAGGCCTATATTCTCCATCTGTAAGAATAGTAAAAGGGATAATATATTCATCTTGTACCGGCCAGTTAACTATTTCGGTATCGTATATTTCAGCAGGATTTCGCATTAAAATGTTAATTTAGAGTAATTAAAGAGTTGGAAATCTTTATCATAAAGAGTATCTATTTTTTGAGCTCTTTCTTGTCCTAAAGACCCAGTAAAATAGGTCTCCCAGGCTTGTCTACCGGTACTAGCGTTTAAAGTCTCTAGAGTTGTTGGTATATTAGCGTCTGGGTTATTGCTATTGATGGTATTAGCTGTTGCTGTCCAATCTTCTGCTAATGTTTCAAACCGGCAAATGTTATCAATTGAGATTGTTTCTTGATCTTGTCCGCAGATAAACCACCATTGAGGTCTAAATAGACTAAAAGTATTATTCCAAAAATCTGGTAGGAAAGATGTCATAAGATCCAAGAACTCGTCAAAAGTTTTACCGTACCCTGGATGTATGTTATTTAAGAAGGTGTATGCAGATACATACCTATCATACGGATTTCTTACTACTGAGAAGCTATAATAGTTTGTTATATCGTTATTCGCAAGTGCTTCATCGTGTATAACTGTATTGTAGGATTTATGTTCTAAAGGAACTGTTAGTTCTAAATCAGTAGCAAGTATTTTATGTATTGAGTTTGAAGCTACTCTTGTTGTTTGTATATAGATTGTTTCTAAGTGATGATAGACCATAATTTAATTAACCTACTCTAAATATAGTTGTAAAATCTGTTTGAGCTTGAGGGTTGTAAGGCTTGCTATTCCAGGGGTAGTAGTCGTTATTACCGCTATTACGACCGGCAGTAAGTAGGGCAGAGTTAAACCATTGACCGGTAAGATCGCTGTAATTATGACCTAACATACCTCTGTAGTTACTTGTGGTGGTAGTTTTAAATAAAGTTACTCCGTATGTTGTAGGATCCATTTGATAGTGTTTTACCACTATTTGACCTCCGGTACCTTGACAGTAACTAACTAAGAAATTAATTTTAGTTTGAACTGGGTTTCCACTGGAGTCTACAATTTCTGTATCTGCTAATTTTTCTATTCTTATACGTTCAGTTCCGTCTGAATACAGTGTTCCAGGTCCGAATACCGTATAAGTACTTCCCATTAGGGTGTATGTATTCGTGCTTGGATTGTTTCTGTATATTCTCATGTAAATATACCAGTTTCCTGAGGTTAGCTTATTCCAAGCTCCTGCTAGGTAGTTGTTAGTACCGTCATTATAAAGAAGGGCAAGTCCTGTTGATCTCATTCCCGGGTTAACATTAGCAGAATACATTCTCCAAGATGTTAAATTAGAAGTTGATACTGTACCTGTACCGTTTAGGTTGACATCACATTTACCCCAAGTAGCTCCTGAGGCGTATCCTCCGTTTTCCCAGTAGACTCTAAACATATAGATTTTATTATTTATAGGATCCCAGGCAAGTGTTCCGCTTCCGGCATCCTGATCGTAAATATACTCTTCATACTGGGTGTACATTATCCGTGTATGCTGAGAAGAAAAGGAAGTTCCGTTTCTTTTTAAGAAAGTTATTCTATGTCCCCACCATTGTTTAGCCCATAAGACAGCTACAACATCATAACCGGAAGCGGCATTTCCTAAATATAAAGCATCTTGAGGTCTTACCCCAAAATTGTCAGGATCAGACATACCGTCAATAGTTCCTGTACTAGCCACGTTTTGACCGTTTGTTGTAATACTATTATAAGACCATGCCCACATTGATAGATAAAGTCTACCAAAATTATTATCATTAGACCATACAGTTAATCCGTAACCTGAAGTTACATTTATTACCGGGGATATAGCGGCTCCTGAATGTCCATAAGAAGGAATTTGGTTTTCCAATTGTTCAGTAGCTAGAATACCTACTGGGTTATTTCCGGTACCGTCTTCCTCATATACCATTGCACCAGGTCTCCAACCGTTAGTACATACGCCTACTCCATACCATTTTTTACCTGTACTTTGCTGCCAGCCTAAAAGAAATCCTTGAGTATCCCTGTTCGTATTTCCATTAAACATACCCCAAGAGGTTCTTCCATTAGCTCCATAGATAAAGCTGAATGTTAATGCTGAGGATTGTCCGGAGTTGCTATAATAATAAGGTCGATAGTTTGTATTACCGTTTGAATCTCTGCCAAAAAACCATTGAATAGTTAAATTAGAGCTTGTTGAAGATAAAGGTGCTGTACCGGATAGGTTCCCTGTATCTACAAGACTGTATAAGTCTTGCATATTACTCTCTACATTATTTGTAGGGTTAGGACCTTCATTAAGTATAATCATTGATCCTACATCTCCTAACTTAAAGTCACTATTTTGTACACCAGCCGGTCTTAGGTAGGACATCTTTATTTACTTTTTAATTGTTCAACTTCAAATCTCAACTCTTTTACTGCTTCAATCAATAAAGCAACTAATCTATCATATAGTACTGTTTTATATCCGTGGAATTCAGTTACTAGTTCTGGAAGTACTTTTTCTATTTCCTGGGCAATAACTCCAACTTCTGTTTTACCTGCTCTTGAAGGTGCCATCTTTTCTGCTTCTTCAGTCCAATTATATCTTACACCTCTAATTTGGGCAAGTAATTCTAAGGCTGGTTTTATTTCTTCAATATTAGTTTTTAATCTACCGTCTGAATAGAATGCTATAATATTACCGGTTGCTACAATTTCTCCAGGGTTACCTGTTGCTGCAATACCGGCTCCTAATGAATTAACCTGTGCATTAGAATTGGTAGTGAATCCACCTGTTGTTCCTTGAGGTCCAGTAAGTCCAGTAGGCCCTGTTGGTCCGGTGGGCCCAGTCGGCCCATTAGGTCCGGTTGGTCCTGTTGGTCCTGTTGTACCAGTAGTTCCTTGTGTACCAGTAGCACCGGTTAATCCTGTCGGTCCGGTAGGTCCTGTTGGACCAGGAGGTCCTATAATACCATTGATACCTTGTATACCTTGGGTACCGGTTGGTCCTGCCGGTCCTACGGGTCCGGTTGATCCTGTTATACCTTGAATACCTTGAGTACCCGTCGGCCCTGTTGGTCCATTAGGTCCTGTTGGACCAGTTGGTCCTGTTCCTCCGGTGTTACCTGTTATACCTTGTATACCTTGAGTACCAGTCGGTCCAGTCGGTCCATTAGGCCCTGTTGGACCAGTTGGTCCTGTTCCTCCGGTGTTACCTGTTATACCTTGACGGCCTTGTATACCTTGAGTACCAGTTGGTCCTGTCGGTCCAATTCCTCCAATAGGTCCTGTTGGTCCAGGTCCTCCAGTAGATCCTGTTATACCTTGAATACCTTGAGTACCCGTCGGCCCTGTTGGTCCAGTCGGTCCATTAGGTCCAGTTGGTCCTGTTGGACCAGTACCTCCAGTATTACCTGTTATACCTTGACGGCCTTGAATACCTTGTGCTCCGGTGTTACCGGTTGGTCCAGTTGGTCCAGTTGGTCCTGTTGGACCAGTTCCTCCAGTTGGACCAGTATTTCCTGTTATACCTTGTATACCTTGGGTACCAGTCGGTCCAGTTGGACCTGTTGGTCCAGTTGGTCCAATTCCTCCGATAGGCCCTGTTGGTCCAGGTCCTCCAGTCGGTCCAGTAGATCCTGTTATACCTTGAATACCTTGAGTACCCGTCGGCCCTGTTGGTCCAGTCGGTCCATTAGGTCCAGTTGGTCCTGTTGGACCAGTACCTCCAGTATTACCTGTTATACCTTGACGG
>Ga0222718_10004439_pt1 | contig 11660 bp, 8 predicted proteins | sample C33_27DmetaG_FD_165045 | JGI IMG/M metagenome (GOLD analysis project Ga0222718, IMG submission 165045) | Estuarine water microbial communities from San Francisco Bay, California, United States - C33_27D | ecosystem: Environmental > Aquatic > Marine > Unclassified | place: USA: California... | reverse complement strand
AGGCGAACGGGTACTAGTCTAGCAGGAAATTCTCGCGAAAAAATTGCTATGAATTTCAAGGCCTTTACGCTCCAGGGTGACACGGCAGTTATCTACTACCTGAACCACCGGACGGTCAGGCCTAACGGTGAACCTGTTGACGAATGGTATGAAGTGATGCACGTGTGGGTGCGTAAAGGTGAGGGGTGGCAGATTCTTGCTAGCATGCCACGTCAAGTAATCGATTATAAACCATAAAGCCGACGACCATTGTCCACCGTGATTTTCTTCAGAATGGTGGCATCAACGTCTGTCCTTCTGCACATGACACCATGGGCACCGATGTCTGTACCAATATCGGCGTGACCGAAATCTGACCCGAGCACCAGGTTGTTTTCGCCCGCCAATTCAAGGACGTAGGGCAAATTCTCATCAAAAGTGCAGTCAATGAAAAGGTTTGTTCCGGCGAGGGGCACATCGTCCAGTTTTACATCCTGACGCCATGCTGTTTCCGCACCCCTGGATATTTCGCGAAGCGCAAAGGGTAGCCATTCGGATCCGGCTTCGAGGAAACCGAAGCGAAGTTCAGGGAAACGTATCGCAAAATCCGAAGTAAATATGTTCACGAAAGCGGCGGTCATCGGTACGATAGAATGCATGATCGCGTTTGAGTTCTCGTAGACGGGGCTAGATGCGTTGCCGATATGCAGACCAATCGACAGATTATGTTTCTGCGCCTCCTCGTATACGGGGTAGAAATACGGATCCGTGAGAAGTTTATTGCATTCTAATGGGCGCATCATGACAGATGCCGCGCCATGGCTTGCCCCATATTCTATTTCTTTTCTCGCGGCTTCGATATCCAAGAGAGGTGGGACAAGAGACCATCGAAGGCGTCCCTTAGACTCATCAGAGCAATCTGCCATCCAACGGTTGTAGCTTCCGGCAAGAGCGACCTGTGCTTCTGGGGCGGTGAATAATGCAGCAAGAAAGAAGCTGGTAATAATGACTTGGGTATCGACGCCTAAGTCATCCATCCACTTCACGCGCCCAGCGACATCGTCAAGCAACCGGACATTTGGTGGGGGCTGGCCCGGTGCGCTCTCTACGTCGAGGCCGCAAATGATCAACTGGCCAGATGGCATTTCCCAAAAATGATTGAGGCCGCGCCATTGCGCTTGGCTGCCATCGGTTTTCTTTTGTTTCGGACGGAAATGCGCATCTTTCGATGCCAAGTAAGACCAGGCGCGTAAGCTCTCGATAACATGGGTGTCGCAGTCGACGTATCCCACCAGATACTCCAAGGCAGATAATGAATGTTGTTATTCTAGCGGAGCTACCAGAACGCATTCAATACTTGCCCGGGTTGATGGGGCCGCCTACGGTTGAAAGTGCCAAAATCAGTATCAAGTGACCTCCGAGCCCAAAGCACAGCGGGTAAAAATATGTCGAAGCTTCAGTATATTGTCTTGAGTGTAGCAATCAGTTTGGCGATCGCTGTCAAATTGAGTGCGGATGAACTGGCTGAAAACAAAGGTTGGTCGTCCTTTGGCGGTGTGCCAGGCGGTGGCCGGTATTCAGCGCTTGATCAAGTTAATCGCAGCAACGTCGATGAACTTGAGGTGGCGTGGATATACCATTCTGGGGAAACGTCAGGCTATGACGCAGAAATTGGACCCAGCTTTGATGAGACGACTCCGATATTAGCCAATGACCTATTGTACTTGTGCACCTCACAGAACCGAATTGTCGCTCTTGACCCAGCGACTGGAGAAGAGAAGTGGGCATTCGACCCTCATGCTGGACTCATCGATGCACCGCTTCTAGCGCGCCATTGTCGTGGCGTTGGGTACTGGCAAAGTGAAACGCCCAGTAGTGGTAAGGCGTGTGAAAAACGCGTTTTTAAAGGAGACCGTATTGGTCACGTGTTCGCTGTTGATGCTGACACCGGGCAGCCGTGTGAGGACTTTGGTCGTGGCGGGTATATGTCGCTATCAGACTACGAGTACAACGGCGAAGGATTTATCGATTTAACGTCGCCCCCCGTCATTCTGAATGATTTGGTTATTATAGGCGGTGGCGTGCTGGATAATGTTCGTGCAAATGCGCCTGATGGAACTATCCGCGCCTTTGACGTCCGCAGTGGTGAAGAGCGTTGGCATTTTAATACTATCCCTGAGGCGATGCGCGACCAGACCGGAGGCGGCGACATTTGGCCTCCGTTTACCGTCGACGTAGAACGCAACTGGGTGTTTGTCCCCACAGGGAGTCCCAGTCCTGATCCCTATGGCGGCAACCGACTGGATCCAATTCCTTACGCGAATGCAATTGTTGTGCTTGACGGCGCCACGGGGGAATTGGTCTGGCACCGTCAATTGGTTCGTCACGACGTGTTCGACTATGACCTACCTGCGCAACCAACCCTTATTGATATCCAACAAGGTGATGAGGTTGTCGAAGCGGTAGCGCAGATTACCAAAATGGGTGTGGTTTTTGTCTTTCGCCGAGATACCGGAGAGCCAGTCTTTCCCATCGAGGAAATTCCGGTCCCGCATACGGACATCCCCGAAGACAGAACCTCTCCAACTCAACCTTGGCCCACAAAGCCAGAGCCTTTTTCAACCCAATCTATGAGTGAAGACGACGTCTGGGGGCTGACATTTTGGGACCGCGGTAAATGCATGGAAGAGTTTAAGGGTTTTCGTTACGAGGGAATTTTCACCCCCCCGAGTTTGCGAGGCTCTTTAATTTTGCCATCGACGGCTGGTGGCGGCAACTGGGGTGGCGTGGCTTACGACCCGACACGTAATCTGTTGGTTGTAAAAGCGCATAACTACGGGTTCGTATTTAAATTGGTGCCCCTAACCAGTGAAGAGGCGAAAGGAAAGCCAAATTCCTGGAGTATGTCGCGGGAGATGATCGGTACGCCCTACCGTGTTGAAGGGCGCCGTTGGTTGTCGCCCTGGGGTATTCCTTGCAACGCGCCGCCATGGGGCGAAATGACAGCGTTCGACATGTCTACCGGAGACACAGTGTGGCGTGTTCCGCTGGGGCAGGTGTCGGTTGGACCGTTCGGGCTGTTTAAAACACCCAAATCTTGGGGCTCACCCAATATTGGTGGTCCGATCATCACCGGCGGAGATTTGATATTTATTGGCTCGACAATGGATAGTGTTTTGCGTGCCGTTGACGTGGAGACAGGAGAGGAGTTGTGGTCTGCTGACCTCCCAGCGCCAGGAATGGCTGTGCCTATGACCTATCAGGCTGGGCCAGATGACAGGCAATTTATCGTGATAGCGGCCACGGGAAATGCGATTGCGGGAACAGACTTGAGCGACGCATACGTTGCATTTGCGCTGCCAGAGTCCCTAACAAAAAAGGGGCAGAACTAAGAAGTTCCGCCCCGTGTCTTTTGTTGTTGAAATTACCTAGAAGTTTAGGCGTATGTCGATCCCGCCTGTCCTAGTGTCGCCAGGGTAAACTCGATACTGAACGACGCCACTATTCGGCGCACCTTCAGCTGTGAAGGGCACGGATGTTACGCGGCGATTCCAACTCTTATCGAATACATTGTCGACCCATAAAGCGATTTCCAAGTTTTCGTTCACAAACCCGATACGTGCGTTAGCGAGGTTAATATCGCCTTGGCTTGCGAAGTTAAGGCCGGTGTCAAATTTGGCTGCTTCATGTGAGAAGTCACCACGGATGTACATGTCGTAGTCCTGGAAGATTTCAGGAATAGTGTATGTGCCTGAAATTGAAGCCTGGAAATCGGATGTTCGGCTGATGGTGTTTCCACCGACTTCTGCAGAACAGCCTGGCGTAACGATGATTGTGTTCACAAACTCGCCGCATGCCGCTGTCGCTTCACCTTCAATGAAACCATCCTTGTATTGTGGGTCCATCACAGCAATGGCTCCGCGAACAATAAAGTCCTCCGTTACGTTGATGCTTGTATCTACCTCAATACCAATGGAGCGGGCTTCACCAAAGTTCTGAACAGCGGAGACAGGTGAGTTGGCAACGGCTGTCTGGACCTGGAGGTCTTTCCAATCCACATACCAGGCTGACACTGTCGCGACCATGCGGCCGTCAAACAGAGTGGATTTGCTGCCGATTTCGAAGGTCCAGTTGGTTTCTTCACCGAACGTACGTTCAGGCAAGCCTTCAGCCACGTTACTATTAAACCCACCGCTTTTTACGCCACGGCCTGCATTGGCATAGAACAATTGATCGTCACTAACTTGATAATCGATAGTGAATCGAGGAGCGAGAAAGTCAAAACTCTGCTCTTCTCCGCTGGCGGAGTTAACAAAATCCAGTTTTTCATCCGTGTACCGCAGCTCAACTGACGCGGTGACTTGATCTGTGAAGGCATAATCGACAGATCCGAAGACAGACGTCGCTTTTGTTCGAACCTCGCGACGCCGTTCAAAGAATGGAACAGCCGCGCCATTGGGATCTCCAAGGGGCAGGAAGAACACACCTAAAGTATCGATGTCAAAGCTGTTGTAGTGGAAGCCGCCAATGGTCCACCCCAAGTCGCCATCACCGTTGCTTGCTAGGCGAACCTCATAACTGTCCGAATCACCCTTCGGTGTTGAAGCATCAATAAGGGACTGAACAGAAAGACCAGGGATAAAGAATGGAATATTGATCGCGTTAGGATTTGATGAGGTATCGACCTGAAGTGTGAATCCTGAGTCCGCATGGCTGGCGAGAGCTGTCAGTGTGGCGAAATCAAAATCATGCTCTAATTTCGCGTAAAATAGATCGGTCTCACCAATTAGACCCTGTGCACCCTCAGATAAGCTGACTTCTGTTGCTCGAACGTGTTCTCCGCAAAACAGTGTTTGCCGCGGTACACCAAAGGGATTGACTGTGTCTGACCCGCAATTGTTATCCGCAGCATCTGACAACGCCAGGGCCGGAGTTTCGTTATCGACTTTGTTGCGTGCCGCAAACAGAGTAATTCGTGTGTCTTCGGTGGGCTCTGCATAGATCTTTCCACCAAAGACGTCCCGTGTGTTCCAGCCGCCTAAGCGATCTCCATTGCGAACGTTAGGAATCGTACCATCGAATTCACTAAACCCACCGAAAAGCTGAACGGAAACCATATCCCCGAGGGGGATGTTGACGTTGCCAGCAAGTGAATACCGGTCGCGCGTGCCTGCCGTGCCTTCAATGCGACCACCAAACTCACCAAGCTCTGGTTGTTTAGTCACATAGTTGATGGCCCCACCAAATGTGTTGCGTCCATAGAGCGCGCTCTGTGGTCCTTTAACAACTTCGATCCGTTGCAGATCGAGGAGGCCAAACTCCAAACCGGATCGGTTGTTTAGATATACTCCGTCGATAAACACACCGACGTTACCTTGGGGAGATGTTTGGTCGGTTTGAGTTAGGCCACGAATAGCAGGGTTTTGGAACGCGCCGTTGACGTCCTGGAACTGAAGGGATGGCGTCCATTGCGCCAAATCTTCGAGGGCATTTATGTTTTGCCGTTCCAGTTCTGTCTCGGTAAACGCCGTGATGGCCAGGGGCACTTCTAGAAGCGATTCAGCTCGCTTACGAGCTGTTACGGTGATTTCTTCAATCGCAAGCTGCTGGGCGGTTGCCTCAGGCGCGATCAGCGCTGTCGAAATGGCAAGTGAAGCAATAAATTGCGCACCTGATTGTGCTGCCTTATTTTTCTTCGTCATTGGTTCCTCCCACTGAAATAGAATTTTCAGATACCGCGAGTAGCATAGAAATTAGAAATCCCCGATAGTAATTCCGCTCTAACAACCGAATAATGAGCGTAAATGTCTCAGACCGAACAGATTATGGGGACGTGGGATGGCTCGGATTTGTATTTCGGTCAAAGGCTAGCGGCCTCATACATTGCGGTTATGGTCCGATTCGGTATAGATGCGGCATGGCTAAATTGATCATCAAGTTCACGCGTGGCGACAGGCATATATAAGTGTTCCATCGACGGCTACTTCGAGCGGCGATCGTTCTTTCAACACCTTTTGCCATGGGTGGGTTGGCTTTAATGATCTTGGATTGGATAAGCGTCTTTCAAGCGCTGTCCGTTTGGGCTGTTGGCACCGCTGGTCTCGCAGCTCTCTTGTACAAGCCACTCAAAAATATTGATGTCGTTTCGGACTACTTCTCCGCGCTTGAGGAAACACCGGACCCATCACCACCGGTCATCGGGAAAGTGATAGGCGGTGATGGGCTTGCGCACATTCTAAATGGTACAAGCCGTTTGGTCAGACGGTACGCGACAGCAGGTCAACAGGTTCAAGCTGAACTTGATCTTTTGGTTGATAAGATTCCTATGCCGTTTCTACAGGTCGATGCTAATCGACAGGTTATTCGTCAAAACAAGGCGGCCGCTCTGTTATTCAGTGATGGTGCGCTTGGACGGGATTTGGTGACTTCGATACGCCATCCAGAGTTAGTTGCGGTTGTCGATCAGGCGTTATCGACGCACGAAAGCACTCAAATTGAAATTACATTAGGAAGTCCGATAGAGCAGACGTTTCTTTGTCACGTTGTCGCGTCGGATCCAAAGGTCGAGCAAGATGCAATTTTGATTATGCTCAGCAACATCACGGAGGTTGTTCGTGGTGAACGTATGCGAGTTGATTTTGTGGCAAATGCCAGTCACGAAATCCGATCTCCACTGGCTACGCTAGCAGGGTGTATTGAAACCCTGCAGGGCCCGGCAAAAGACGACCCTGAGGGGCGGAAGAAATTTCTAGAATTGGCAAGCGGTGAGGTGAAACGCATGACAACGCTCGTCAGTGATCTGCTATCCCTCTCTCAGATCGAAGTAAATCAGCATATTGCTCCATCAGATAGCATTGACGTTGCTTCAGTTCTTAAACGCGTTGTGGATGACGTGAAGGCGGGCTCGGAAGGAGATGATATCGAGGTCGAGTTCAATGTGCCGAGTGACCTTCCTCCAGTCACCGGTCACGATAGTGAGCTTCAACAGGTTTTCCAAAATTTGGTCGCCAATGCGACGCGATACGGTGGACCTAAAATTCAGGTGTCAGCGGAAAAAATAGAAAAAATGCCCCCGCCCGGATTGAAGGGGCCCGCCGTCAGAGTCCGAGTCCGAGATTGGGGACCAGGTATCGATCCCGTTCATCTCCCGCGTTTGACAGAGCGCTTTTATCGCGTTGATACGGTGCGCAGCAGGGAGCTCGGCGGTACTGGTCTTGGTTTGGCGATTGCAAAGCATGTCGTGAATAGGCACCAAGGGGCATTGGAAATTGACTCGGAAGTCGGGCAGGGAAGTACATTCTCGGTCTGTCTGCCTCTTAATCAGTAAAAGAAGTAGTGATCAGCGCGCAACGTGATCCAAATGGAGACAAGAATGAACACAATAACAGTCAACGGCATCAATCTCGCGTATGCAATTGATGGTGATTCAAACAAGCCGTGGATCGTCCTGTCTCATTCTTTAGCAACAGACCATCGGATGTGGGCGCCACAAGTGGGCGCTCTGACCCAAACTCATCGAGTACTCAGATACGACACGCGCGGTCATGGGAACAGTCCAGCGCCCGAAGGTGACTATACGATTTCGGAGCTGGTTGAAGACCTTGCAGGATTACTGACCGGCCTTGAAATCGAAGAAGCAGATGTCATGGGCATTTCGCTTGGCGGAGCGACGGCTTTGGGATTGGCGCTCGATCATCCGGGCTTGGTGCGTCGTGTGATTTGCTGTGACGCTATTGTCCAATCAACCCCAGAATATTCAACAAGTTGGCGTGAGCGTATCGCGATTGCGGCGCAGAACGGTATGGGCGCCCTATGGGAAGGGTCGTCCGGTCGCTGGCTCACCGAAGAATTTCGGAAAAACCCACGAAATGCAGAGGTGTTTGCAGAGGTCGAGAATATGTTTCTTGGTACCAGTATAGCTGGATTTAGCGGCTGCGCAGCGGCATTGACTACCTTGGATTATGAATCTCGCTTGTCGTCTCTTGCGGCGCCCTGCCTCTGCATCACAGGTCGTGATGATGTTGCGGCGCCACCTGATGTGATGGCTGAAATCGCTAGCGCAGTGGCTGACGGTGTAGTTGAGGTCATCGAGGGTGCGGCCCACCTTCCCAACCTGAACCAGCCTGAAAAATTCAACACGATACTAACGGATTGGCTCGGCCATTAAGTCAGAACGGACTATGGTGCCTCCACAACGAAATTCCTAGACTATCTACGTGTTCGGAGGGGGACGTTTATGCGCACGAGCCAGAGGGTCGGTCTGACCATAGGAATTGTTTTCGTTCTGGGCCTTCAGCTCATGCCCGTGCCGGAAGGATTGTCTGCTGAAGGGTGGGTGGTCGTATCACTCGCCGTTCTTATGGTGTCGTGGTGGGTCACCGAAGCCATTCCCATCCCGGTCACGTCTCTCTTGCCGTTGGTGGTGCTTCCCGTTGGTGGTGTTGCATCGATCGCTGAAGCCGCAATTCCCTATTCAAGCCCGACGGTACTGCTTCTGATGGGCGGTTTTATTATCGCCAAGTCTGTCGAGCGGTGGAATCTGCACGCGCGTATCGCCCTAAACATCGTTGTGCGTGCGGGCAATCACCCAGCGGCGTTGGTTGGCGGCTTCATGCTTGCCTCAGCTGTTCTGTCTATGTGGATTTCGAATACGGCGACAGTGATCATGTTGATTCCTATTGCCGTCTCTGTGTCCTACGCGGTGCTTGGAGAAAAAGCATTTAGGGCACCGTTTACAATTGCTCTGTTGCTCGGTGTGGCCTACGGCGCGTCAATTGGTGGGCTTGGTACACCGGTCGGAACACCCACAAACCTGATCGTTATCGGTTACCTTGAACGCGAGGCCTCTCAGAGCATCAGTTTTGCTCAATGGATGCTGATCGGAATCCCAACTGTTGTTGTCATGCTGCCAGCGGCGTGGGTTGTATTAACTCGATGGGGGTTACGTCTCTCTGCGCCAGAAAGTGATGCGGGTTCGGATGTTGTCAAGGAAGCGCTTGATGCACTGGGTCGTATATCTCTGCCCGAACGTCGTGTCTTGCTGGTGTTTGGAGTTATCGCGGCTTTTTGGGTGTTGCGAAGGCCGCTAAACGGCCTGGATATTTTTGGTGTCACGCCTTTTGGCGGTGTGACGGACCATGTGATCGCTATTGCCGGCGCCATTGCCATGTTTTTGGTTCCCTCGGGTTCCTCTAAAGAGCTGGGATCAAGGCTGCTCGACTGGGATACCGCTGTAAGAATCCCTTGGGGTGTCATGCTTCTTTTTGGAGGCGGTCTCAGTCTTGCTGCCGCCATTACAGGCACCGGTCTGGCGACCTGGCTTGGCGGTCAAATGGCAGGTCTGACTGAAATGCCGCTGATCGTCATTATGTTTGCTTTGGTTGTCTTCGTCATTTTTTCAACCGAACTTACGAGCAATGTGGCCACGGCTTCGGCGTTGCTGCCCGTGATTGGTGCGATCGCAACGGCTGGCGGTGCCGACCCCATGTTGTTGGCTGTGCCGGTTGCCATGGCGGCCAGTTGCGCATTTATGTTGCCGATGGCGACGGGGCCGAATGCTATCGTCTTTGCAAGTGGAGAGGTCACCCTTCCGCAAATGGCCACGATCGGTCTTCGCTTGAATTTGTTGGGTGTCGTGTTGATTACGTCAGTGGTTACAGTGCTTGTCCCGATAATTTTTGGCTAAGCTTTTTAGCCACTAGGTGGAATGTCGGCCAGTAAGTCGGGACGTCGAGAACGTCTTAGCATTGCATTTTGCCTTTGTAAGACGCCAGACTATGACCATACAGACCATCAACTCTTCCAAACATAGAGGCTCCTCATGCGTTCTTTCCTTGCTCTCGCGTTTAGTGCTTTTCTTTTTCCAGCTGCCGCCTTCGCCCAAGTCACAATGGGCAGTGATGTCTATGTGGTAGGGGGCGCGAATTTGCCCGCTCTAGAAATGGCAGCGTGGAACGAAAGTGGCGAGGTTAAAACTGCCACCCGAGCGGCAACGGCTGATGCACCGAGCAACGCTGTAAAGTATACAGCCAAGCAGGTGATCTGGCCGACCGGTCGTGTACGCATCATGAATTTTGATGAGAGCCATGGTGGGGTTTTGCATCCCATTACTGATGAGACACTCCTATACGTGCTGTCCGGCAGTGCAGAAGTTGGGGTTGGCGGGAAAACAGCATCTCTATTGGCTGGCGACGTTGTCAGTTTTCCGTCAGGAGCACTTCGCAATCCAGGAGGAAAGCCGTCATCAGCATCCATCGTCACCTGGAATGTGCCAAGTCTGACAGGGGAGAACACTCCAACTCACGTAAAGGGTGCTGACGTTCAAGAAGGCGGGGGCGGGGCAATTAAGCTCAAGCGCTATACGTTCCCAGGCAATTCTGTGCGCGCTGTTAAGTTGGCGGCTGGCGGAAGCACCAATCCGAACAGTGCGAAAACCGATTCCATGATTTACGTCACCGGTGGACCGATGACGTTTTATCAAGAGGGGCTCGAGTTCATTGTTGATGAAGGGGATTTCATTCGTGAAATTGCCGGCGCCACTCACAATTGGAGCATTCAAGAAGACTCAGGATTTGTTACGACAAGCGGCCTGCCGCTAGATATGACAGACATTAATCCTGACGAAGCCACGGATATCCCACCCGAGCGGTAGGTTTCTAGCTAACCCCTAGCGGGCGAGGTTTTGGATCAGAGTTTCTTGCAGGATCGCGACCCAGCCACCTCTGATGTCTGAGCCAGTTCCAAATTTATCGCCATAGGTGTCGCCGGGCATACGGTCACCTTTGAAGGTGGAGACAGGCCGTCCTAAATAGGTCCATTGCAGGCGGCCGTCCGGCATCGGTCGTGTCGCCCAATTGCCGATAGAACTGCTGCCGTCAGGCGCGATCATAGGATCCCAGTTCTCTTCAACGCATGCTTCGTCGCAAGTGGTAAGGCGGATTTTCTCCCAGTCACCGAAGATGTAATACAATGTCATGCGGTCGGCGGTAGTCATCACCGGACCTATGTCAGTTTCTTGGAAGTCTACCCACTCAGGTATGGCTGGCGCATCCTGAAGCACCATCACAGTCCACTCGCCCTCAGCGTCTAAACCGTTGCGGTCGTCAGCGTTGTAATCGCCATCGTATGTGAACAATGGCTGGTCTTTGTACGTCCATTGCGGCAAGCCGTCGGCGCTTTCCGCAATGGCCCAGGCATCACTCACTGGTCGTGCGAGCCATGGCGCTTCTACTGGTCGCCATAAGGCCAAGCATGACCCATCACAGTCTGCTGCTGGTCCCGTATAAATGGTGTGACCATTTAGAGCTGACAAAGATTGCCCCAGGATTGTTGGTCTAATTACAACATTGGGCGGTGTTTCAATGGCCTCGAAAAGAACATCCCATGACCCAGACGCTTTTTCGCCAACCATTGTGCCAGGGCTTGTGTCTTGGACATACGTGTACACTGGTTCATTCTTGTACGCCCATTGCTGGGCTCCATCGGGTCGGGAAACCAAAGTCCAAGCGCCTTGAGGTTCAGCGTTGTCTTCTGCGATGGCAGGTGGCCAAACGCTTGCGCATTCGTCGACACACGTTGACGTGCCGGGCTGTTCGCGATCCCGCTTATAGGTATAAAGCGTCCGTCCGTCCGCCGTTACGTAAAGTCGTCCGCCCCCCATATCTCGTGCGCCAATATCTGAC
>Ga0222718_10004438_pt1 | contig 11661 bp, 10 predicted proteins | sample C33_27DmetaG_FD_165045 | JGI IMG/M metagenome (GOLD analysis project Ga0222718, IMG submission 165045) | Estuarine water microbial communities from San Francisco Bay, California, United States - C33_27D | ecosystem: Environmental > Aquatic > Marine > Unclassified | place: USA: California... | reverse complement strand
CTAAACTAGCAATTAATTCTTTTTGTTCTTCAGGAACGTTAAACTCATCAAGTAATTTAAGTTTTTGTGTTCTCTGAGCCGCGTTCATCGCCATTTCACTAAACTCCTCATAACTACGTCCAGCTAAATTGGCAGCTTCTCTCATACGATACATTTGTGTAACAGGGATATCAAACTCACCCGTCTCTTCATTAAATTGTATGGACGCAGCAGACATTTTAACTAATTCATCCTGTAATCCCGCCATATCGGTTTGAGCCATGTTAAGTAATCGGAATGGGTTTCCTAAATCCCCTACTGCCCCTCCTAACATTTGGAAACCAGCGGCAGTTTCAATTGCTTGAGCAGGGTCTAATAATTTTTCAGCAAAAGATTTCGTAGCACCCATATCAATTCTTAATGCTTGTGCTTGTGCCACCATTTTAGATAATCCGTCAACACCACCCTTGAAGTTATAACCAACCATTAGTTTCAGGTTCTTATTAACTTGGTCCATAAATTGACTAACATTTAACCCATAAGAACGTGCTTCTTTGGTCATACCTTCCATCATCACTAGAGTCTCATCTGTAGTATACCCTAAAGTATCAAATGAAGTTGCCATATCCGCCAATTGTTGTGCGGTCATGTTTGCCGTAAATCCTAATGCCTGAAATCTTGTAATTTGTTGGTCAGTAAAGAAGGTGTTTCTTTGCATCGCAGTATTCAACGCACCAAATAACTCGATGTTTTTTTCAGCATTAATACCTATAAGACCTGTAGATTTGGTTGCCTGAGCAATAACATCTTGTACTTGATTACTAACAACTCTAGTTTGACCTAATGTTTGTCTTACCTGATTAGCTGTTTGACTATTAATTGCTGCTGCCTGATTTATAACTTTCTGTACATCAGTAACACTATTTTTTAGATTTTGGGCAAAGTTTTTTAAACTAATGTCCGCCAACTTTATATTTTCAGCAACTGTTTGAGTATCCGCTTTTAAACCTCCGTTCTCTTGGAAAAACATATTCTTCTTTTACAATAAATATTCTTTAACGAGATTTATTACGTTGTTTTTCGTACTCCTCTTCTCTTTTTGTAAATTCTTCAGATAATTTATTGATGAAATACTTTCTTTCAAATGTAGGCATAGACATCATATCCGTGTAAGACATATTAACATGCTTACTCAGATAGTAGAACTCATCGAGCATAGTTTTCTTGTAATCAGAAGAAAGGACGAAAAAACTCTGCCCCAAAAGTGATACGTACATTCACTTTTTCTCCTGACGGGGCTGTAACAGTTCTATTAAGGTCTAAACGTGGTTCACAATCTATCATAGTAGTTCTGATAAATTTAGAGTCCATAATAGGTAACGTATTTACGAATGTTGCAATTTTTTCTCTACTAGTATCACCATCAATTGAAACAATGTGTTTTTCTAATCTTCGTGTAACTATTGGTACTGTTACACCTTCTGGATATGAATCTTGTAATTTACTTAACTCATTAGTATCACCAATATTTAAAAGTCTACACAAAATATTACTTCCTGTTTTTGGTAAGTTCATCTCGAAAAGACCCTCGTTATTTGGTTTTATATTAGGTTGAATAATATTTAATTCGTCAAGTAATACCGTAGTTTCAAAGTCTTTACCTGTTTTAGGGTCTTTTAATTTAAAATTGTAGTCAGAACCAAACGCAGTATTTCTTAAAAATATAAGGATAGCCTCAGCGTCTCCATCCAACATTTCATTAACATTAAAATCAGGTTCATAAATTTTATTCTTTAATAATGTTGTCACTAAGTTTTGATTATTATTAGAGGAAAGTAAGATGTTTTCGTCCTGAGCAGTTAGATAACCCACCTTTAAAGTTTTCTTTTTGTTTTTATAAAAAAGTCCTTGTGAAGGTAGTGGTACCACATCGTGTGGTAAGTTCATATTGATTTGTCCGTATTGTTGTGCTTGGTCCATATTTGTTAAAATAAAAAATCCATAGAGATACAATGACCTCTATGGATTAAATATATGATTGATTGATTTTTAATCAATACTATTTTTATATTAGTAAACCAAAATACATCTATCTGGACGTAACGTCGCTGAAATTGTAGCTAACGCATCATCACTATAACCTAAACTATCAAAATTAACATCTGTTAAGAATGTTCCTTGAAGAATCCACTTCTCCACTGCAACCCCTGTTGGGTCCAACATTTCTAAGTCAATGTCTTTTTTGTATCCCGCAGCATAACCCATACGTCCTGTTACAGACTCAGAGTGTAAACGAACCCACTCCATCAATGCTTGTGAAGCTGATGGACCGATTGGGTCACGGAAAGTTACGTTTATGGTATTCCAAGTGAATCTACCAGCCACATACGTAGATGTGTTTAAGAAAGGTATTTCTGTTGCCCCAATTTGGATGTTTGGTCTTGATGTAGACTCAACATACCAAGAGTTAATACCTAATGAAGAAGGAAACGATAGGATAAACCTATTTTTTCTTTTTGGTTCATAAGGAACGGGCATTTTCATTAATAAATCAGCCATAGTATTTTGGTTTTTCTGTTCTTTAGTTTATTTTATTATAAATATCAACTACAAAAGTTTTTCTATTTACTTTTTATTATTTTTCGGTAAGTTCCACTAGAAGAAAATAAAAACTATTTAAAATAATTTAAATTTCTTGTTTATCTCCTCCTTTAGTTAAATAGGTTCTTACTGGTTTATCTTCATACTCTGAATCTAAAAATGCTTTGATTTTTTCCACATTTCCTGGGTCGTCATCTGAAAACCCAATCATCGGTACGAAATTATTTTTTACATCGTTTTTAAGGAACGCTCTTTTTCCAAGTATTTCACTCATCTCTTTTACATAAGCAATAAACTCTCTTAGAGCTTTAATTTTTCCTTCTTCAGGGTTTGACGCTGACCCCTCCCCGTATGTTACAGGATAATATTTACAAAGGTCCAAATAGTCATTAATCATAATTTGGATATCCTTTTCAGTGTCACCCACCATATTACGGTATTTCATTAAGTTTTGTACCAATATTTCTTTACTGATACCGTTATGGTCGGTCACAATATAATTATATATTGCATCTCTTAATACTGACGGTGTATGTCCTCTTGCAGTAATAATTGCAAAGATTGAACCACCGTTAATACATTCAACAAAATCATCCCATGAAGGACCAACAGATGCCATCATAGAATCAATAATGAATGCTTTATCACCTTGTACCCCAAAATTTCTATAAGGGTCATTAGCATAACCAACAATCATTTCACCGTTGTATTCAAAAGGTTCTTTACCAATCAACCCTCGGTAGTCTGCAAAATCCTCAGTAGACATCCCCATTTCTTGGTCATCTTCCGTTAAAACAATGATTTGAGTGGGCATCGTTACGATGTTATCGTCCCAGTCAAAAGCATAGTATTTTAAATCAGGACTACCTTCTGGGTCAAATCCTTCACGAAGTTGTTTTTCTTCGTAAAATTCTCTGATGATTCTTTTAATTGACATTATTTTGTTGAGTTTAATTTTTCAATTAATCTTTCTAATTGTGATTCAGAAATAACAATGTTTTGTGGTTTTTCTGAAAAAGATTTTTTACCATTAGATTTTACATCTAATGTTTCGTTAAGAGTTTTCTTTGTGAATTCCATGTTTGTATATTTATTTAAACGTTTAATAAAGGCTAATGGGGACCACATTGTAGTCCCCATATTATAAATATAATGAGTGATTAAATATCCTCAAATGATGCACCTGTCGGAGTAATTAAGAATTCAATATCAATGAATTCAAGTGCTCTTGTCGGTTTCAAGTAAATCTTACCTGTTAACGTATTAGAGTCTAAATCCTCAGGTGTGTTAGAAACTGTTACTCTAAAGTCAATCAAACCTCTGTCTCTTCTGATACCATCCAAGATTGGGTTAACTGAATCTAAGAACTCTTGTCTAACTTGTTCGTCATTCTGTTCGAACAACAATCTAACAGCTACTGCTGAAATCAGTTTACGAGCTTGTAGTAACAATCTTCTTACGTTTATTCTGTCAAGTGCAGATTCTCTAACCTGTAGAGTTTTGTTACCCCAAATCACTGTACCCACATCTGAGAAGGTTGCGATTGGGTTTAATCTACCCTTATACAAGATATCTCTGTCTTCTTGAGTTAATTTCTTACGTGCTTTAACACCGTTTACTAAACCTCTTGTGTAACCCGCTGAAGCGAACCATGGGAACGCGATGTTATCAGTTAACGCTAAGTTTCTAACAACCTCCGCAGTTGGTGGAATGTAGATTTGAGTGTTGTTAACTGAATCTCTTGTTAAAATCCATGGGTAGTAAGTTGCAGTGTAGTTAGAATCAATATCTGTTTCTTCTAAGTTATCTACCGCTTCTTCAGGATAAATGAAGTTAGTGTCAAAATCACCTAAAGTTGGTACAAACATTTTGTAGTCAGGAGTAGTACAGATATAGATTGAATCTGCTCTGTCCGTTTCAACCATATCAATAGCTTCTTCAACAAGGTTTGAATTATTTACATAATCAACACCTGGTGTTGTGAATACATTAATGTTAACCGCTTCAGGGTTTTTAAACGTCTGTTGACCCCATAAGTAAGAATAGTAGTCAGTGTTACCCCACGTTAACTGGTCAGGACCTGTAATTTGTTTAAACGCTCCCCAACCTGTTGATGTTGGATAAGTAATAGACGGTGCAGCACCTGCTCTATAACCAGCAGCCCCTAACTGATATCTATCACCGTTAGTTCTGTACTCTCTATAGATGTCCCATCCATCAAAACCACCTGAAGGTGATATTGTAAATTTACGTGAGTTTAATTTGTAATATGGACTTGACTCATCAGTTGGTTCAGTTCTAAACTGTGCAACACCAACTTCAAATGCCGACTGACCTGATGTTGTGTAACCCGCAGGGATTGTAACAACTGTTGCTCCTGAATCCATGTGGAAACCTTTTGTTAGGTATGCCCATGGTGTTGACTCAGTAGCCGTTTTTAAGTCTGTTGGATTTTGTTTACCTTTATAATTAAAGAAGTCATAATCAATACCCATAGTATTAGAAACACCTAAGTAAGTTTTTCTAACCTTATCACCACCTGACCTTGTTTCATTATCAGTTCCTGTTGAACTACCAAACGGTGGGTTATAGATAACTTGACCTGGTGTGTAATATTCTGTCTTATATTCTAAGAATGGTGACTTAGCACCTGAATATTGTCTTGTTAAATATCCACGGAAACCACAAGGTAATGAATCGATTGGTGCATCTTCATTCATCTCTAACATGATAAATTTAGATTTTAATTCGAAATCACCGTTAGCTGTACCTATCTTCTTAGCGACAAAACTATTTTGACCTGGGTCCATTGTACAGTTAGTGAATTTTTCAATTACCACAGGATTAGCGTCAGTATCAAAGAAGTCACGAACAACAACATCAAAAGTTCCATTATTAAATGAGATATTGATAATTGAAATTTTTACCTCTCTGTTTGCTGAATTACCGTCAGATACTGTAATAAATTTAAACATATCGTAAACCTTACTACCTCTAAGTTCTGAAACAACATATGGAGTTTCAGGTGTTTGGTAACGGTCTAAATACCAACCAATACCTGTATTGTCAGTGTCAGTTCTTGCACCCTCTAAAGATAAGAATGAAGTGTTAAGACCTCTAATTTTACCTTTTCTATATCCAATATTTAACATTGAATAGTATTCTTCTTCTAAGAATAACGGTACATCAGTACGAGGTTTAGCAAAGTTTGATTTACCAAATACTTTAGATATATAATTTGAACTTGATATGTTAAACGATGTTTTAAACGTAAATGTATCACCATCAATTGCAGTTGCGTCAATTGCGAATGTTGCAAATGGATTTTTAGTGATTGATGAGTATGGACCTGATGAATCAATAGATGCATCGGTTAATCCTGATACCTCATATACAGGACCATCATCATTTGAATATGTTGCAATACCTCTAGAACGTAAAGTTGCAACTACTAAATCATGGTACTCCGCAATAGGTGTACCTGAGTATGTAGTAACATATACTTGTGCAGTTCCAGTATAATTAAAACCTGCAGTATTTTCTAATTCAGTTACAATCATACCAAAACCCGAACCACTATACACATCACTAGATTCACTAAATAATGAGTAGTACCAAGGGTCATTAGTTGAGTCATCTAAATCGTTATCTTCAAAACGAATATCATCTACTTCAAATACGTTAGTACTTGTAGTGTATGTTGAAGGGGTTGCAGCAGTAACACTTGCGTATGTATCAGCACTTACCGCTCCCCAGTAATAACCTGTGGAACCCGAAGATGATTGTTCTACTATCTCACCATATAGATAACCCTCCATATCACCTAATATAGTAGAGTCACCACCAGTATATGTTGTGTACGTAGTAGTTATAACGTTTTGAATAATTGAAGGTAAGCTTGAATAGTCAGTAACTTCAATACTTGTTGTAGTTCCTGAAGTTCCTGTAAATTCAACTTCATATGGACCTAAAACTGAATTAGTTGCAGTCATACCTGTACTATCTAAATTACCTACAGTTGTAATTGACCATGAAGGCCCCGCGTCGTAACCCGATAAACCAAGTACTCTCGTTACAAACAATTGGTTAGATTGTTGTAAATAAGCTTTAGCGATATACGCTGCTTCGTACTTAGGAATTTGGGTGTTGACAAATTTTGTTGGATTTGTACCACCAAAGTATGCTTGGTATTCATCAAAGTTTGAGATGAAAATCGGCTCAAATGCTGGACCCGAAAGAGTTTCACCTACAATACCTAATGTTGTTACACCGACACTTTGTGCTACAAAACTTAAATCTCTTTCAGATGTATAAACACCTGGAGAAACGAATACTTTGTTTGCTGTCGCCATTGTTAAATAATTTCTTAAGTTTTATTTTTTAGATAAATATTACGGAAAAAGTCAAAAAACTATTATTACACCGCTATATTTATTAGGAGTAGGAAAAAAGTCTACCTTTTTTCTACCTTTTAAAAAAACACCGATGAGTAAAATAAAAAACATAAAAATTTCACCAGAGTCTCACGAATTATTAAAAAAACACTGTGAGAAAAACGGTTTGAAAATCTATAAGTTCTTAGAAAAGTTGATTGAAGAAAACTGTCAAGAAGTGACGGATATTTACGGTGAGTAAATACATGAACCATCATCTCTAGTAGCACTAGGATTATAGTTAATAGCATTTGGGTCAACACAACCTGATATAACTACAGTCTTACTAAGAAGTCTTGCTTTACTAAATAAATTAGCACTTTTAGTCACATCATTTTTTACTACTTCAATTCTAATAACATCGTTAGTTGATATTTTAATAACACTAACATCATCACCAATGTAGTTGTTATTTATATAAACAGAATAACTGTCAACATTATCAGTTTCTATAATAGATAAGTCTACTTCATATCTATATGTTTCAGACAACTCTGTAATACCCTGAGGAAAAACAATGTTTAAATCAAAATTAGTAGGGTTTGCAGGTTCTTTCTTAACTCTTCTTTTAACATTAAAAGTATCGACCTCTAAAAATGTTGCAGTTCTTGAAATTGCAGGTGACACCTCAAACTCTTCTTCATCCATTAAGAATCCCATCATTAAAAATTCATAATTCTGAACATAGTACTTTCTTTTTTCAATATCTAAAACAGACTCATCAGATGAGTTGTTTAATATGATAGGTATGTAGTGTCCTTTAATTTCAGTATATGCTTGACGAGAGCTAAATGTTTGTAAAACTTTTTTATTAAATTCATTTAGGTGTCTCATCTTATTACAAAATATTTTTACATTGTAAGTAATATCTACAGGAACGGGTTGAGGTATTTTATAGATATCAATACCTTTTCTTTGACCGTCCCATGTCGGAACTTTGGCGTAATAAAATTGTTTTCTATTTGGTATTGTATATTGTAATGATGGATTGGTTCCAAACTTTACATCAGGATTTCTAACTGTGGCAACAAATGGTGGTTTAATATTTTTATCCAAATCTTGGAAGTTCCAACTCTCTGTAAACTGAGCCCAATTCTGTGTTGTAATGATTAAATCAATCGTTGGTATCTTTTTACCACTAACAGTCGTCTCTAAATTTTCCTTTACAAAATCTAACATCCCACGGTCTAAATCAGCATGTAATATTGATTTAGGTAGGTATGTACCATCTTCTTGAATTTGTTCTAACAACTCTTCCCTTCTTTGTAAAAGAATTTTTTCAGGTTCTAATGGAAGATGTTTTTTAATTTTTTTAGGTAACGCCATTATTTAATTTATTTATATCCCTCTGAACTCACCATCATTAACAGGTGCAGCCACAATACTTCTATAGAAAGGTTTGTAACCACCGTAAGTATGTTTATTGTCGCTGACAACACGACCGTCATTAACTACTGAATAATATCTAACTCTTTTTTCTGTTTCGTAATACCCAATGTAATCACCATATGAAATATCAATACCTAATTCATCCAAAGCGTTTTGATATACACCGACCTTTAAATTACCAGGTTCCATTTGACTCATACGAGAATTGGCATAGTCTTGGTTTTCAGGTTGTTCAATAGTTACATAACCTCTAAACTCTACAGGTGGTAAAAACTTAATACCATCTTCTTCAGTCTCACCATATACATCATCCGTCTTAGTTTTTTGACGGTCGACACGATACAATACTAAGGTAAAGTTCATATCACCCTCAAGCCATTCACGTCCCATCTCTTGCTCTAATGCAAAATCTTCAGACCCGAAAAACTTTTCTAATCTCGTTATTGGTACCTTTCTATTACTCATATGTTGATAAATAGTTTGATTATAGTTATATTATAAATATTTCGCTATGCAAAGTAATAAAGATAAATTATCAAAAATACCTGAAGTAAGGGCACAACGTATTTTAGAAGAGTACGATGGGTTCAATAACTATATAATGTCCATTAAGAAAAAGAGCGAAGTTCAAAAACACTTTAAATTAACACGAGCACAAGCTGACTACATAAATTCATATTACGAGACAACACCAAAGATTGCAAGAAAGTGGGTTGACCTCGACAGTTATTTTGGTACAAAAATGATGGAAGAAAAACTTTTGACAAAAGTACCTGATAAAGTTTATGTGGAAAAAATACTCATTGAAAAAGACAAATCGTTCCACATATGGGGAAAATTATTTGAAAACCAAAAACTACATGACTTTTGGTTACCTAAAGTTGCATTAATACCAACACAAAAAGTCAAAGACGTTTCAATTGATTATGAACGATATTCTCACCGTCCGCCCCTGTCTCACCAAAAAGAAGCAATTGAAAAATTAGCGTCTCACGACAAATACATCTTGGCAGATGATATGGGTTTAGGTAAGACGACATCTACTGTGATTGCAGCTTTAGAGTCAGGTGCGGAGAGAGTATTGATTGTGTGTCCAGCATCTTTAAAAATAAATTGGAAAAGAGAAATACAAAACTATACTGATAAGTCTATATCAATTGTTGAGGGTAAAAAATGGGAAAGTGCAGATTTTGTTATCATCAACTATGATATATTAAAAAACTTTCACGACACAAAAAATAAAGAAGAATCGGTCATAATGCAAGAAGGTTTTGATTTAGTAGTTGTTGATGAAGCACACTACATTCAAAACGTTCAAGCCAAAAGAACTAAACTTATAAACGATATAATTACTAAAATTGGTAAAGTGTGGTTGTTAACAGGAACACCAATGACCTCACGACCAATTAACTATTACAACCTACTAAACTTAGTTGAATCTCCTGTTGCTTATAATTGGATGGCGTATGTTATTCGTTATTGTGAAGGATATCAATTTAATGTTGGAAGTAGAAAAGTGTGGAATGTAAACGGAGCATCAAATCTTTTAGAATTGAGGGACCGAACAAAAACACACGTATTACGAAGATTAAAACAAGATATCTTAGATTTACCTGATAAGATTTTAACACCAGTATATTTGAATTTAAAATCAAAACAATACGAAGAGTTAATGGGTGAGTATTATGATTGGATGGAAGACGATAGTGAAAAGAAATCTCTTACTGTTCAATTTTCAAAACTTATGAAAGTTCGTCAGGTTATTGCAGAAAATAAAGTAAAAGAAACTTGTGAGATTGCTGAAAATATTATTGAACAAGGAAAAAAAGTAATTATATTCACAAACTTTACAGATACCCTAAACCAAATTACCGACCATTTTGGTAAGTCGGCAGTTAAGTTGGATGGTAAAATGAGTAAACCTGCTCGTCAACATTCTGTTGACCAATTTCAGGAAAACGACAAAATAAAAGTTTTTGTTGGAAACCTAAAAGCTGCGGGTGTAGGAATTACCCTAACGGCCGCTGAGGCTGTTATTATGAATGACTTATCATTTGTACCTTCCGACCACTCACAAGCCGAAGACCGAGCCTATCGATACGGACAAAAATCAAACGTATCAGTATTCTACCCTATTTTTGAAAACTCTATTGAGGGAATCATATATGATATCTTATCTCAGAAAAAGAATATATTTGAAACCGTTATGGGTGATAACGAAGGAAAAGGGGATATTATGGAAGAAATCATCAACGAAATTTCAGTCAGACGTTGATAAATCTTAGTTCGGGGTTATTTATATTAAAATAACACAAATGAAGTTCAGAAGATTACAAGAAAAAATCTCATTGATTGAACATAAAATAAACAAAAGCCAAGACACTCAAAAACTATTGTCTGAGTTGTCTACGCAAATCCCTAAAGAAATTTTAACGGAAATGAAAAAAGTAGGAATTGAAAACTTACCATACTCCTATTCTGCCTTAGAAAGATTTATCGACGCAGATACTATGGATACCCACTACAACAAACACTACAAAGGGTATGTAAAAAAATTAAACGACGCATTGTCAAAAAGAAAAGATGGTGACTTAGAATTAGAACAAATTATAAAAGGTATCTCAAGATATAACACAACCATTAGAAATAATGCGGGCGGAGCTTTTAACCACGCATTATTTTGGAAAATGTTATCACCGAAAAAACAAAGAGCACAAGGTGAGGTTTATGATAAAATTGTCAAAGACTTTAACGGGTTTTCTAAGTTTAAATCCATATTCAGTAATGAAGCCAAAAAAAGATTTGGTTCAGGGTGGGTTTGGTTAGTATTAACTAAATCAGGTAAACTGAAGGTTATGTCCACACCAAATCAAGACAACCCATTAATGAATGTTGTTAAAGATGGAGGTTTTCCTATTTTAGGATTAGATGTGTGGGAACACGCATATTATTTAAAATATAAAAACAAACGTGATGATTACATTAAAAACTTTTGGTCTGTTATTAATTGGGACTTTGTTAATGACTTATATAACTTAAAGACTGAGAAAAAAATTAATGAAGTTAAAAAGGTAAAGAGTATCATCAGTGAAGGTGCCAGTGCAGGTTGTAATAGAAACCAAGTTCAAAATTATAGAAGATTATTTAACACAAACCCTGAAATTAAGAAAAAGTTTATGTTTACCATCATGGATATTTTAAAAGAAGTATTCTCTGAGTATTGGTATGAAAAAGGACAATATGATAAAGGTCAGATGTC
>Ga0222718_10004435_pt1 | contig 11664 bp, 16 predicted proteins | sample C33_27DmetaG_FD_165045 | JGI IMG/M metagenome (GOLD analysis project Ga0222718, IMG submission 165045) | Estuarine water microbial communities from San Francisco Bay, California, United States - C33_27D | ecosystem: Environmental > Aquatic > Marine > Unclassified | place: USA: California... | reverse complement strand
GATTTGTGTTTGAGGAACATAATGTAGAATATAACTTGGCCAAAGTAAAAAATCACCATTTTGTGGATAGAATGCCATTTCGCATTGTGATGCACCTGAATTACTACCATGTGTTGCCATCTGATTGTTTAGTTTTACTGGCATTACTCTACCCATAGTTCCATGAGAGAATACTGCATTATGATTTGGGTTGATAAATCTGATTGGGGTTGAATCTTCATCGACATCAACGTAAAGTGTTCCTGAAACTAATGAGTTGACATGGTCATGCACTGAATGAGAGTGTTCAGTTCCATATCTATTGAACCATGAAAAGAAATGTATGTCATGTCTTGTTAGATTATCTACCTGATTATCGAACTGAGTTCTGATAAAATCTATGTAGGTGTCTTTGAGTTGATTGACGAAAGTATTAAACCAAGGTAATGCATGTGCTTCTTGTCTAATGTCTTGGTCGAAATATGTTGTATAGTTGTTTAATTCGTTATCACCTGCCCTTGCTCTAACTTTATCAATGAGTCTATCCATGTCTGCTTTGACTTCATTGAGATTAAGATTCAGTTGACCATGAAAAAAAGGTGTAGGAAACAAGTGATATGTTTGTCCTCTTGCTGGTTGATAATGATTTTGTAAACTTTGATTAGTTTTTATTGGTTTCATTCTTTTTCACTTCAACACCGACACCTTTGTCACCATTCGGCATTGTTACATCACGATAATAGATTATTACTTCACCTAGTTCTCTTATATATCTACGAACTTCTTGGTTATTTATCGTCATCTTCTTATAGTCACCTATTGTAGTGCCTACGAAAACGACATCACCATTGTTTTGTGCTTTTATGTCATCTAAGAATCTATCGAGATATGTATAACCGACTGGCCATTCTGGATTCTCTCTATCTTCTAGTTCACATTGTTTTGGTCTTTTGAGTTCTTCTTCCCCATTTTCATTATATTTTTTAGGGTCGAATGAGATTGATTTCTTACATGGGTTGGCGATTCTTGCCTCTGATACAACATACCATTTTGGTGTTTGTAAAGATACTTCTCTTGGTAATGTAGGTTGCATGATATCCAGTTGAACTGGTTTTGAGACAACTTCTACTTTCTTTGTGCCTAATATTGAGCAACCACTAATCGTTACTGCTAGTGCTGTCAAGATTACTAATTTCTTTAGTATCATTCTCTAACTCCCTTAAAACTTCATCTGTCCCTTTATTGAATCTCAATTCCATCAAACCTGGTTTTGCAATTGCAAGTTTTTCGAAGTTATGTTTTGATAAGATTTGTAGATATTTGTCTTTATCTGCTTCGATTTGTGCATTTCTTCTGGATAGATTCTGTAATGCTTTGCCTTGTTTCTCAAAGTTCTCTTGCATTACTCTCATTGTTTCTTTCTGTTCCTCAACTGCAAGTTCTAATTTAAAATTATTTGCAGTGAGTGTTTGATTTTCGTTGTACAACCAGAACGATGTTCCTCCAAGAACAAGTATGATTGCTATAAAAAACTGATACATTATAATGCCATTCCTAATTCTTTCATTTAATTTATGTAATTTCTCCGATTTCTTAGGGCAGTTCTTAACTTACCACTTTTAGTTCTGTAGGGTTCAGTGATACATTTAGTGCCTTCTAAACTCTTTGCGAGTAAAAGGTAAATGCTGAAGAGTGCTATTGTAGATATGCCTAATAAAAATAATAATTCAACCATCGTAATCCTCTATAATATAATTGAGTCCAGCAGAACTTCTATACTCTATTATTTTATCTTCTTCTGTTCGAAATTTCAAGTGCTTTTCTTTTTGAATTAGCACCTTTTTGACTATGTACGACCTATCATCTGCATCACCCCATTCTTTATTGAATGATACAGTTATCTTATACCTTGTTAAAAACAAGGACTTTATCCATGTCAACATATTCTTCATACTTCTATTTAGTAGAAATTATGCTACTGCTTTTTCTGACTCGATTTCTGCAACCAAGTCATCAAAAGAACCAACAAAGTATGCTGATTCACTTTCCTCAAAAGGAACAGTTTCAACACCTGTGATATAGTCGAATGAACCTGAGAGTCCATTGAACCTGTTCACATGTTGCATGACTAATGCACATGCTGATGCTTCTGTAACAGAAGGCACATGATAATAGGAATGGTTACCAGGACCATATGCATCTTTCTCGAAGATTTCTTTCTTTACATCGAAAGATATAATATAAGTGCTACCACCCTTATATTTGTAAAAGTTAGTTCCATATTGCTCAACATTCTGAGTGTTTATTTGATATGCATTTTTCATATTAGTCTCCTTTTCTTAATTCTTTTAACTTTGCAATGGTTTTCTCAGCACTTTCATGTAGTATACCAATTCCACCATTATCTTCCCATGCTTTGATGTTTTTAGGTCTGTCATCAATCAGAACAAAACCATCTTTTGCAAAGGCACCTTTTTGACTTCCACTGTAAGTACAAGTGACAACAACTGTTGGGTCAATATACTTTCTTACCCATTTGTTTTTGTCATAAACAACCAACTCTCTGTTGACCGTGCCTGCGGCAGTGAGTATCTCCCAAGGAAGACCAGTGTGTTTGACATAACCTATCAAATCAGCATAATCTACCATCGGAGGTAATAGTCCAAAAAGTCTTTTGTTTGTTAATTCTTCTTTCCTGAGGTCATACTCAGAATGGCCAGCATCATCACTGGTGAGGGGTTTACCCATCATTTCAGAACAACCTGCAAGGAAGTCTGCTACTACTCCGTCCATATCAACGAAGATTCTTTTTACATTTTTTATTTCTTTTTTCATACTGTTAGTATACCAAAAATCAGCGGTCATTGTCAAGCGTTCTTTCGAGGGCATATGCCTCGTTTTCATCTATTTCTCGACCTTCTAATATTTGTTTAGCATGAATCATTTCGTGTGCAAGAGTAATGTATCTTTCACTGTCTAATCTAATGTAAATGTTGATATACTTCTTACCCTTAAAGATTCTTGGGTGTTCTATAATACCTTTTTGGGTGAATGAGGGAGGGAGACGATATATGTTAATCTCTGCATTTGCATCAGAGATTTCTAGTTTGTTCGCAAATTGTACTGCCTTATCTAACAGTCCGTTAACATTACAAAAAATATGCATTTATTCATCATCTATATCATCAAAAAACCAATCGTCTATTTTAGTTGAACAAAATGTGCAAACACTTGGTTTTAGTTCTTCAGTTGGTTCATGAATGGGTTCTATTTCAAATTCATTCTGACATTCGTCACAATAATATCTAAATTTCATCATGGGTTATATATCCGTCCTCTGCCTTTCCTGTGTTAATAATATATGTCTGAAAAGCATCTTCAAATTCTATTACTTTTTTATCCTTATTAGGCAATTGCTCAATGCAATAAGGCAATTCGTATTTTGCTTCTGATTTTTTGAAATCTAAACCACATGTAAATACTCTGACTTCACAAAACTCTCTATCAATTTGTGAAGTTAGATGTTTCCATCTTAAACATTCAGCATCTTGCTCTACATCTGAAGGTAAGTAAACGTGAACTTTTCTCATTGCATATCAGACTTTACAAGTTGTTCTAATTCAGTGTAACCACCAATCTTATTTCCGTCAACTATAATTTGTGGAAATGTTCTAGCAGTTGGAAATGTTTCCATCATTTCTTCTCTGGTGAAATCAAAACCTAGAAGTTTGTATTCAAAATCTTCACCAATTCTTTCACATAATGCTTTTGCTTTGTCACAAAAAGGACAATTATCTTTTCCATATATTTCAATCATTATTTACTCCTATAATTTAAAGTCTGCAAATGTATCGTCTGATACATCTTGTTTAATACCACCAATGACATAAGATTCAATCTCTGTCTCTTGTGGGGCATTTTGTAAACCTCTACTGTTGAACCAGTGTTGTGTCCAAGGTAACGGGTTGTTAGCACTAGAGATATCGTAGATTGAATTTAGACCAATTGCTCTCAATCTCTTGTTTGCTATGAATTCTACGTATTGACCTAGTAATGGTACAGATAAACCAATCATTGAACCATCTTTAAAGAGATACTCTGCCCATTCTTTCTCTTGTGTAACTGCATCTTCGTACATTGCATAAACTTCTTGCTCACAATCTTTCATGACTTTGTTCATCAACTTATCATTCTCATGATTCTTATATGCCTTGAGAATATGTTGTGATACTGCAAGGTGTTGTGCTTCGTCACGTGCAATAAATGATATAATCTTTGCTGAACCTTCCATGAGTTTTAACTCACCAAATCCAAACGAACATGCGAATGATACAAAGAATCTGATGCCTTCTAAAATGTTAACTGATATAAGTGCTAGATATAATGCTTTATAAAGGTCATATTCATCGACTTTAAGTCCTAGTAATTGTCTTCGGCCAAGTGCGATGAAGTCATCATACTTTTCTGTAACCATTTCTGCTCTTTTGATGATTGCAGGTTCATCTATAATTGTATCGAATATATCACTTGGGTCTGCATAAATGTTCTTTATAATATGAGTGTATGAACGACTGTGAATCGTCTCCATAAAGTCCCATGTAATGATACAAGATTCAAGTTCAGGTAGAGTCACGAAAGGTAGAAATGCTATGGATGGTGCCCTACCTTGAACTGAATCTAAAAGTGTTTGATATCTTAGATTTGATGTAAAGATATGTTTTTGTGCATCTGTAAGTTGCTGATAATCTGCTCGGTCTTTCTGTAAAGAAACTTCTTCAGGTCTCCAAAAGAACCCTAATTGCTTTTGTGTAAGTTTGTCAAAGATTGGATATTTGAACTCATCAAATCTTTGAGTGTTTAGTTCTTCACCAAAGAACATCTTGTTCTTTCTGAAATCTACATTGTTCTTGTTAAATACTGTCATTTATCTACCTTTTCTAAATCATCGTAATAGTTGACACAATCTTTTAAAAAGTTTCTACCATCTTGTGTCCCTTGTAACTTTGCATACTCCTCAGTAAAATGCTTATATCCTTCTGTTCGTTCATCATTAGACTGATACTTACTTAGTCTTCCGTCATACTCAAGAAATCCTCTAATGATATTTCCTGCAATACCACCTGATGGTTTACTATTCTGATAAAAACCATTTATCTTTCTCATTTCACTGCATTTATTATAAAAATGCACAAAGATATGATAACTATACTCACCTAGAAAATAATCTCTCCAGTGTGGTATGTTAGGACCTTGATACAATAAAATATCACCTGGTTCTAACAGTAATTGCTTACAACCATTCTTTTTTCGTTCTCTTTGAGTTAAATCTTGTGACTCATTTTTTACAGTTTCTGCATCTTCTGTAATATAATTCTTATCGTTTCTTAACCATATTGGCCAAGGTGAACCATCATCTGATACATAATCAAGACACAATGTTGCACTAACTTCACATGAAGGTCTATCTAAATGTGAGCCTAGATATGCACCCCTTTCATACTTACGAGAATATGCATACGTGATTCCTAAATCCATATCGATATGCCTCTTTAATTCTTCGTGTAACCAATTGTGTAATCCAATTGCCCATGGGGCAGAGTATTGTGCTGTTGACTTACCGATAGAAGAAGCAGGATTCTTGTATGTGATATCATTCTCTTCTCTGTAAATACCTGAATCTGGATTCACTTCATGTGCTTTCCAGTTGTCAAGTGTCATATTTATAATATCTTTTGGTATAAGATTCTTCAAAACAACATATCTGTCATGCATAAATTTCCATGTTGTTTCGTTTGTTATGCCTTTGACTTTTTTACCACTACCTTCATCAAAGACTCTGTACTCTACAGTCTTTTCCTCAAATGGTATCATATTGCACATGCCTCACAATCTTCATCGTCATCGTATTGTGACATTACATTAGCTGCATCATCTACAGCACTTGGTTTATCTTCGATAACATCTTCTGTTTTACCGTCCATTGTGTTTTGATAATAAGATGTTTTCCAACCATATTTGTATGTATTGAGTAAATCTTTTGCCATAACTGATATTGGAACTTCTCCGTTGTCATAGTTCTCGGGATTGTAAGACCAGTTTCCACTTATTCCTTGGTCGAAGAACTTCTGCATCACTGCAACGATATTGATGTAACCAGTATTGTCTGGCATGTCCCATAGAAGAGTATACGCAGATTTAAGATACGAGTATTGTGGTACAATCTGCTTAAGTGTGCCTTTCTTACTCTTTTTCACTGACAAGTAATCTCTTGGTGGTTCTATACCATTTGTTGCATTACATACAACACTTGATGATTCACTTGGCATCTGTGCAGTGAGTGTAGAGTGTCTTAGACCATTTGTAAGAATCTCTGCTCTGAGTTTCTCCCAATCCATTTTGTAATTCGGTTTTACTAACTCATCAACATCTTTCTTGTATGTATCGATAGGTAAAATACCTTCTGCATATTTTGTTCTGTTAAAGTATTCACATGCACCTTTCTCTACTGCTATTTGATTCGATGACTTGAGTAAATAATACTGAAACTTCTCTGTCAAGTCGTGAACAAGTTGCCATGCTTGTGGGTCATCGTATTTAACTTTATGTCTTGCAAGATAATGTGCGAGACCAATGTAACCTATGCCTAGACTTCTTCTTGCAAGTGTAGATATCTCTGCCGCCCTTACAGGATATTCTTGATAATCGATTAGTTCTTCTAATCCTCTAACTGCAATGTCACATAAAGATTCTAACTCATCATCTTTGATGACACCTACATTGATTGCTGATAAAATACATAATGCAATCTCACCTTCACCATCAATGTGTTCGATAGGGTCAGTCGGTAGAGTTATTTCTTGACATAGATTACTCATGTTCACTTTGTCTAAAAATGAACTATGAGTATTGCTATGGTCTATATTCATGATATAGATTCGACCAGTCTCCGCTCTTTCTTTTAATAAATCTGTAATCAGTTCTCTTGCACTGATTTTTGTTTTTGGTATTGATGTTGCTCTCTCATACTTCTCATAGAGTTCATCAAACTCTGATGTCCCAAATGCTTCATATAAACCTGGCACATTGTGAGGACTGAAGAGTGTTATCTCTTCGTTTGCAAGAAATCTTTTGTAAAATAATTCTGATAACTGAATGCTGTAGTCTAATTTCCTGACACGATTGTCTTCAGTCCCTTTGTTATTCTTGAGAACAATGATGTCTTCGATTTCTTGGTGCCATATAGGGAAGTGGACAGTTGCACTTCCACCTCTGACACCGTTTTGTGTACAGCATCTAACTGTTGACTCAAATTTTTTAAGGAAAGGGATAACTCCTGTATGTTGTACCTCACCTCCTCTGATTTTCGAACCAATCCCACGTATTCTTCCTGCATTGATTCCGATTCCAGCACGTTGAGCGACATATCTTCCGATTGCCATGTCGCTTGAGAAGATACTTCCGAGAGAATCGTCTGAGTCGACAAGAACACAACTTGCAAATTGCTTAAGCGGCGTTCTAACACCTGCCATAATTGGTGTTGGTATATTAATTTTGAATTGCGATGATGCATCGTAATACCTCTTTACATAATCTAATCTATTTTCACCATAGTTTCTAAACAATGTCATGGCGATTAACATATACATGAATTGAGGTGTCTCATAGATAACACCATTGCTTCTGTCTTGAATTAAGTATTTGTCTACGACTTGTTGTAGACCTGCGTATGTGTAGTCAAAGTCTCTGCTATGTCTCAGATAAGTATTCAACTTCTTAAGTTCTTTGTCTGAGTAATCTGTTAATAAGTCTTCGATGTAAACACCTTTGTCTATGTTTCTTTGTATCAAATCTTTGAGTGGTGGATAGATTTCAGAATCTTTCCATTTAGTATTAAAGACTTGCTTTTGAATTGCAAAGAGTAATAATCGAGCTGCAACAAATTGGTAGTTAGGTGATTCGAGTGAGATTAAGTCACTTGCACTTTTGATAAGAATCTTTTGTATTTCACCTGTTGTGATACCATCGTAGAATTGTAGTCCACTATTCATTTCAACTAAAGACTCAGAAACACCTGTAATGCCTCTACATGCCTTCTCTACCATTTTATGTATTTTGTCTAAATTGATTTCTACTTTTGAACCGTCAGACTTGACTACTTTGATATCTGAATTCATACTCTTTTAAACTCCTTTAATTGTAATTTTGCTGAAAGTCCATACACGGTGCATCTATCTATGATATCAACAACTTCTTGTTCTGTCAAACCACTTAGTATCATATCATTTATATCTTTGCATTCTGTTATTCTTGTATCATTCCAAATGCAAACACGATAACCAAGGTCAATGACCTCTTCTATCTTTTTAATGATTTCTTTGTTTCTTGGTTCGTTGTCGAAAATCAGTATTGAACATTCTTTTATTTCTTCACTTATCTTTTTAAAATCACTACCTGCAACTGCGATGCTATTTGGTAAAAATAAACTATCTATAGGACCTTCAGTAACATAGATAGTCTTTGTTTTGTCGACTTTGTTTAGATTGAAGATGAGTGGTGTATCTTCTTCGAATCTCATAGTCAAGTATCTGAGTGGTGAATTGTTAATTGCACGACCAGATAACCCTATCAATTTATTTCTTTCATTATAGAAAGGTATTATAATTCTAGGGTCATTTCCCAAAATACGGTCTTTGTATTTTGCACTGAGAAATGATAATGATTGTGCATTCTGTACGAACCACAAGTCTTTCATCATTTCTTCAGATATCTTTCTCTCAAGCAAATAATTTCTTGCTTCTGTCTTCTCTACAACAGGAACTGCTATTGCTTTAAGAGAGTCATCACGTGTATTTAGATGATTGATTTCTCTTGGAGTGAACTTGAAATGCGATGAAGGTGGCATTTTTTGTTTAGGTTTATGACCTTGTTCACTTAACCATTCTTTTAGATATTCTTTGTGTTGAACTGGAAAATGGTCTTTGATAAAGTTAACACTTGATGTAGTTTTACCACAATTATGACATTTGTAAATGAATGAATTGTCTTTTACAAAGTGATAACCACGACTTTTGTATTTGTTCTTTTGCGAATCACCACAATACGGACATCTGTGGTTTAGGGTTGCATCGTTTACCCACTTTGCCATGTCTAGAGAAGACATGACCATAGATAAAAATTTTCTCTCGAGCCATAACATAGTATCTATGATAACATAGATTTAGTCTGATTGTAAGTCTTTTTTGATATTTTTAACTCTGTCTTTTGGTACTTGAATGACGTATCTCGTCTCATTGATAGGTCGTTTTTCTTCTTCTTGTTTTGGTCGTGCAATCATACCAGTTGCTGACACTAGTAATAACACTGCAAGTGGGTCAAACACGAATATGATTGCATAAATCACCCATCGAACAGCGTTGTCAAGATACTTGACAGACTCTTCCTGACCGTAAATTGCTTCAGCCACATATTTAATTGGACCTATTTTGGCCGTTTGTTCAAGTTGCTTTCTCTGTATTGGTAGTTTTTCTTCTGTATATTGTGTTATCAAGTCTATTGATATATCAATATCTTCTGCAATCTGTTGTCTTTCGTCACGTTGTTGACGATTGATATAATTTCTATCTTGTGGACGACCCGTGGTGACGACTAGGTCGAGTCCTGCGAGTCTTTCCTGTAGTCTTTGTACTTTTGATTGTTCTGCTTCAATACGTGTATCAAGTATAGATAATTCAAGATTATTTCCATCTCCTACAAGATTTACTTCAATATTTGCTTTTGATAGATAACCAAATATACCAAGTGATGTGATTAACATCAATACTGCTACTGACGTTAGCAAATAGTATTTGAGATAGTTTAGTTTCTCCCACAATAGATGTAGATATGCGGCAGTAACAAGTTTTCCTGTTTCGAGTGCTGACATCATAACGATTGTGCCTAGATATGCACCTGCAAACATTGTTGCCATACCTATAATCGAGAAGTATGCGGCGATTCCTGCTATGACCAACGAGGTCAATAAGGCAAGATAATTTAAAAACTTGACCATAACGATTAATTATAACGTTTTCTTAGTAGTTTGTCTAGATGTTTTGAGTATTCTTGATTCTTTCTGCGATAAAGACTTCTACTTTTTACGAGTGGTGTATCTGTTGATACTGCTGAACCCGTAGAGTTCATAGGTGCATCTTCACTAATCATATCAAAGTTTAGATATTCCATCATTGCATCTGCAAGTTGTACACCTGCTCTGTAATCTGAAGGATAATGTAGACCTGCTTCACATCTTCCATACGCACATATATCTGCCGCCTTTCTTAAATCTTCTGCGACTTCAGGATATAATTTAGTGTAATAATTTCCAACTGCATATGCTAGAACACAATGACCTGATGGATAAGATGGAGTATTTGCTGTACCTGTCTTGAACTTTTCGAATTTTATATTTAAAAACTCTGCAACTTGATACGGTCTAGGTCTGTTGAAATGACCTTTGTAATGGTTGTAAATAGGTTTTATATTCTCTTCTAACTTCTCTATGGTTTCATCTTTGTAATCAAAGTTGTTCTCAGATAAAACTTCTTTGATATAATACCATGGGTCATGGTCGCAATTGATAAACTGTTGTTTAACCTCATCAGTAGCATTAGCAACTAATTTTTGTATGAATTTAATCTCATCGAGTGTTTGCTTAGATGAATTAGTTGGTGGAGGTGGTAAAACAATATTCACCCAACCAGCATCAAAAAGTTCTATCTTTTTATACTTTGGATTCTTGAGTTCTGATTGAGGTTTGAAGACTAGATTGTCGACTTCTAATACTGCCTCAATAAACATCTTCTGCTGTGAATATGATTTTATCATCGTTTATATATCCTTCGTAAATTGTGATGCCATATCCTATACTTGCTTTCTTCACATTTCTAACTTCTGTTTTTTGTGGATATATTTTGATTTCTCCATGCTCGTCAAAGTTCTGTTTAATTTGAGTGCGAAGATGATATGATTCTTGTGCTGACAATTTACCTATGTTTATTGACTCAGTCAATTGCTCTGGTTGTACTTTACCCTCTTTCTTTAGATGATGATAAAACTTTTCGAATAGTTCATCAACTTGGTCACTTGGTAAATTCATTTCTTCTTTGAGAAGTAATAATGCAACGGCATATGATGCGAATGCTGACTTACCAAATGGAACTTTTTCTATAATCTTTTTGAGATTAAAGACAAGTCTATGTAAAGGTGTGAGAGAGTTCTTCTCGTCTGTAGTGACTGGGTTGTTATCGATTTCTTTACCGTCATCATCTTTAATCTTTTTGATTCGATTACCACGTTCATCTATAAACCCAAACTTATATGCCTTCATCTTTTTAAAAGGTGTAGTTAGCATCTTCAGTATTCTGAAGACAATAAGACTGTCTATAACTCTATTTGCCATATATCTATTTATGCTTTATAAATCACGAAGTCTTTGAGCCAACTTTTCATCTATGTGAATTTCTGGCATCCAATCTTCTGTAATATATCCTAGATATAATAAGATAGTTTTGAGTGATTTCCAATGTTTGTCATCTGTAATTTTGAAACGTAACATTCTCATGCATGGTTCAAAACCGAAAACATTGAATAGAGTGATGATATGATTGAGCATCAGACGTTCTCTGAGTTCGCCTAAGTCGTAATATC
>Ga0222718_10004434_pt1 | contig 11667 bp, 12 predicted proteins | sample C33_27DmetaG_FD_165045 | JGI IMG/M metagenome (GOLD analysis project Ga0222718, IMG submission 165045) | Estuarine water microbial communities from San Francisco Bay, California, United States - C33_27D | ecosystem: Environmental > Aquatic > Marine > Unclassified | place: USA: California... | reverse complement strand
AATCAAATCAGAGAATTAAAGCGGCCAGAGATAGGTCAACACAACAAAGATATATTTGCCATACTCGGAGAACCTAGTCATCGATACTGGACCGGCATCATAGAATGGAGTTCGAACTTCGGGGTCCATGAATGGTGGCAACACGACGACCTGATGGAATGGTTCCCCCATTTTGACAGATACACACTGAGGTATTCCGAATACATCGAACAAGTGCCTCCGATAAAACATTTTTTTAAAGTTGGACCATTGCTTTCCGAGAACATGGCATCACTGATAAAACGTTACAATCTAGATCTTAAGTTCGATTTTCCACACGTAAAACCAAGATACAAGTGGGCACCGGCCATCACAAAGATCTACGACGAGATCCTTCCTAAGTTCAAAAAGATTGTGAAACAAAGTCCCGAACTGTCCAAAAAGTTAGAGGAATATCTGGAACCGGATTACGTTTATTATCAAAAGGCGATCTGATGTATACATTTTCTATAACCACACTCATTGACATAACCAACAACGGCGACCTACGTAAACCATTTCCATTCAAAACGTTGAGTGGGGAACTGGTGCATGACAATCATTCACTATCCATCGCAAAAGATCAAAACAACAACTACACAACACTGATACAGTTGCTACAGGTAAGGGGGAATATTGTTTGGAAAGATGCCCCCGACAGGAACAGCATGATCCTCAACCAGAACAAATATTTTGGAACCCATTACGAAGGCAAGGCAAACGTTTGGCATTTCAGATGGGACGTAGAACAGGTAGATGTCTACAGTGATTTTGATGGTGAGGACAAAGAATGTGGCAATCTTGTCAAGGACTTTGATTACGTGCCCATCATAAACTTTTGTAAAGAAACAATAACGTTTCCGGCATCCGCTTTCATCACACAAGACCCCAAGTTCAAAAATACCGTTTTTACTTACGAAGGACCATCGGATAAATAGATGTACATATCAGGCTTATCCAGGCACTTCAAGGCTCCAAATAAAAATAAACAAAAAATTTAAACTATGAGTACTACTGATTTAGAAAAACAGAACCTGGAAGCACACGTTGACCTTTGTGCAGAACGTTACAAAGGACTGCACGATCGCCTAACGGCCATTGAGCAGACACTCCAACGGATCAACAACGACATGACATTGGGTCATAAGAGCACCAGTAAAACACTCATAGCCACAGCAGGAACCGTGATAGCAGGACTGTTATCAACTATTGTGGTCATCCTGTTAAAGATGCCAGGTTAAACACAAAAGATATTCTTTATATGTTTGTACAACTTGCTCGCCACGTGCGAGTATACATTACTCAAAAACAAATAGCCTTCGTGAAAAAATACATGGAGTCCTTCCCCATACTACAGACCAAACTAGATGTGGATGATCTGGAAGAGGCCAGGGTGCTGTCAGCCAAAGGCATATTGGTCAGGAAAAAATTAACCAACGACACGCTGTATAATTTAAATAAACACATTAAGTTTATTCATGATAGAAAGTAAAAAATCAGCACTGGTAAAACAGATTGAAGCCTACAATCTCAAATCAAAACTCAGAGAACTGGCAAAAAAAGACGAAGAGAAGAGACCGTTTAGGCATTTACCAAAACAGTTCAGCAAAGGAATATTGATAGGGAACATAGCAATCGTTCCCAAGAAACATGACAGCAACAGATTCGTTTATGTCATAGCAGACATGGTAGAGGCCCGCATAATATACGAATCGATAAATCTAAAACAAACAGCGATATTGACAGCACACTATTTGGCCGAGGGCAGAAATATACCAAGGGAGATACTGGATATAGATAATCATTTTGCCAGCAAGGTTTTTGAAATTAAAAACTTTAAAAGGTTTGTAAAAACAGCCCAAAAAGAACAAAACGAAGCAACAGAATTTGTCTATGAACAGAAATTATTGGCGGCAAACCAGCAGGCCGACGAATTAAAAGCCAAGATACAACATTGGTTTGATAACACCTTCAGGACTATCTCCGCTAAATAACTCGTATGCAGAGCACAGAATTTACAAAACCATTATCAGTTGAAAGTTTACTCAATAACTTCCAAACCAAATTTGGTCAGACCATGAACTTAGAAGGAATGACAAAAGAAAATCTAGAAGATGTGGCTAATCATATTAGAACCAAGATACACACACTTACTGATAATTTACATTTTGGACACGAATTAAAAAATAACGAATATCAAAAATCACAAGCGATGCTGGATATCGTGAATCAAGCAATCAAAGAATATAGCGGCGACATACAGATGCCCGATCAAAAGACGAAAGACCTGATCAAAAAAATAGAAAAAAATCCTAGTCTAAAAGATCTAGAAAAAAAAGCAGTGATTGGAGACCTGATGAGTAAGGAAGATGTAAACGAAGGCGTCGAGCAACAATCAGAATTAATTCTTGCCGCGAAGGACATGATGGACAAGGTCACAGGATACCTAGAAGATCTTGCTTCCATGAAGACCGAAGGCATGTTGGAGTTATCAGACAGGATCAGAGATGAGATGGGTGCCGACAAAGCAGATGCTTTCGTTGCCAAGATCCAACCCGCGATAGAATCTGCCGAACAGACCCTTTCACAGACCAGAGAAGATCTAGAGGGTGGAGTCAGAATATTGACCGGAGAAGAAACAGCAAGTGAACCCGTGGGACAGGAAGAACCATCATTAGATTCAGAGGACGATATCGATTCTTTAGACTCTCCAGAGACTGACGAATTTGGTGCATCTGATGCCGAGGCAGGTGGAACTGAACCAGAAGGCAGAGAACAAAGAGAAAGCCGAGAAGTTTTTGAAAATACTTCAAGGCTGTTGTCAAAACTCGCAGGGAGATAATCCTGTGAGATTCTTAGAATTTCAAGATCCAAAAACAATAGAACTTCAGTCAGCAGTCATCAACACCCTAACAAACATCAGAGGCGATGCGGATGATTCAGAACAAACAACCGAGATAAGTTTCGCGGCTCTGGAACAGATCATGCGTAATACCGGATATCCACAATTCAATTACAACCTGTTCAAGTCGATGTATGATGGGTCAGAGGCCTTGAAAAGTGTGGTGGATGATTTCAATCAGGACAAGGTTGTGTTAAGGACCGAAAAAGAAATGGCCAAAGATGCGCCAATGGATTATGACGACAACGGTTCAACAGACACCGTTAAAAAGATGGCCAGATCTGCGTTGAAAAAAAGAATATAAAATCCAACAACAATAACTAACTGCATGAAACTGTTCGATCATCATCTGGAGTCTATCTACGAGGGTCTCTTACACAGCGACAAGTTTTATAGAAAGAAATTGATAGTTTTCAACAGTGCATCGTTCTGTGGATACACAGAGCAACTGAAACAATTCCAAGATATTTTTGAACAAAATTCTGTTATACCAATCGCTGTCCCCACCAACGAGTTCGGTGGTCAAGAACCCGGTGATGATTTTGAGATCGCACAGTATTATCAACACAATTTTGGTGTAACTTTCCCCGTTACCAAGAAAATAGATCTCAACCATGATTTTTTTAAAAGTTATGGAAAACCAGACTGGAACTTCAACAAGTATGTGTTCAATGAAGATCACAAATTTATAAAACGCTTTGGTAGTGACGTAACGCCCCTAGAGGCACTGAGACATGACTAAATTTTTCTGCAACTACCCATGGAGGCACACTTACGTTGAGGCCAACGGCCGCAGGAAGTTGTGTTGTATGAGTAAAGATTACATCACGAAGGACAATGGCTACAACCACTTTGATATGTCCAAGGACCATATAGTAGATGGTTGGAATGGCAATTACATGAAAAATATCAGACGGTCCATGATCAACGGCGAAAGATTGTCAACTTGTGAAAAATGCCTATCAATCGAGGACTCCGGGGTTCCATCGATGAGGTCTACACAAGGGCAAGCCAGTTACCTGGAACAGACAAGTGCTGATGGATCTTATCCACACTTTCCAAAAAGTGTTGAACTACACTTTGGAAACATATGCAATCTAAGATGCAAGATGTGTAGTTCTTGGTTCTCGCACAGCATAGGCAAAGAACTGATGAAGATCGGCGAGGAAGACCCCGACTTCATTGACTGGATCAAAAAAGAAAACGCCAATGTAAACAACTGGACTCCGGAATTTGAAAAGGTGTACGACTGGTTTACCGTACCCAAGATTAAAAGAAGTGTCTTTGATTACGTGAGTAATCATGTTGAACATCTCAATGTAGTTGGAGGAGAACCAACAGTGATTCCTGAATTTTATGAACTGTTGGAATATTGCCACAATCAAGGAACACTCAAAAATAAATTCATACAACTTATCACCAATGTTACCAACACAAATCCAAAACTTACAAGTTGGTTGAGCGACACGGAAAGATTCTACGTCCATTGTAGTGTCGACGGGTTGGAGGAAAGGAACAAGTATATCAGATATCCGGCCGACTGGAACACAGTGCTCAAGAGCATTGACTTTTACAAGTACCTCGTGAACAAACATCACAACAAAGACAAATGCACGGTCTATGTTGCTTCATCTTGGCAAAGCCTCAACATTGATCAATTGATAGATTATACAAAGTTTTTCAACGAAAAAGAAGTGGGCGTGGCCTTCATGCCCAAGGTTGTATCTCCGATTATATGTAATTACAGCACTCTGCCTGTTTCTTATAGAAAAGAGATAAAGGAAAAACTTCAGGCACAATTTGCCAGATTAAAAACAAGTAACGACTACCAAACCGATAATATAGAAAAGATTATCAAGCATCTGGATGTCTCAGAATCGGAGGATGTAGAAAGGCAAAACTATATTCTAAAGTGTTTCACGAAATACAATGACACCCTTGACAAGCATCGACCATTCAAATCATGGAGAGATTTACTGCCCGACCTTGAACGCCACATTATTCAAGCCATTGGGCAACAGTAGGAAAAAGGTCACCGTACTTGGTGTTTCTACGCCTGTCCAGTTCCTGTAGATAAATTTTAAATTGCTTTTGCCTTACAGGCATGTTCTCAGCCTTCTGCATCTCGGCGAGTATCCCCTGCATGTAAGTCTTGTATTGAAGTTTTACGGAGTCCTTATAACCGGCCGCATATGGATCAAAATCATTTACTGCCTTTTCGAATCCTAGGTCACATACCCTGTCGCCAAATATTCCCGGATAGAGATATGGACGCATTCCGAATTCTTTTTGGTTGCATTTCATCATGCTCCAATACACCTGTTTTGTTTTGGACCATGTGTTGATCATGTGCGTTAGTTCCGGCATAGTCTGTGCCGACAACAGTGAGAAAGCAGTATTGATGTTGTTGGTAAATCCTGTGTTATGTACCATCCAATCGAAATTTTTCTTGAATAATTCTAGGTTAAGGCCATTACGAATATATTCTGCCTGCGGACCCCAACAATCTAGACTGCCGATGACATTAATTTTATCAAGCCTTTTGTTGTCTACCAATTTCTGCAGACGAGTCATCCACTTAGAAAACCTGTCATGTGCCATCGTAAGATTGCTGAAAAACACCAGTGTCAGATCCGGCAACTGCCTTTGCTCCAAATATTCGATCATTCTGAAAGTTTCTTTCTGAAGGAATGGTTCTCCACCCAGTATCATTAATTTGTGCAGGTTATGGATGTTGTCGTCAAACCATTTGAAAAGTCTATTGGTTTGGTCTTCGATGTCCGGATTCAAACTGAAATCATCGTCTAGTATTACACCTTCCTGCTCGAACCTTCCGAATCTTTTTTCTTCGGCGTCTATCGTAGAACTGAAATCTGAACGGCAGTATAGGCATTTTAAATTACAGGTATTGCCCCAATATACTTCTAATTGTCTCGGAGTGACCAAGACCGCGTTGCTGTCAGACTCGAGCTCTGGGGGTGCTGTGGTCCCTTCTAGATTCAAATGTATCTGTCTGTCCGACGTTCCTCCTGCCTTTTCGATGTGTTTGCAATGCTCACAGCCATTGCCCGGCCATTGCCCTGCCAACATTTTCTTACGTTCTTCCAATTTGTTTGGAATGTTATGGAAATTTAAACTTTCTCCCTCTTTGATAATATTTCCAAAACCCGCTCTATGGCAACTGCCAGATATGCCCTTGGTCAGATAAACAGTGGAATGAGTCCATTTCAACTGACAAGGTAGTCCCTTGGTAATAGGAAACGGTTTTGGAGGTTTTTCTGAAATGCCCATTTGATTTTTTTTATAACTACTGTATAATTATGACAATGAAATTATCTAAAGAAGTTCTTGCTTCTAAAGGAATCACTCTGAATCAAAAATATCCTTACAGCGAAATCAATAGGGTATCTGACCAAGGAAAAAGATTCTACGCCACACCAGACGGCAACAAAGTGCCAAGTGTTACCACGGTGCTTTCTGCTACCAAGGACATGACACATCTTAACGCATGGAAAAAACGTATCGGTGAACAAGAGGCGCAGAGAATAGCAACCGAGAGTGCCAACATAGGCACAGTGATGCACAGGAGTCTAGAGAAACATGTCAAAGGAGAAGACAGGACCCCGGGCAGTAACCTCATCCAGCAAAAAGCACACACAATGGCGAATGTCATTATAGAGAATGGCCTGTCAGATGTGGACGAAGTGTGGGGCTCAGAGATAGCATTATACTATCCAGAACTCTACGCAGGAACAACCGACCTAGTTGGTGTTTTCAAAGGCATGCCTGCTATCATGGATTTCAAACAGGCCAGGCGTCTCAAAAAAAAGGAATGGGTGGAAGATTATTTCCTACAGTTGGTGGCCTATGCGGAAGCACACAACAAGATATTCGACACAGATATACGCACAGGACGTATCTTTATATGCACCCAAGATAACCAATATCAAACATTCGAGATAGACGACTATGAAAAATGGACAGGAAAATGGTATAGTCGTTTAGAACAATACTACAAAAAAGTTTTGTAAAATGGATGCTTTCGCTGTAAATTTTAAGAACCAAGAGCCACTGATCATAGAACTGCATGGAAATCAAACCTCACAAAGTTTTTTCTCTTTGGTCAAGAAAAACTACGAAAAGGAGATGCCGATCTTTAGGGATCAAGCGAAGTACACCACACAATATCTTTCCACACTTGCCACAGAAGTAAATGCCGCACTGGGTTGGGATTGGAAAGTCCAAAACATCACTAAAGAGGATACCGTGGTGATGCACAAAAAATTAGAAGATTATTTAGAAAAGGATGAAAGTTTCAGACACGTTCCGGGACAACTTCAAGACCTACTGCATGAAGCTCATTTTTGTTTACACGCAATACAATATCATGACCAAAAGAGACCCCATGGTAACTTCCTACAGATCGAATGGTTTAACGACGACGGTGTTCCATTGGCAGAGGATTTTGAGTTTAATCATGACATCGCAGTTGGAGATATCATTTTACAGAACCCCTATGTTGGACATCCACCGATACAATGTTATCAGTTGGATGATTACAAAAACATTGATAGAACCTGTCAGTTTCACGATCTGATCAAACCGGGAATAAAGATTAATTTGACCGATGCCAAATTAACAGATATTGATTCTTACGAACAATGGTGGCGTTCAAAAGCCAGTGATTATGTAAAAAAACAAGGATTTGATAACATTATGAAGTACACAGGATTTCCTGTTGTAGGACAAGTTAAAAACATAGAAGCTCTTTTAACAGCAACACAAGAACCTGTGCTGGAATTTTCTCACATTACCTTTCTTAGATAAACCTGGCTAAATAACGTTAATGATAAAACATTTAGAAGGATTTTAATCAATGCCTGTTGTACAAATCTCAAGAATTCAGCACCGAAGAGGAAAAGCGACAGATCTTCCGCAATTAGCCGCCGGAGAGTTAGGATGGGTCATTGACGAACAAAAACTATACATAGGTAATGGTACAGTTGCAGATGGTGCCCCGGCAGTAGGAAACACCGAGGTAATGACGGCAGGAAGTTCTGCATTCACTACCGCACTTTCATACATTTACAAAGGATACCTAGGAACGAGCACACCGATCACCACAGGCGACGGAACCGACGTATCAAGGACACTTCAACAGAGATTAGACGATTATGTTTCTATCAAGGCCTTTGGAGCCGAAGGTGACGATTCCACGGATGACACCGATGCCATACAACGTGCCATGGACGAACTGTACAGCGATACAGACCAAGACGATTCTAGATCTAGAAGAATATTATTTTTTCCTGCGGGAGTTTACAGGGTAAACGCATCATTAACCATACCTCCATACGCACACATAGTCGGCGAAGGTCCCGACAAGTCAGTGATTTACAAAAGTTCGGGAGCCGGTGCTCCTGTGATGGTGACCGAGGACGATGACGGACAAACTTTCGGAAGCATCGGGGACGCATCTGCCACTACACCAACGCAGATACAGATTTCCAACATCACAATTAGAAACGCAGGCGCCTATGGTGCAATATCAATAGACAACGCCACCAAATGTTTTTTCAATAATGTAAAGTTCAGAGGATCTTATACCGCTGGTGGAGTAGACGACAGCAATTCTAAAGGAATAACTGTTAGATCAACCACTGCTTTGCCTTGTGCCAACATTGTTTTTAATCATTGCCAATTTACATCTTTCGCAAGATTAGTAGATTTAAGTTACGACGTGACCAACGTAAGGTTCAACGACTGTGATTTTACAGTCGCCTACTATGGCGCTCTCATCGGAGAATCCATGGACGGAAGCACCAACGGACTTACAAAAGGCCCAAGAGATGTGCATTTCACTGGCTCGAGTTGGAGCAACATTGGCAGGCAAGCGATATTTGTCAAACCAACGGCTGGTGCCGATTCGGGGGTTGGTCCTAGGAACATTTTATCTTATGCCAATTGGTATGCTCAAGATGTAGCGAACAACTTCGAGGGTGTGAATTCCATAAACGAAGTCCCGGTAATACAATTTGACAACGACGAATGTTCTTCGATGCTGGACTTTTTTGAAAGAACAGATCAGAGAGACAGAGATTTTGGCGATTCGACATTACCATCCAACGCACCTCCAGAAGTGCAGGGTATTGGTTTATTAACCAAACCTGTGAGACAAATCACTTTGGCCGACAACACAGGATCCGCGACCGACACAGGAATTTATTTGCCAGGATTCAATGACAAAGGTGTAAGAATCACATACAAAATCAACAGAGGCTCGACCTACAGGACCGGTATATTGACTATCAGTGCCGCTGGTGAAACGTCATCATACAACGATGACTACGAAGAAAGCAACGGTGACGCAGGTGTGAACCTAACAGCCAAGACGTCAGACGGTGATTCCACCGCAGGCAACGACACGATCAGAGTTCAATATACCACCACATCAACTGGTACCGCCGCTACCATGGAATACCAAGTTCAACTTTTAGTCTAATAAAAGTAAAAGTTGTATTTTTTTCATTAGACAAATCCTTTTTGTTTATCTATAATAACTGTATATTTTAGATTAAAAGAAAGCAAAAAGATGATTAAAAATGTTTCAATGCCTATAACAAAAAAACAGATAAATATCGCTACGAATCATAAGAAATTCACCGAGGAAAATTATAAAAATATGACTGCCACCAATACATCCACCATCAACATTGAAAAAAGAGACGGAAGAAAAGAACCATTAGATATTAATAAGATACACTTTGTTGTTGAAGAGGCATGCGAAGGCCTAGCAGGAGTGTCGGCATCTCAGATTGAGATAAATGCCAACCTGCAGTTCTACGATGGCATATCATCAAAAGATATTCAGAACGTTTTGGTTAGATCTGCCAACGATTTAACGACCCTGGAAAACCCAAACTACCAGTATGCCGCGGCAAGATTACTTCTCTATGATGTGAGGAAAGAAGCTCACGGTCAATATGAGTATCTGCCATTGCTGAAATTGATATTGAGAAATATAAAAAAAGGTGTCTATGACAAAGGCATAGTTGAAAACTACAACAAGACAGAAATAAAAAAAATGAACACGTGGATCAAAAGAGAGCGTGATTTGAATTTCGCCTACGCAGGACTAAGACAGGTGGTTGACAAATATCTGGTCCAAGACAGAAGCAGTGGAGAACTATACGAAACTCCACAAGACATGTACATGATGATAGCGGCGACCCTTTTTCAAAATTATCCTAAGAACAAAAGAATGAGTTATGTGAAAAAATATTATGACGCCATTTCTACATTCAAAATCAACATACCAACTCCTGTAATGGCAGGTGTACGTACGCCGATCAGACAGTTTGCCTCGTGTGTGTTGGTCGACAGCGACGACACACTTCCTAGTATTTTTTCCACCGACATGGCAATAGGCATGTACGTGGCTCGTAGAGCAGGCATAGGAATCAACGCAGGACGTATCAGAGGTATCAATGCTAAAATCAGAGGTGGCGAAGTTCAACACACAGGTGTTGTGCCATTCCTTAAAAAATTCGAAAGCACTGTGAGATGTTGCACACAGAACGGAGTGCGTGGTGGATCAGCCACTGTACACTTTCCAATATGGCACCAAGAGATTGAAGACATACTGGTATTGAAAAACAACAAAGGCACAGAGGACAACAGGGTAAGGAAACTTGACTATTCTATACAGATGTCCAAATTGTTTTACGAAAGATTCATAGATGACGAGGAAATCTCACTATTTTCTCCACACGACGTTCCAGGATTGTACGATGCCTTTGGAACTGAAAAATTTGACGAAATGTACAAGTCTTTCGAGAAAGACAAAAAAATAAAAAGAAAAACGATATCTGCACAAGAACTTATGTTCGATCTCTTAAAGGAAAGGGCAGAGACGGGTAGAATCTACATCATGAATATAGATCATGCTAACTCACATTCTTCTTTCAAAGATAAAATCAACATGAGCAACCTTTGCCAAGAAATAACTTTGCCAACCACACCCATACAACACATTGACGACGATAAGGGCGAGATTGCGTTGTGTATATTGAGTGCCATAAATGTTGGTGCATTAAACAATCTAGAAGAACTTGAGAACCTTTGTGAACTGGCAGTACGAGCGTTAGAAGAGATCATAGATTATCAAGACTATCCTGTCAAGGCCGCAGAAGTTTCGACCAAGGCTAGGAGGTCGTTGGGCATAGGATACATAGGACTCGCACATTATTTGGCAAAATTAGGCTTCAAATATTCAGACAAGGAAGCATGGGACTCGGTGGATAGATTGTCAGAAGCATTCCAGTTCAATTTGTTGAAGGCCAGTAACAAGTTAGCGGAAGAGCGTGGAGCCTGTGAAGGATTCAAGAACACCAAGTATGCGGATGGGTTATTGCCGATAGATCACTACAAAAGCACCATAGATGAGATTGTACCTCACAAACAAAGATACGCATGGGAGTCATTGAGAAAGGACATCGCCAAGCACGGACTGAGGCACAGCACACTGTCTGCCCAGATGCCGTCGGAATCAAGTTCTGTGGTATCAAATGAAACCAATGGCATAGAACCACCTAGGGCACTATTATCAATAAAAAAATCTAAAAAAGGTCCATTGAAACAGATCGTTCCTGGTTACCCTAAGTTAAAGAATCAATACGAATTGTTATGGGAAATGAAGTCCAACGACGGATACATCAAGGTCGTGGCCATGATGCCGAAATATTTTG
>Ga0222718_10004429_pt1 | contig 11676 bp, 23 predicted proteins | sample C33_27DmetaG_FD_165045 | JGI IMG/M metagenome (GOLD analysis project Ga0222718, IMG submission 165045) | Estuarine water microbial communities from San Francisco Bay, California, United States - C33_27D | ecosystem: Environmental > Aquatic > Marine > Unclassified | place: USA: California... | reverse complement strand
AAGAGTCTACTATCATTGCAACCGACATGATTCACGACGGATACGACCCGATTGTCGTAGCTTCAGGGTATTTAGCCGTGGTTCGTAAGTTATATGGCATGTATCTGTACAAAGAAGACGCTGATCTTATGTATCAGATGGCAAAAAACATGATTGAGAATTTTAAAGAGAACGTTACCATACATTAACATGAGAAAAAAACTAACAACAGGTGCTCCTCCTAAAAGTGGACCCACTCCACAGGGAATAAAAGTGCCTTTCAAAGTAACCAGTTTTGTGATAAAAGATTTCAAAGGAAAAAACAATGGCAGTACAACAACTAGCAAAAGATCAAGCTGAAAAAGAGCTAGAGAAGATCAAAGAGAAGCGCAAAAAAGAAAAAGAGAAAAAGTTTAGGGAGTCTTACGGCTCCGGTCCAGTAGTTCAGCCGTATTCAGAGAATATGGATGAAATAAAAAAGAGTAGAATGAAAGGTGTAAACCTTAAGGAAGAAGTCCTTGAGTTGTCTAAAGGCGGCAGCGTACGTAGAGGATACGGATGTGCTGTCAAAGGTTTTAAAAAAACTAAAAACAGATAGGAGAGTAGAATCATGGATATGATTAAAAAGCTATGGGAAGATCATCCTAAGAAAAAGTGGCTAGTCATCGGTATTGTTATCGGTTGGGCTATTGCACAGGTTATATAATTAATGCTTTGGGGTTTGCTCGGTACAGTTGCTAAAGGTGCAGTTGATGTTATCAAAACTAGAACTGAAACTAAAAAGCTTATGGCAGAAGCTGAGCAGACTCACATTAGAAAGATGGCGGAAGGAGACATTGAATACGCTATTGCCACACAAAAGAACATGCAAAACTCGTGGCGTGACGAGTGGTTCACAGTCATCCTTTCACTCCCTCTATTAATCGTCTTTGGTGCTATCTTTTTTGGTAAGCCTGAGTGGATTCAAAAATTGAAAGAAGGATTTGATACATTAAACCAATTACCAGACTGGTATATCTGGGCCCTGATGGCGGCTATAGCTAGTTCATTCGGACTCAAGGTAACGGATTTAGCGATCAAAAAATTTAAAAAATGAGACTTGAAACATTCGTTTCAAAACTATACAAAGTAATTAGAGAACGTCGTGAACAGGTTTCCGAATCTATTCTATACAGCACGGACTCTTGGGAAAAATATCAAAACTTAGTTGGTCAACTCAAATCGATAGATTTGCTTAATCAGGATGTTAAAGACCTGCTAAAAGGAGAAGAAGATGACTTTGATATTACCCGAGCGTCTGGCGAAAAAACAGGCGACGCAGAATAAAGAGAACGACACAAGACCAGAGAGTGCAAAAGTTCCTCAACCAACAGGTTGGAGAATAGTTGTTCTTCCTCATAAAGGAGCTACCACAACAAAAGGTGGAGTTCACCTCACTGATAAAACTGTAGATAGTACACAACTCACTAGTGTTGTTGCTTTGGTTTTAGAAACCGGACCTGATGCTTATGCAGACAAGGAAAAGTTTCCACACGGGCCATGGTGCAAGAAAGGTGATTGGGTAGTCTTTGCTCGTTACGCAGGATCTCGTGTTCCTATTGAAGGTGGCGAGATTAGAATTTTAAATGACGACGAAATTTTAGCAAAAGTAGATGATCCAAAAGACATCTTACAGGTTTATTAAGGAGTAAATAATGGCTGAAGTAAAAGAAGAACAATTGACAATTGATTTACCAACAGAGGGTGATGAGGTAGAAGTAGAGTTAGAAGAACAAAAAGCTTCTGCTTCTGAGGAGGTTAAACAAGAACAACCTCAAGAAGAATCTCAGGAACAACCTCAAGAAGAAACAACAACAGATAAAGAAGTTGAAGAGCAAGCAACCTCTGTTCAAAAGAGGATTGATAAGCTAACAAGAAAAATGCGTGAAGCAGAACGTCAGCGCGAAGAAGCGATTCGTTTTGCACAGCAGGTTCAAGAAGAGAACCAAAAGATTAAACATGAATCACGTAAGCTAGATAAAGGCTACGTCGATGAGTCTACTAATCGAATCGAATCTCAGATGGAAGCTGTTAAAGAGAAGCTCAAGGCAGCAATTGCTGCTGGTGATGCAGATTCTCAGATTCAAGCAAACGAACTGTTAGCAAGATTAGCGGCAGAGAATGAGCGATACAAGCTTCGTCAAAAGGAATTTGAAGACGATGAACAGGCTATAGCTCAGGCTCCTCAGCCTGCTCGACAGCAACAAGAAGAAGAAGTTACCCCTGATCCGAAAGCGCAAAAGTGGCTAGCGAAGAACACATGGTTTGCGGAAAGCACCGCCATGAGAGAGACTGCTTTAGATATTCATCGAGATTTACTGCAAGAAGGATTTGACGTAAGCTCAGATGAGTACTATAGTGAAATCGATAAACGGATCAGAGAAGAGTTTCCTCAAAAATTTGAGGATACCAAACAGATAGCACAGAAACCCGTCCAAACTGTCGCTTCTGCAAATCGAACTGCAAGTAATAACGGACGCAAAAAAGTAAGGCTTTCACCAAGCCAAGTAGCGATTGCTAAAAAACTCAAGGTGCCACTCAGTGAGTACGCTAAATACGTTAAGGAGTAAAAACATGGTAGATAAAACAACTAGATCATCGGAGATGAGATCAAAAACAGCCAGAAAAACTGGATGGAGAAGACCTTCGTCTTTAGATGCACCACCAGCACCTCCCGGATTTAAACATCGTTGGATTCGTATGGAAGTTCAGGGTTTCGATGATAGGAAAAATATGATCGGAAGACTAAGAGAAGGATTTGAATTAGTGAGAGCTGATGAATATCCTGATTGGGAATTACCTACAATTGATGACGGTAGATATTCTGGAGTAATAGGCGTAGGCGGACTCGCATTAGCAAGGATTCCTGAAGAAGTTGTTGCGGAGAGAAGTGAATACTTCCGTGAAATGACTGAAGGACAGCAAGAAGCTGTCGACAATGATTTCTTTAAAGAGGAACATCCAAGCATGCCCATCAGCAAACCCGATAGGCAAAGTCGAGTTACTTTTGGAGCTAAGTCAAAAAAGTCTTAGAGTCGAAAGTGGTTACTATTAAAAACAAACTAATAAGGAGCAAATAAATGGCAAACCAAAACGGTAATTACGGATTTCGTTCCGTTGCTAAATTAGGTTCAGGCTACAACTCAGGTGGTATGACTGAATACAAAATCGGCAACAACGAAGGTTCCGCGATTTATCAAGGCGATCCCGTAGTCCTAGTGGCTAACGGAGCAATCGATGTTGGTTCAACTGCTGGCGCTGAAATCTTAGGTATTTTTAATGGCTGTGAGTATACGGATCCTACAACTGGTAAGCCTACTTGGAGCAATTATTACCCAGGCAGCATTGCAGCTGACGACATCAAAGCATATGTAATCGACGATCCTAACGCTTTATTCGAAGTGAAGGTCGATGATACTAATGCAGGACAGGCACAGGTTGGTACAAACTGTAACATCGCAACCTACAGCGCTGGATCTACCATCAATGGTATTTCTAACGTTGCAATTGACGGTGATAGTTTTACTACTGACGCAGGTGCTAATTTTAGAGTAGTAGGTCTTTCAAAAGACGATCAAAACAACGACTACACTGCAGCTAATTCAGCAGTTATCGTAAAGATCAACCTACACTCACTAACTGATACAACAGGCATATAGGAGGTTAACTAATGGCTATATCAAGAAGTCAACTCGTTAAAGAGTTAGAACCAGGCCTAAACGCACTGTTTGGTATGGAGTATGACAGATACGACAATGAGCATGCAGAGATTTTTGAAACAGAATCATCTGATCGTGCGTTTGAAGAAGAGGTAATGTTAACTGGTTTTGCTAACGCAAAAGTAAAATCAGAAGGTGGCTCAATTGAATATGATTCAGCTAACGAAACTTTCACTTCAAGATACACACACGAAACAATTGCTCTTGCTTTCGCAATCACTGAAGAAGCTATCGAAGATAACCTCTACGATAGATTAGCAGGTAGATACACAAAAGCGTTAGCACGTTCAATGTCTCAAACAAAACAAGTGAAAGCTGCCGCTGTTTTAAACAACGCGTTTAACAGCTCATTCGCAGGTGGTGATGGTAAGGAGCTTTGTGCTACTGACCACCCATTAGCAACTGGTGGTACATTCAGCAATGAATTAGCAACAGCTGCTGACCTGAACGAAACTTCACTAGAGCAGTCTTTAATCGATATTGCTTCATTCGTGGACGAGAGAGGTCTAAAGATTGCAGCTCAAGGTAGAAAACTAATCATTCCAAAAGAATTACAGTTTACTGCTGAGAGACTTATGAAGTCTGAGTTAAGAACAGGAACAGCTGACAATGACATCAACGCTGTAAGAAGCATGGGCATGGTTCCAGAGGGTTATGTAATTAATCACTTCTTAACAGATACTGATGCATTCTTCATCAAAACAGACGTTCCAAACGGCTTTAAATATTTCGAGAGAACACCAATCAGAACTGCTATGGAAGGCGATTTTGATACAGGTAACATGAGATTTAAAGCTCGTGAGAGATACTCATTCGGATTCTCAGATCCAAGATGTGTATTCGGTTCACCAGGTGCTGCATAAGCATTAAATAAAAATTAACTTTTAAAGGGCGGGTTGTCTTTGACTCCGCCCTTTTTTTATGCCATATTGAAGGTCTAGCATAACAAGTCATACAAACTGAGCTAGCAGACGGTATAGAGATTGTGTGACTAGGTCTATACAACCAAGGAGGTTTAATATGGCAAGTACTACTTTTTCAGGACCAGTATCATCTGATAATGGTTTTGTTGTTCCAACATTCACATTAGCCACACTACCGACAGCAACAGCAGGTTTATTAATCTATGTTTCTGATGCAACAGGAGCTTCTTTAACAGGTTCTCTTTGTTTTGGTAACGGTACAAACTTTGTGGACGTAACTACTGGCGCAGCGGTAGCGTAAGGAGGTAAACAATGGCCTTCGATAGTGATATTAGTGTCAAAGGTGCAGCAGCCAATACCACTACTACAATCAATGCTTCTAGAGCTAGGCTCAAAGGCTTTGTTATTGGTGTAGGTGCAGGTAATGGAACAGTTACTTTTAATGATGGCGGTTCCGCTGTCTTCAACGTAGCTGTCATTGGTGGCACTTCTGACGTATCAATGAATATCCCTGAGAATGGAGTGGTTTTTAAAAGTAACCTTAACGTTACTACTGTTAACACAACAGTGAACGTTTTCTACACAGGTGCGTAATGAAAATTAAAACTTCTGTAAAATCAGGAAATTTCCGCCCCACTAAAAAAGGGGCGGGAATGACAGAGAAAGGTGTTAGAGCCTATAGAAAAGCTAACCCTGGATCTAAATTAAAAACAGCAGTAACAGGAAAAGTAAAACCTGGAAGTAAAGCAGCAAAGAGAAGAAAATCTTTTTGTGCTCGTTCTGCTGGTCAAATGAAACAATTTCCAAAAGCAGCAAAAGATCCTAACTCAAGATTACGTCAAGCACGTAAACGTTGGAGATGTTAATGAAGCACGACTGGTTGATTTGGTTATCAGCAATAGCAATGATAATTCTTACCACCGGTCTAGCTTTAGCTGAGACCAATACCGTGTCGTCAACCGTAGTAACAAATTCAACACCTCCTACAGCAAATGCTCCCACTATTATGAATAATAACAGTGATATTTGTAAAGTCGGTGTGGGAGCTAGTGTACAAAATAACGTTGTTGGTGTAGCTACAGGCGTGGTCATTGATGATGAGCTGTGTCAAAAATTAAAGCTGAGTCGATCTATGTATGCCTATGGCATGAAGGTCGCTGCAGTATCCATACTTTGCCAAGACGCAAGAGTCTGGGACGCCATGACCGATGCTGGAACCCCATGTCCAGCAAGAGGATCTATTGGAGCTGAAGCAGCTCAATACTGGACAGATAACCCAGATGAAATTCCAGACGGAAGTAAATATAAAACAGAATACGTTCAAGCCAACAAACCAGAACCTAAGGAGTTCAGTGATGCTGACAATGCTTTATTATTTAAAACTTTGTTTATTATTGCTACTGGTTTCCTTATCCTCTAAAGCAGACTGTTTACCCAATGCTGAAGGACTTTGTACTCCTGGCGTTACGATTGAAGAACAAGTTACTGTAGAAAAAACAGAAGAAGATAAAGGCACAGAAATTATCTTCACTACCACGACAACAAAAACTACCACCACAACCACAGTTACTAATGAAGATTCTGGTGATCTTCTTGATGGGGATAACGGTTATGTTGCTACAGGCAGAGAAGGTGATATGGACTACGACTGGGGAGGCGAAGGTCCTGCCAATATGCCATCAGGAACTTACTGTGGTGATTTAGGAACTGATACTTGTGCAGAAATCACAGGCGGCGGTGATAATAAATCTCGTATGGGTGTCGATGGTATGGGTACAACTTATTATCAAGAGGTTGACATTTCTGATCTAAGCATAGATAACGGTGGTGAGGTTACATATTCCATAAAAGTCGATAAACAAGATGCTCAAGATAGAATCTACATGCACGTTACAGGAACTGGTGGAGGGACTACCGTCTTTGCAGGTACTGACATCCTGTCTGAATCTGGCGTATCATCAGGTTACCAATCATATAGTGGTTCTTTCGATTTCAGTGGCGTTTTAAGTAAAGTCACTATTGAGATAGGTGGTCGTGATATCAACCTTGCCGTCGGTCCTTTATTTGACGACGTGTCCGTCAATGTTTTTTACAATGTGATTTCCACAATTATCGAACAACAAATAACCACGGTTGAAGAAATAGTTTACCTAAATCTAACAGATCCTACTCAAATAGATTTGATAGAAGAAATCATTGAATACAATGATATTAAAATTGATGATGCGGGAAAAGTAGAGTTTATTCCTATTGAGCCACCAAAAGAAGAGATTACTTATGAAACTGTCGAAGTGGAAATAGATGTGAAAATAGAAGACATGGAACCAGAAATGGAATCTATGGAAGAAGAAATAAAAGCTGAAATAGAAATCGTTGAGGAGCCTGTTGAAGAAATTGTTGTAGAAGCAGTTGAGGAAGAATCTCCTGTAGAAGAAGTAAAAGAAGAAACAAAAGAAGAACCAACAGCAAAAGAAAAAGCAGCAACTAAAATTGTCAAAGAAATCGACGACAAAGAAAGATATGATGATACTGCTCAAACTAAAACTCTGATTGTTATGCAGATACTAGGAGATACCAAAACTTTCTTTGATACACAGTCAACAATTATTGATACAAATATTAATGACTATTTATCCGTTACAATAGAAGATCAGTATGGTATGTTGTTTGACATGGCGCAGGAAAATACTATTCAGGAGATGATCAATGCCCAGTATTGAGTATCAAGGGATGAAGTTCAGTGGAGGTAAATTCTTCATTATCTTATCCTTGATAGGTGCAATTATTGGTGGTGGTTGGACTGGTTATAAGTTTTACGATGATTATTTGGATATGAAAGCCAAAATAGAGAAATACACAGCACCTGATCTATCCTCTTATGATGAACAAATAGCAGTTTTAAAAGCAGAAATAGACTCAATTCTTGATGAAATAACCTTAGTAGCGGATGTCGCCAAAGATTTAAAGAACGACATGAAGACTGATTTAAGGTCAATGTCTAATGACATCCGACATATTACCGAGATTGTTAATGACATTGAAGATAGACAAAAAGAAGACACAAGAGAGATATTTGATGAGTTGAAAATTATTGAAGATGAGTTAAACTTATCTATAAATAAAGCGTTAAATAACCCTTTAAATAATATGAGTGCAAAAACAAAATGAAAATTGAACTAAAGTTACTAGCTCCTTATATAATAATGGCAATAGGTTTCGCTGCATCATGGGGCATGTGGCAACAAAAAGTTCAAGCTTTAGAAACTAAAGTGGATGCAGTTACTCAAATGCAAATAGACATTGCCGTCATCAAAAGTCAACTAGTAGATATCAATAAAAAACTCGACAAATTAGCTAATTAAGTAGAGATGACTATCTCTCGATCTCAAACATCCTCTCAAGTATCCAAAGGACCAATGAAGAAAAAGTGGTCAAGAAAAAGAAAAAGTGGTATTAATTGTAAAAGACCTAAAGGTTTCTCAGAGAGAGCACATTGTGCAGGTCGTAAAAAAAGGAGCAAATAATGGCAAATAAAAAATTTCCTGATCTTGATAATTCTGGTGATGTAACCATGAAAGATGTTCTTATTGGTAGAGGAGTCATCAAAGCTAAAAAAGGTGGATCTGTAAAAAATAAAAAAGTTTCAAAGGTAATGAAAGAGTACAAAGAAGGTAAACTTCGTAGTGGCTCTAAAAAAGGACCTAAAGTAAAGACTCGTAAACAAGCAGTTGCTATCGCATTAAGCGAAGCACGTAAGGCTAAGAGGAAAAAGAAGTAATGGAAAAGTGTGCCAAGTGTGGATGCTTGTGCCATTGCGGCGCTTCTTGTATGTGCGAGTGCGCAGGATGTCAACACGAAGTAGGATGTGAAGAAAAACAAGATGGGTAAATTATGTGCAAGAGGCAAGGCAGCAGCTAAGCGTAAGTTCAAAGTGTACCCCAGCGCATATGCAAATATGTACGCTAGCGCTGTGTGTTCAGGCAAAGTAACTCCTGGCGGTAAAAAGAAACCTCAAAAAAAATCAATTGGAGGCTCGGTTAACGATATTTCTCAGTCTAGAAAAAAAGTTTCTAGTTATAATCAAAAAGGCATTGCTAAAGGTTGCGGTGGTGTAATGTCCAGCAAGAGGAAAGTTACAGCAAAAACATAATGGGACTTCGTAAGTGGGTATCAGAAAAATGGGTAGATATCGGTGCACCCAAGAAGGACGGTAAGTATCAACCTTGTGGAAGATCCAAAGGTTCTAAAAGAAAATATCCTAAATGTGTACCACTAGCTAAAGCAAGAAGTATGTCCAAAGGACAAAAAGCTTCTGCAGTGCGTCGTAAAAGAGCTGCGGGCAATCCCGGCGGCAAGCCCACAATGGTTAAAACATTTGTCAAGAAAAAAACTAGCAGAAAAAATAAAAGATGACGTGATTCAATGGTCTAAGCAAGTCTTAGAACCAATGAATAAACACCTTGGATTTCCAGCATGTCCTTTCGCTGCAAAGTGGCGCAAAGATAATAAGCTTAGAATTGAGGTTAGGTCAGATAAAACAAAATATGAAAAGCATCTGAATACTCTTCTAAAAGACTGGGATAAGAAACAACACGATATTATTATATTTTGTGATCCTTATTGGGAGCAATATGACGAAGAACAGTTTCAAGATAAGATAGATTTCTACAATGATACCTATAATAAACGAGATGTTTATTTCATGGGCTTTCATCCAAATAACCCAGCCACAGTAGAGGAGCAAGAGTTTCTAGTAGAACCTACTGATGACTGTGATTTTGAACCAAAATATCAGTACAGTATGATGCTTATACAGAAGTTCAAACAATTGTATGAAGCAAGTTGCAAACTTCATAAGATAGGTTATTATGAGAAGTGGCCGGCTGAGTATTATGATGATGTCGTAAAAACTCGCCAAGATACGTACGAAAAACTTTTTAAAAAGGAGAAGAAACATGCCCGGTATGATGAAAAAAAACGCAATGAAGCGAGGCGGTAAGCCTATCGCAATGAAGCGAGGCGGAAATCCAAAAAAACAAGCAAAGAAAAAGAACAAAAAGAAAAAGTAATTCATGGCTACCTCAGGAACAACAAATTTTGATTTAAATATTGATGATGTTATTGAGGTAGCATATGAACGCTGTGGTGCTCAAGTTAGAACAGGGTATGACTTAAAATCAGCTAGAAGAAACTTAAATTTATTATTTTCTGAGTGGACCAACAGAGGTGTTCATTTATGGAAAGTAAAAAATACAACAACAAATTTAACAGAAGGAACAACAACTTACACCGCCCCTTCTGATTGCAACAATATCTTAGAAGTTGTCTTTCGAGACGGTACAACCGATACAACTATTGATCAAATTTCTCGATCAGAATATCAAGCTATTCCTAACAAAAGTGACAAAGGTCGACCTAGTCAATACTACGTAAGAAGAAATCTTTCTAATGTAGAGATTAATCTCTATCTAACCCCTGATACAACTGACACACAAATTAATTATTATTACATTGCTCGTATTGAAGACGTAGGAAATTATAGTAATACAACAGACGCTCGATATAATTTTTTACCTTGTATGGTCTCCGGACTTGCTTATTACACCTCTTTTATGCACGCTCCTGACAGGACTCAAATGCTAAAAATGGCATATGAAGATGAGTTACAAAGAGCTTTACAGGAAGACAGTCAAACTTCTTCTGTTCATATTGTTCCTAGAGAATACTTTCCAGGGAGCTAGTTTATGACCTTTGCATCAGGTAAATTTGCTCTTGGTCTTTGTGACCGATGTGGACAACAATATAAATTATTACAATTAAAAAAAGAATGGAATGGACTAATAGTTTGTCCAGAATGCTATGAGCCTAAAGCTCCTCAGATTGAACCTCGTTATCATGCAGCCGATCCGCAGGCTTTATCTTTTACTCGTCCTGCTAGAAAAGAACCAGTAACAGTTTACGTCGGAGCACCAGGAGATAGTGCTTTTGAATCAAGTGGTATGCAGCCTAGCACTCCAACCAAAAAGTTGATAATTACTATGAAAGTTGGTAATGTGACAGTGAGCACATCATGAATTATTCTGAACTATTAACTAACGTTAGAAACTATACAGAGGTGAGTTCTGACGTTTTATCTGATTCTGTTTTAGATGTATTTATTGAAAACACTGAAAACAGGATTAATCGAGAAATCGATATCGACGCTTTTCGAAAGTTTCAGTTTTCTAGTTTTACCATTGGTAGTCCTTTTATTACCATGCCCGATGATTTTGCTTTTGAGCGAGGAGTTCAAATCAAAGATCAAATTACCGGAGATCGAACATGGTTAGAACAAAGAGATACGACTTTTATTGACGAATATAATAAAGATCGTTCCGATACAGGAACTCCTAAATACTATGCTAACTGGGATCAAAACACTATGATATTCGCCCCTACTCCTGATGCAGCTTATGAGATTGAACTGTGGTACAATAAAACACCAGACCATCTATCTAGTAGTCAAACGACGACTTGGTTATCTACTAACGCACCTGAGGTTTTAATTTATGGCACAACTTCAGAGGCTTTTTCCTACTTGAAAAATCCTCCATATGTGCAATTATACGAACAAATGTTTGCCCGAGCGTTGCAAAATTTAGCACAAACTCAAATGGGCAGAAAACGTAGAGACGAATACGCAGATGGGGTCCTTCGTATTCCTCTTAGATCAGTAGATCCCGGAGGTAAATAAAGATGGCAATTACACAAGCAGTCTGTGATAGTTTTAAAGTAGAACTGTTAGAAGGCGAACATGATTTTCGTGCTTCTGGTGGTGACGCATTTAAACTCGCTTTGTATGATGCATCCGCAACTCTCAGTAACACAACTACTGCATATACAACTTCTAACGAAGTAAGTGCCTCTGGTTCTTATTCTGCGGGCGGTGGTGCTTTAACAAATTCAGGAGCTTCTGGATCTGGTGCAACAGCATTTATTGATTTTTCTGATTTGAGTTTTACAAGCGCAACGATTTC
>Ga0222718_10004428_pt1 | contig 11676 bp, 7 predicted proteins | sample C33_27DmetaG_FD_165045 | JGI IMG/M metagenome (GOLD analysis project Ga0222718, IMG submission 165045) | Estuarine water microbial communities from San Francisco Bay, California, United States - C33_27D | ecosystem: Environmental > Aquatic > Marine > Unclassified | place: USA: California... | reverse complement strand
GGAAAATGTGACGACCGGTGCGACGAGTGACTTCGCACAGGTGTATGCCATCGCGCGCGAAATGGTGATGACCTACGGTATGTCCGAGGCCATCGGTAAGATAAACGTCCAGGATGGGTCTTTGTCTCAACAAACGGCGTATATCGTCGACCTCGAGGTCCACAGGATCACAGACGAGTGTTACTCGGAGGTACTCGATATCTTGTCTTCCCATAAGACAGATCTCGTGGCACTCAAGGACATTCTCATCAGGGATGAAATCATCGATGGGAAGGTCGTGTACGACATGATAAAAAATGTGAGTGAATAGTAGATATGAGTGCCTCTCTCCCACCATCTGGACGCAAAGGTTCTACAACTGCAGTAGTCACACGCCGGGCAGTTTCTCCCACATCTGAGATTGGTCGTAGACAGTCATTTACTGGTACGTCCAGTAGAGTTAGTGATGGCGGTAGAGAATCACCAATAACGGGTGTAAGAAGTGTAAATCGTATCATGGATGAATTTGACCGTGATATCGCACAGATGCCGGTTGGTATGCGGGGTCTACTTATAGGAAGTACGCAAGATGAACTCGAACGGTTAGAAAAAAAAGCAAAAAATAGTCTTAATAGCGAAATAAAAAAAATGAAAATTTTGGAAAGTCGTGGTAAAACTCCCCTTACAGAAATAAATAAACAACAAAAAAGAGTAAATAGAGCTCAAAGTAGACTTGAAGAAATAGAAGGTGCTATTACTACAGCTTTACGAGGTAATAGAAAGAGGAAACCTAACGATACTAGTCCCAGAACACTTAAAAGAACGAAGAGTACAGAAGGTGTGCCTGTGACACCACCACCCCGTATTACTAGTAAACCACCCACAAGGACTACTAGACCAGAACCTAGAAAAAGTTCAGGTGGTACCAATACATCTAAAAAAACAAATCAAAGCACAACACCTAAAATAATGATTAGTAAAAAAGGTGCACCGAGTTTAGCATCTGCATTAAGACAGGCATTTGAACGAAAGGGTGTGGGTGGTAAAGAGAATGTCGTTGAAAGTCAAGCACCAACAAGAACAAATTCTCAAAGTAAACCGAATCAACCAAAAAAACCCGTACAAAGAAGATTATTTACATCCAATAACAACCAAAAGACATCCACAGGTGCACAGAAAGAAACTACACCAACAGGTCAAGGTACACAACTCAATGAACCACCATCAATTAAAAAAGAACACGGAGACGCCAAAAAACGAGGTTCAGAAAACCTTGCGGAAGAGAGGAGAAAACGCCGGGAACGTGAAGGACCACCCAGAGCACGGAGATCACTCGAACCAATATTCATTCAGATAGCTAAGCAAAAAAATACACCACCCGGAATCACAAAAACAAACATTGAACGTCTTCTTCAGCCGTTCAAGCAACCCGTGACTGTGACGGTTGCCCCGTCGATATCGGTCAAGGGTGGTTCTGCGAAAGCTACCGGTGGTTCTTTGAAGCAAACACAGACCCAATACAAAACACCCGCTAATAAAAAGAAGAAGCCACTCAAACTCATTCGTAGTCCGGAGACTATGCGCAAAGAAAAGAGTGCTGCTTTTAGAAAAGAAATCATATCTAAGCTTCGCTCACCCGCGGCGACTAAGCGACGAGAAGCCTTGTATAGCCTTCGCACGCCCACGGTTGGACAACGCAAAAAACACGTGATTCAACTCATCGATCGTGTGCTTCGTAAAATGAAAGCCCCCAAGGATACCGAAAAGAAACTTATTAAGTTGTACGAGAGCCTAAGTGAGAAGCAAATTAAGAGTTTATTCGGAGGACGTTCACCTGAATTCGTGAAGAAGACACTCAAGAAACAGATCGATTACCTAAAAAAGAAAAAGAGATAAAGAATACACTTCATTTCATAAGTAATGAGCTATATAGCATGGGACACTGAGACTACCGGTCTCCCCATGGCCCGGTCCCGGGCAACCCCGGATAACATAGATAATTTCAAACACTGTCGTATGTTGTCGTTGGCACTCGTGAAGTATACCTCGAGCGGACGGGAGGTATCTTCGTATCATGGTATTGTGTATCCCGAAGATTTTGAAGTCAAAGCGACGGAAATACACGGTATCACACCCGAACACGCGAAGGCGGTGGGTAAACCGTTCAAAGAAATGTATGACACGTTCCTCGAGTTAACGCGAGGTATAGATATTCTCGTCGCACACAATTCGCGATTTGACGAAGACGTGTTATTCTCCGAGTGTTACAGACATGGTTTGAGCGTTGAGCCGTTCAAACGTTTTCGTTTCGTGTGTACCCTAGACATGACCAAGCGCGTGTTTTTGCGAAATATGAAATTGGGTGTGTTGTATGAAAAGCTCTTCGGTGAGGAACTCGAAGGAGCGCACGATGCTTTGAATGACTCACGTGGATGTGGACGCGTGTATCCGTATCTTAGAGACAAAAAGCCGATACTCAAAGAAATCGGTGTACCCAAGATTGTTCTCAAAGCCTCTGATGTCGCGGGTATCATCGGGAGGAGTCAGTATCGCCCACCTCTAGAAATAGTGGATGAGCTATGGAACAAGTATATGCCGAATACTTTTGCGGGTCAAACCAAGGAACAGATCGCCATCAAGGCGATCGATGCGTCTAGTGTGGCGCGAGACCTTCTCAGAGATGCTGAACAATTTAAGTCTACGAACAGTTCCAGCGTCGAACAAAAATTCAGAGCAGTTTCTAATCAATTGGAGAAAAATTCGGGTCTGCAAAAAGTTGAACTCGATGCCGCGAGAGACCACATACGTAAGACGCTGTACACTAATCATGGTTCGAGACATGAAAAAACGACCGCAGATAATTACGAAGACTTACGCGAAGACCCCACATTCTATACATATGAGGTGTGTACTCTCGCGGGTACGACGTATCAAATAGTCGGACGCATAGACCGACTTCGAGAGAATGACGATGGAACGAAAACGCTCATCGAGATCAAAAATCGCGCGAGGGGTCTCTTCAGAACGGTTCGCGATTACGAGGAAATTCAGTGTCAAACATACATGGAAATGCTAGGGATAGATGAATGTGTACTCATCGAACAGTATGACTCTAAGCGTTTATCTCATGACATTAAACGTGATCGCGTCATGTGGAATGACCAGATTCTTCCATCGCTCCAAAACTTTTGTGAACGTTTCCACGACATGCTTTCTACCCACTAAAAAAATGTACTTATTGTGATTCGTCCACAATAATTACATTTGTATATTATAAATGACGTCACCCCCGCCTAAACGCAAGGCGTCTACACCTCCCAGTACACCCAGAAAAGCACCGCGCATTACGCCCAAACAACCGAATACACCAAAGACGAAGTCAATAATGTCCGCGTTGGAAAAGTTTAGTTTATCACCCACGACGGCCAGAAGACGCGCTAAAAGTGTAAAGCGTTCTCTTAATGATAATATAAAATCAGCCTTAAACGCACAAAAGGGTAAGAAGAACGCGGCGAACGCGTATCTTAAATCAGGTGGACCACTCAAACTAATGCAAGACCTCTATAAAAAAAATAAAAACAAAAAGTAAGATGGTCCTTAGGTGTATACACGGGCTACCCAGAACAAATTGCGTGTATTGTAGTAAACTAAACGATATATTGAATCAGGACACCATGAGTTATCGTAAACTCATGCGTCTCGTGACGGCTGTGAGTGACAGATCGATCGTAAACACGATCACCAGACTCAGTCAACAACAAGAATATCCCCGTACACCCATTCCAATCAGTGATCGGATGCGCCAAACGGCGAGGAATCTGATAAATGCACCCGGTAATAGAGCGACCCGCGAGCGTTTTGAAAATGCCGCGATGAATCAAGTGATTCGAGTGGAATTCGGAGAAGAGGGTGACTACTCGGGTGGTAACACCCGAAGTTTATCTGCATCGGCCGTGAGTGTGTACAGTAGATTGGGTACACCGAGTGTTCGGCGAGCGCGATCGACCACACCCGTGTCTACGCTTCGCCCGGCGTCACCCGGATCTAATAACAATAATTCTAATCGGTTTTCACCACCCAGGGTAAAGCGACCCAGAAAATCTGGGTAACAAGTATGGCGAAGCTCGAAGATGCCATCCGAAATATGGCTATTTTTGGTAATGGTTTGTGTTTGGTAGACAGCGCTTTGAGATTTCTAAAATTTGGGAAATAAAAATATTTTTTTAAAACTTTCTTTCGAAAAATAATTCATTTTTCGAAAGAATTTAAAAACTACATTCTAGATGATACCATAATATGATCGAATTGGTTTCCGAAAGGCTCGATCTCGGTAAATCCAAGTACGGTCACGGTGTCCGCACGCACATGGATACCACGACGTGGGGTACGCCAAAGGATTCGTGGATCGAGATGGCGATAGAGGAGTATCTCGACGCGATCGTCTACACGGTCGCAGATTATATAAGGAAGTTCGAAGAACCTTCACAACCAGACGACAACGAACGCATACTCGAGCTCGCGAAGAATCCCGTGCACATGTTGAGTGAGTGTCACATGAAAATCGTAAATATGCTGAAAAATCTTGTGGTGGTATCGTTAGCAATAAAATAATCACTATTATTAGATATGTCTAACGGAGCCGTCGCGCAGTTAGTCGCGAGAGGAAAACAGGACGAACACATTACTGGAAATCCACAGATAACATTCTTTAATTCATCGTTCAAGAGACACAGTAACTTTTCAACTTTCACTCAGGAGCAAACGATAGAGGGTATACCAAAGGCAGGTGGTACATCTCGAGTCGTATTTAAGCGATCGGGTGACTTATTGGGACACGCATACATAGACGTGAAAATAAATGGTCAAGCCCAATTGATAGACGATTGGCGAAACGTAATAGAATGTGTAGAGTTATACGTGGGGGGTCAAAAAGTGGATTGTCAAGATTCGGAATTTTCCGAAGACATCGCGATTGATTTATTGGCGACCACATACTCCAAGAGCTTTTCTGCGAGTCTTCACGGGGGTCTCGGGTCGAGTTCATTTTTTTACCCATTGAGGTTTTTCTTTTGCGAGTCTTGGCAATCGAGTTTACCGATTGTGGCTTTGCAGTATCACGACGTCGAATTAAAGATTATATGGGCACAAAATTTGAATGCGAATTATTCGTGTCATCTTAACGCGAGTTACGCGTGTTTGGACGAACACGAACGTAATAAGGTTGCCTTATCCGAACATAACATGTTGATTTATCAAGTTCAAACGAATAAACCATCGAATCAAATGATTCAAGAACTCACATTTAATCACCCGGTTAAATTCATCGCGAGTAGTAACGTGAGTGGATCAAATAATCTCGTATCTCGAACGAATAAAGTAAAAATACGAATAAATGGGTCAGATGTAGATGATTACAAGGTAAGTGTACCTTATTATACGTCCGTGCCGTGTTATTATAACACGGAGTTTTCGGCTGCAAACTCAGAAGGTATGTTTGTGTACCCGTTTTGTCTCGTGACATCCAAATACCAACCGACGGGTACGCTCAATTTTAGCCGCATAGATTCGTGCACGGTGCACTGCACTGAAAATATAAACAGGACCATATACGCAGTAAATTATAACATTTTAAAAATAAAAGACGGCATGGGGCGTGTTTTATATGTAGACTAATTTCTGATGTAGTAATAAACACGATGGGAAGAGAGGATTTCTCCCAGAGTAGCCAGTTAACTACTCTGGTAGGCAGACCAACCAATCGGTACGTTAGATTACCGAAAAATGTAAACACGCTCCGGGGTTTGACGGATGCTAATAAACTCAAACCAAACAATAGATTACATTATTCCATTTATCCGTCGATCGCGAAGGAATATGAGGCGACGTATACACAACTCACAAATCTCGATTTTTATTCGCCTATCATTACTATATTGGGTAATGATCCCGTATCTCATTTAATAAACACGAATTATGAAGATGCGGGTATCACTGTTGATGTGGGATCTGAATTAGTGTCTACCGTTTCGACGGTTGATACGAATACTTTCGGTGTATATAAAGTCACATACACCGCGACGGATGGTATTAATCCAAACACAACCGCGGTGCGCACGGTTAAAGTCGGAATACCACCGGATGTTACGATAAATGGCATCAATCCATTTAATTTGGAAAAATTTGACGTGTACGTGGATTCAGGTGTGACAATTAATGATTCTAATTCTACGCTTATTTCTACCACGAGTACGGTTAATAATCTGGCTGTGGGTACGTACACTGTTAATTACACCGTATCTAACCCAGCGTTTACGGAAGTATTTTCTAGAACGGTGCGCGTGGATGATACAGTTCCACCTGTGATAACCATTACCGGTGGTACTCCATATGAACTGGAACGCTTTGACCCTTACGTCGATGAGGGTGCGACTGTTGATGTGGGTTCGGAATTAACGAATACCGATCTCAGCAATGTACAAAACACAGCGATCGGTTCGTTCGATGTCGTGTATACCGCATACGATGGTAATACGACTGTGAGTAATATAAGAACCGTGAACGTAGTTGATACGGTTCCACCCGTTATCACTATAACAAACAATACACTTCAAGGTAATACACTCGAACGCTTCGAGTCTTACGTCGATGAGGGTGCAACCGTTGATTTGGGTTCAGAATTAACGAATACCGATCTCAGCAATGAACAAAATACGGCGGTCGGTACATTCGATGTTGTGTATACCGCGTACGATGGAAATACGACTGTTACCGCAACTCGAACCGTGACGGTAGTGGATACGAAGCTACCCGAATTGACTTTAATTGGCGATACATCTCCATACAATCTTCAACCAGGTATTGTTTTTGCAAATGTCGATCCAGGTTTTTCAAACGATGCGGGTACAGTCGTGACAGTGGATTACTCAAATGCAACGATAATACAAAATACCAGTTTTGATGTTGTTTATCGTGGGAATGACGGTGTACACCCAGATATAGTATTGATACGACGAGTTTCGGTGGCTGATACGTTATCACCAATCGTCACTATCAATGGTGACCAAGTAGTGACAATAGAAAGGTACTCCGAGTATGTAGATGCCGGTGTAACACTCGACCCTGGTTCATCGCTCGTGAATGGTTATCCAATCTCCACTGTTGATAATACAGCCACGGGTACTTACACAGTTACCTATCTGGCGACGGACACTATTAACCCCGATACAACAAACGTACGAACCGTACACGTCGTGGATACTACACCACCCATAGTATTACTCAATGGTGCGGATCCATTAACGATGGAACGTTTCGCTGTATTTTCTGATATAGACCCGGGTGTCACTTACCAATCCCCCCATACTGGAACACTCACTTCCGTCGATATATCCCAACTTGACAATACGGCAATTGGTGTGGGTACGGTGACGTATAATGTCGTGGATGACCAAAATCTTTCTAATACGATTAGCCGCGCGGTTACAGTCGTAGATACAACACCCCCGGTTGCTACTCTAAATAATGCAAGTACGAATTACACATTAGAACGGTACGGTGATTGGTCTGTGATAGATCCGGGTGTGACGGTCGATGCGGGTTCGTTTGTAAAAGAAATAAATATAGACAATACTGTTGTCGGACTCAATCGCCCCGTCGACTATGTTATATCAGATGGTAACACATTACACGATATCACCGTAACTAGGAATATAACTATTGAAGACACCGTCCCACCATACGCCGAACTTATTGGATCGAATAGTATCAGAGTTCCATTGAATAGCGTTTGGGAAGACGTGGACCTAGGTCTTACGAACTTTGATACCGGTTCCAGCCTTTCCTCTGTGACAGGTTTCGACAATACCGTAACGTCTGTCCAGACAGTATCATATAATTTAACCGATGGTGTGAATAGTAATATTATATATAGAGATGTAACATTTACCCTACCGAGTGGTACAGTGAATACCGCGGTTTCTTCTACACTCGAGAGGTTTGATGCGTATGTTGAACCTCATGAGGCTATTATTAACATCACGGACGGCTATTTAGCTCGTATAGATACAAGTAATGTTGATAATACCGCCACACACGGTACTCAACAGGTGATTGTTTATGATCTAGGGGATAATATAAACAATACACTCGTTACCAGGACTATAACTATTGAAGACACCGTCCCACCATTCGCCGAGCTTATTGGATCGAATAATATCAGAGTTCCATTGAATAGCGTTTGGGAAGACGTGGACCTAGGTCTTACGAACTTTGATACCGGTTCCAGCCTTTCCTCTGTGACAGGTTTCGACAATACCGTAACGTCTGTCCAGACAGTATCATATAATTTAACCGATGGTGTGAATAGTAATATTATATATAGAGATGTAACATTTACCCTACCGAGTGGTACAGTGAATACCGCGGTTTCTTCTACACTCGAGAGGTTTGATGCGTATGTTGAACCTCATGAGGCTATTATTAACATCACGGACGGCTATTTAGCTCGTATAGATACAAGTAATGTTGATAATACCGCCACACACGGTACTCAACAGGTGATTGTTTATGATCTAGGGGATAATATAAACAATACACTCGTTACCAGGACTATAACTATTGAAGACACCGTCCCACCATTCGCCGAGCTTATTGGATCGAATAATATCAGAGTTCCATTGAATAGCGTTTGGGAAGACGTGGACCCAGGTCTTACGAACTTTGATGCCGGTTCTAGCCTTTCCTCTGTGACAGGTTTCAATAATACAGAAACTAATGCCCAGTTCGTATACTATAATTTAACTGATGGTGTGAATAGTAATAGTATACTTAGAGTTGTAACATGTACCCTACCGAGTGGTACAGTGAATACCGCGGCTTCTTCTACACTCGAGAAGTTTGGTACGTATGTTGAACCTCATGAGGCTATTATTGTCGCGGACGGATATTTGGCTGGTATAGATTTGAGTAATGTTGATAATACTCTAGCACATGGCTCTACATTCGATGTAGTGTATGACCTCGGGGATGGAACAAATAACACCCACATTATAAGAACCGTGACGGTCGTAGATACCACAGCTCCGGTGATAACACTCGACGACGGGGATATTGGTACAACCGATTATACAGTTCAAAGAGGTACTACTTATGTAGACCCGGGTGCGACTGCGGATACAGGTGAAACTGTCTCTGATAATAGATCATCCAACCTTAACATGGCTGTTTCTGGCACTTACATAGTCACATACTCTGCGACTGATGTAGGTGGTAACACCGGAACGGCGGATAGAATTGTCATAGTAGAAGATACCATAGCTCCGGTGATAACACTCGACGACGGGGATATTGGTACAACCGATTATACAGTTCAAAGAGGTACTACTTATGTAGACCCGGGTGCGACTGCGGATACAGGTGAAACTGTCTCTGATAATAGATCATCCAACCTTAACATGGCTGTTTCTGGCACTTACATAGTCACATACTCTGCGACTGATGTAGATGGTAACACCGGAACGGCGGATAGAATTGTCATAGTAGAAGATACTACAGCTCCCGTTATCACACTCGCCGATGGTGATGATGGGACACCTAATTATACGGTTGAAAAAGGTACTACTTATGTAGACCCGGGTGCGACAGCAGATACGGGTGAAACTGTCTCTGATAATAGATCATCCAACCTTAACATGGCTGTTTCTGGCACTTACATAGTCACATACTCTGCGACTGATGTAGATGGTAACACCGGAACGGCGGATAGAATTGTCATAGTAGAAGATACTACAGCTCCCGTTATCACACTCGCCGATGGTGATGATGGGACACCTAATTATACGGTTGAAAAAGGTACTACTTATGTAGACCCGGGTGCGACAGCAGATACGGGTGAAACTGTCTCTGATAATAGATCATCCAACCTTAACATGGCTGTTACGGGAACATATACAGTCACATACTCTGCGACTGATGTAGATGGTAACACCGGAACGGCGGATAGAATTGTCATAGTAGAAGATACTACAGGTCCGGTTATCACACTCTCTGGGGACAATCCGTACGAAGTTGTTGGACGTACTACTTATGTAGACCCGGGTGCTACCGCTGATGGTGGCGAAACCGTGACGTCGGATACAACTGGTGTTAATATGGATGCTCCGGATAACTATACTGTTACATACTCCGCGACTGATGCATATGGTAACAATGGTACAGCGAGTAGAATGGTCACAGTATTATTCGGTTGGAACCAACAACAGAAAATCCAGGCGTCGGATAAACAATGGGGTGACGAGTTCGGATGGTCCGTCGCCATCTCTGATGATGGGAACACCGCCATCGTGGGGGCGCGGCGAGAGGATACGAATGTGGGTGGGGCTGTGGGTGCGACTAACACCGGTGCGGCCTATATTTTCACGCGGTCCGGGACCAGTTGGACCCAACAACAGAAAATCCAGCCGTCGGATTTACAGGTTTCTGACTATTTCGGCACATCCGTCGCCATCTCGGATGATGGGAACAGCGTCATCGTGGGGGCGCCTGGAGAGGATACGGGTGGGTCTGCCGCCGGCGCCGCCTACATTTTCACCTGGTCCGAAACCAGTTCCAGTTGGAGCGAACAACAGAAAATCCAGGCGTCGGATAAACAAGGGGGCGACCAGTTCGGGTGGTCCGTAGCCATCTCCGGTGATGGTAATACCGCCATCGCGGGGGGGCCTTATGAGGATTTGGGACCAGCAATTTACCAGGCCGACGCCGGTGCCGCCTATATTTTCACGTGGTCCGAGACCAGTTCCAATTGGAGCGAACAACAGAAAATCCAGGGGGGAGCGAGTTATTACTATTTCGGTTATTCCGTCGCCATCTCTGAGGATGGGAACACCATCATCGTAGGGGCGTATGGAGATTATTCGGCCTACATTTTCACCCGGTCCGGGACCAGTTGGACCCAACAACAGAGAATCCAGTCGTCGGATATACAGACTTCTGACTATTTCGGTGTTTCCGTCGCCATCTCTGATGATGGGAACACCGCCATCGTGGGGGCGCATTATGAGGATAACACTGGTTCCGCCTACATTTTCACGCGATCCGGGACCACTTGGAGCGAAGAACAGAAAATCCAGGCGTCGGATAAACAAGGGGGCGACCAGTTCGGGTGGTCCGTAACCATCTCCGGTGATGGGAACACCGCCATCGTGGGGGCGCTTGGAGAGGATGCGGTTGTAGGCACCAATACCTTGTTCAACGCCGGTGCCGCCTACATTTTCACGCGGTCCGGGACCACTTGGACCCAACAAAAGAAAATCCAGGCATCAGATAAACAAGGGGATGACGAGTTCGGGCGGTCCGTCGCCATCTCCGGTGATGGTAATACCGCCATCGCGGGGGCGGCTAAAGAGGATACGGGTGGGACTGACGCTGGCGCCGCCTACATATATAAATATATTACTTAGATCACAGCCTCGGAGGGATATTTTCAATATTTTTTTTAAAGGATAAATTTTCTAAAAAACTTTTTAAAATTTCAAAACTTTTTTTAGAAAAAAGAAAGTAAAAAAATATTTTTTTATTTTTACAGAGTCGAACGGGAATAACCCCAAAACAACCCCACACCCCCCGCCACTTAGCCTTCGGCAACGCCCCACGCTTCCCCACGCTCGATGATGTTTCCCCACGCTCGATGTGTGTTTCCCC
>Ga0222718_10004427_pt1 | contig 11678 bp, 8 predicted proteins | sample C33_27DmetaG_FD_165045 | JGI IMG/M metagenome (GOLD analysis project Ga0222718, IMG submission 165045) | Estuarine water microbial communities from San Francisco Bay, California, United States - C33_27D | ecosystem: Environmental > Aquatic > Marine > Unclassified | place: USA: California... | reverse complement strand
CTTTCAAACTACTGCACTGGATGAGCTGATACCGGACTGGAAAGAGAAAGGAGCACCGTTAAACGTACCTGTTAAAAAAGATCGTCTGAAGTTTCTTATTAATGACAATCTTTCGGTTGATATTCCCTCCTTCTTGATGCCAACAATGCAGAACCACGGCAATTACATCATCAGTTTGGCAAATCTCTGTAGGTGGTTGGCTGAACAAGCTGAGTCACTGGGAGTTGATGTTTTCCCAGGCTTTCCTGCTTCAAAGATACTGTATGAAAACGAAAGAGTTGTTGGAGTTTTAACTGGTGATATGGGGGTTACAGAAGATGGCTCTCATAAGGATTCATTTCAACCAGGTATGGAAATTAGAGGCAATCTGGCCACAGTGTTTGCTGAAGGATGTCGCGGACACCTTGGCAAGGAATTGATACAAAAGTTTGATCTTAGCCAAGGGAAAGACCCTCAGCACTATGGCATAGGCTTCAAGGAAATTTGGGAGATTGACCCATCCATGCACGAAGAAGGGCTTGTTGTTCATACCAATGGTTGGCCACTGCCAAACGACACTCCTGGCGGCTCTTATATGTACCATGCTGAAAACAATCAAGTTCTTTTGGGGATAGTGATTCCACTTGACTATAAGAACCCTCACCTAAGCCCATACGATGAATTTCAAAAATGGAAGTCGCACTCCGGTATAAGGAAATACCTTAAAGGCGGCAAGAGACTAAGTTATGGAGCTCGAGCGCTGATCAAAGGAGGTCTTCAAAGCTTACCTAGCATGGATTTTCCAGGCGGTTATCTTGTTGGGGATAACGCTGGAACGCTTAATTTTTCTAAGATTAAAGGAACCCATACCGCTATGAAGTCAGGCATGGATGCAGCAGAAGTAATACTGGCAAATATTAAGGGAGAAACAAAATCTTTAGATGAGAAAATCAAAAAGTCTTGGCTTTATGAGGAGCTTTATAAATCAAGAAATTTTGGGCCATTTTTTCACAAATTTGGCGGCTTAATAGGCGCCGCTATGAACGTTTTAGACCAGCTTATTTTTAGAGGCAAAATGCCGATTACTCTGAACCACCCTACTCCAGATCATGAGTGTTTATTGCCAGCAAAGGAGACAAAAAAAATTGATTATCCAAAATACGACAATGAGATTACTTTTGATAAGTTAAGCTCAGTCTTTTTATCCAATACTTATCACGAGGAAGATCAGCCGTGCCATTTGGTATTAAAAGATGCTAATTTACCAATAGAAAAGAACCTAGAGCTCTATGATGAGCCTGCACAAAGGTATTGTCCTGCAGGTGTATATGAGATAGTAGAGGAGAATGGGGTCAAAAGATTTCAAATTAATTCCCAAAATTGCATTCATTGTAAGACCTGCGACATTAAGGAACCATCCCAGAATATTAAGTGGGTATCCCCCGAAGGCGGAGGTGGTCCAAATTATCCAAATATGTAGTAATCTTTAACTATGAAATTTGGACAGTTTATTAGCGTTATCCTTATTGCGGCAATCGTTGGGATTGCATCAAACTTTGCTTACAGTTATCTCAGTGCTGAAAAAAAGAATGCCGACGAGATAAAGTTCGAAGAGTTTCTCGATGAAAATTGGGAAACAACACTAGAAAAGAGTCCGTATTTTGCAAGCTTGCTGGGCGACAAACGTTACGACGATAAAGTCTCGAGCAATTCTGTGGCTGATTTCTACGACAACAGGGACTACGAAGAGTATGTGCTTAAAGTATTGGATTCCATCAACTCAGATAATTTATCAGAAGAGAACCAGTTAAATTATCGTCTTATGAAGTTAGATTATGAGGTTAGTCTAGAAGGCAGAAAGTATCCATCCTTTTATATGAGGCTCAATCAAAGAGGCGGCGTGCAAGATTACTACGATTATGGCAATCGACTTAATTTCACAACAGAGTCCGATTATTTGAATTGGTTTGAGCGGGTTAAAGGTTACACCAAGAACATCAAAAACTCCCTGATTAATAACAGAGAAGGTTTATCAAAAGGCTACACTCAGCCACGTTTGGTAACTGAAGATGTTGTATCGCAAATTGAGTCTTTGCTAGACGCTGAAATTGATTCTCATCCTTATTTACGAGTATTTCTTGGTAGTGATGAGGTTTTAGGGAAAGATGATGCTCAAGAGCTAATTTCAGAGGTCAAAACATACATTTTGGAGGAACTAAATCCTGCCTATCAAGAATTAGCAACTTTCTTACGCGAAGAATACCTGCCTCAGTCCAGAACAGGCATTGGCATCAAAGAAGTACCCAATGGCAGAGAATGGTACGAATATCTCGCTAGATACCATACAACAACAGATCTAACGCCAGACGAAATACATGAAATTGGTTTGCAGGAGGTTGCTCGTATACGGTCTGAAATGGAAGACGTCATGGATTCAGTGGCTTGGGAAGGCGATTTTCGCTCATTTTTAGAATTTCTACGAACAGATCCACAATTTTATTATGAGACAGGCGAAGAGCTCCTTGATGCCTACAGAGCCATGTCAAAGAAGATTGATGCATACATGCCAACACTCTTCAATAAGCTACCTAGAGCGCCTTATGGCGTCATTCCTATCCCAATGGAATCAGCACCCTTCACTACCACTGCTTACTACAATGCCCCAAGTGCAGGGCGTCCCGGGTATTTTTATGCAAACCTATACAAGCCAGAAACAAGACCTAAATATGAGATTCCGGTTTTGACAGTGCATGAAGCAGTACCAGGCCATCATCATCAAATATCCCTTGCTCAAGAGCTTGAAAATGTACCAAATTTTAGAAACTACTTGAGTTTTACAGCTTTTGTTGAAGGCTGGGGGCTCTACAGTGAGCAGTTGGGAGAAAGTATGGGTTTATACGAGGATCCCTATGACAAGATTGGTCAGTTGACTTACGATATGTGGCGCGCCATCAGATTGGTTGTTGATACAGGAATGCATTACAAAGATTGGACCAGGGACGATGCTATAAACCTATTCTTGGAGAATACAGCCAAAACTCAGCAAGACATTGAAAACGAAGTTGATAGGTACATTGCATGGCCAGGACAAGCTCTGGCTTATAAGATTGGTCAGCTTAAAATCATGGAGCTAAGAGATAAAGCCAAGGCAGAACTTGGGGACAATTTTGATATTCGAGATTATCACGACTTTATTCTTAGTTTTGGATCTATTCCTCTAAGCATTATGGAAGAAAAGGTCGATGAATTTATCGCAAAAAATAGATAACTACCCCGCTACCTCATTTCAAAAAAAGGTTTGGCATGAGATGCTTAAAATTCCTAGAGGCTCTGTGATGTCGTATAAGGAATTGGCACAAAATATTGGCAAACCAAAAGCATATCGCGCTGTTGCTAATGCCTGTGGCAAAAACCCTTTCCCCATTGATGTGCCCTGTCATCGAGTGATCGCTAGCAACAATAAAATAGGTGGATTTTCCATGCGCGGTGGCGTTTCAAAGAAAAGGGAATTATTATTGGCAGAAGGAATTATCTTGTGAAGATTTTATTAGTTTTCTTTATTTCTTTAGCTATTAACGCCATTGTTAGTTTGGACATAAACAGAGGCAATGCTGCCTACGCAGATAAAGTTTCTGCCATAAAAATTAAATGAGATTTGTCTTAATCTTTTTCTTAACCTTTGCTCTTAATGCCGAAAAAGTTTCCGTCATGACTTTTAATGTCGAGAATCTTTTTGATAACAATGATGACCCCGAGAGAGTTGATGAAACTTACATAGCATTTAAAGACAAACAGACTGCAAAACACCTAGATGGTTGTAATTTAATCGAGGTTAAGAGTTGGCGCGATAGTTGTTTGTATTTGGACTGGAACGACGAAGTTATTGACATTAAATTGCAAAATTTATCGACTGTTATTTTATCAGAGGACGTCGATATCATTGGGCTCCAGGAAGTTGAAAATATTGGCATGCTTGAGCGTCTGTATAATCGAGTAAAGCAAAACGGTTACGTTGCTTACGATTTAATTGAGGGGCAAGATGAAAGAGGCATAGATCTTGGTATCATCTCAAAATTCCCCATTAAAGAGTCAATACTGCATCGAATAGAATTTGCAGGTGTTACCACACAAGCACAAAGAGATACCCGAGGAGTTTATGAAGTGACTTTGGATGTTAAGGGCAAAGATTTTAAAGTCTTTGTGGTGCACTTTCCTGCCGGGCATCATGCCAGCTCAATGCGCAAGGATGCTTTTAAAAGTTTAAATAAAATCGCATCAAAGACCACTGTGCCTGCGGTGGCTGTAGGAGACTTTAATGTTAACTCCACTGAAGACAAAGCCGAGAATATTTACCGCGATTATGCGTCGCCAATATGGAAGATATCACATGTGGAAGGCTGTGCAGATTGTCTTGGTTCAACCTTTTACTTCAGAAATAGAACCTGGTCTTACCTAGATAGCATTATGGTGCTGCGTAACTCAGGAGCAGAATTTATTCCTGAGACTATAAAGGTAGTTAAACACCCTCTCCAAACTGATAATGATGGGTTTCAAATAAGATTTGACCAAAAAAGAAAACGTGGAGTATCCGATCACTTTCCTGTGGTTGCACAGATAGTTTTTTAAGATTACTGGCTCCTCAAAGCAAAGCTATATCTCCCTAAATATATTTCAATGCTCCCATCATAAGATTCGTAGGGGTTGTCTGCCTCCATACCAAATAGTACCAAGTCTTCAATACCATCGCCATTTACATCCCTGAAATAACCCTGCCCTTGGTTTGCTTCCATTAGCTGAGAATGGCCTGGCAAGAGGGAAGAAGTATTACTTTCATATTCAAGCATTTCTCCATCACCCCTGTTAACGTTTAGTACAGGAGCTCCACCCCTTGTTCTTGGGACTTCATAACCTATTGTCCTAGACCAAACATGTCGAGCAAAGTCTGAATACCCATCATTATTTAAATCTCTGCAGTCAATGAAGTTTGCGAAAACCTTGTCATCATAGACATCAAAAGTGCCAGAAATTTCAACAATAGCATCATTTTCTATTTGAAATAGCTTATGTGGTTGAATCTCAAAAAAATCGCTACTTTGGTAAGATTCTCCTTCAATAATTTCTCCCTCTTTAAGTGCTTGTGATTGGTAAAGTGCAAGAAAGGAAATATTTTCAGAATCATCTATTCTAGTCTTAAAGAAACACATTGTTTGAGGAGCTAAATTTGCTACATATCTACCATTGTAGTTGTAAATTGGCAGGCTAATTGGGTCCCCTTGCCAAGTTATATAATCAATATAAAATTCAATCTGATTGAGGTCTTGATCAAGTTTAACCCAATCGTTGTTGCTCTCTTTTTTCCACAAACCTATTCCTATTGCAGGAGCATCATTTTGACTAGATTTATCAACGCCTATGATATATCCATTAAAGTATTTAAACTCAATTGACCATTGTGAGGAACCCCAGTCAACTATTCTACCATTTTCATCTGTTTTAAAGGTGGACGGATATTGATCGCTTACATCTATAAAACTTCCATCCTCGTACCTTAAAGCTTGTAATCCAACTCCAGTAAAACCGTTAAAGAGTACATCAACTTCATCCTCTCTTTTTATTATCTCAGCTGCATGACCCCAATCTGGTGTTCCTATTTTTTTAATCTCATATTGCGTTTCATCTTTAGATAAAATGACTGCAGGACTTGCTCTAGAGTTTATGCTTGGAACACCGCTCCTTCCATCTTCATTATGCATTGCAAAGGCAAAATCGTCTCTGCCATCGCCATTTATATCTCCTCTGACATATTTTCTACTTCCTGCCCCTAAGCTAGGAATATCTTCGCCAAACACTTCGGAATTTCCGTTTCTATATGTTCCATCATCGTTTGAAATATAGACAATAAGTAGATCAGGAGTTGGGTCTGTTACTTCATTTGATCTATAGTCATCATTAATTTTGCAGGATTGATGAACAATAAAATCGTCCCATTCATCATCATTAATATTTACAGGAATAACAAACTCTATCCAAGGAAAAGTATTAGAGTAATAAGCAGTACAAACTTCAGAGTAAAGTTTAATATTTGAAATCACAACTGGATCCTCGTTGAATTGCGGTTCGTATTCTGCTGAGACTACAACACTGGCTGCTGCTGAACCATTGCCCGAACATGTTATGGTGTAGGTTAAATCTCCATTGGTGGTTGCTGTTACTACTTCTTCTCCGCTTGGGTCCTTTGATCCTTCCCAACTATCAGATGCCTCACACGAGGATGCGTTGGTTGATGACCATGTCAAAGTGATATCTTCATCAACATATACCGTTGTAGGACTTGCAGAAATGCTTGCTGTTGGCGCAGGTGGAGGTGCTGGCACTGGTGCGGGCTCTGGAGCACCGCCGCCACCGCCGCCACAAGCAGCTATGGCTACTACAGCAAAAAAATTAAAGAGTGATTTTTTTATAGACATTTTTAAATGATATGCAAGGTTTGAAATATTTGCTACTAATTAAAGATAGAATTTCTTGCCATCCGACTTGATATATAGACGACCTTTATCGTTATTGGCGTGTTCAATTAAATTGTAGAATAAACTTCTGGTTAATAAGCCAAAGAGATTTTCTTTTAATTTAATTTTTGGATAGGGTTGCTTATTAACACTGTCTGTCGAGAGGCAATTTTCCTGATTTAATTTTACCCACTCATCGGTGTTGGTTTTAAAAAAGTAATCATCATTCTCTTTTTTGAAATCAATAATGGAGAAAACCTCGTTAACAACATAGACTGGAATTTTTTCGCTTGGTGTGACAATAAAATAACTTTCACCCTCGATTTTAATGAGCTTTGAAAAAAGTTTGATCATATTGAGTCTTTCAATTTTTGAACCGTTGTAAAACCAGTTAGCGTCTTTATCAATATCAAATCTCACACCTTCACAGAGCTTTGGATTCCATTGCTCTAAAGGGTATTCATCAAGGTGCAATAATGATTTTTCAATGGCTCTTAAGTCCATATATAGACTCCTAACCCAATGCCTACGATTATTAAGGATACCGAGGATATTGTTATTATTTTGTTTTGCGTCTCGACACTGATAAGCGTTTTGATCCCTTTGGCTAGGGTAAAGGATAAAAATATAAACCAAAGCGCAGTTGCAATAAAAAAGTACAAGGATATGGACAGTTCTTCATTGAGCGTCAATTCATCGATCACACCCCCAAACAAAGCAGCAAAAAAAACAAAGGCTTTTACATTCAAGACGTTAACAGTTACACCTCCAAAGAAGCTCCTCAAGGCTGAAACAGGCGTTCGATTGGTTGGGTTTTCATTGGAAATATCAGTGCTTTTGCTAACAAGGCCCATAAACCCTATATATACGAGGTAGCACGCACCGAGGGACCCGATAATCAAGTAAAGATTTGGAATGATGCTGTAGAGAACAGATAGCCCTAGAATGCTAAATAGGCACTGCAAAAATACACCAAAACCAATTCCAATTGCTGAAAAAAAACTATTAATGAAACCCCTCTGGAAAGCACTTTTAACGATATAGAAAAAGTCTGGTCCTGGAGAAATTACTGCCACTAGATGGGCAAATGCCAAAGACAAAAACAAAGTAAAAGTCATAGAAAATTTGGTTCAGCTTTTAAATCAAGATCGAAATCATTATTTACTCTTTCTCTGATTAAGTTTGTCATGAAAACCAGGTCTTTTTGAGTGGCAATGCCAGTGCATGTAAGAACTAAGGCATGCTTTAAGGAGACGCCAACATTGTTGATTTTTATGCCCTTAAGGCCAGCTAATTCAATTAATTCTGCTGCTGAAAGCTTAATACTATCGCCTTCCCTCCAGACGTTGGCAAGTTTATGCAATTTGTCATTTGAGTCATACTCATCCTGGCTTAGTACAGGATTTTTAAAGAAACTACCAACGTTAGGGAACGATTCCCTGTCGGGCAGCTTGTCATCCCTGATTGTTCGAATCAGCTCAACCATTTCTTTGGATGAATCGATCTTTTTATTTTCTAGGTCTTTATAGGCCATATAAGGCTGAAAAACCTGTTTCAGCTTTAATGTTACCGACGTTATTAAAAACTCCTTATGCGCTTGAAATATACTCGTTCTATAACCAAACTTACATTCCTCATTGTTTAGAGTTTTAAAAATCTTTTCTTTTAGGTCAAAAACCTCAACCTCAGTTAAAAACTGAGATAATTCCTTACCATAGGCACCAATGTTTTGTATGGGGGCAGCCCCAACTGATCCAGGTATGCCTGCTAGGTTCTCAAGACCAAACAATTTGTCATTCACACATTCATCAACTAAGTGATCCCAATTGCACCCAGCACCAACTGTAATAGTGTAATCATTGTTTAGAGTTTCAATTATGCTCTCATTGGTAGAACGTAAGACAGTACCATGAAAAATACTTGGGAAAATTGAATTGGTCCCCTCACCCACAATTGATAAATTTTCTTCATTTATCGAATTGTTAAAGAAGTTACTAAGCTGTTCATTGGAACTAAATTCGTAATAGTTCAGTGCCTTCGAACGCAGTTTAAAGGAGTTGTTTAGGGTAAGATCTTTAGCCTCAGGTTTCATTTGTTAGCAATCCCTCAAACTTATTTAGATCCTCCAGGGTGTCAATGCCAAAGGAGCGACATTCGTCGATTTTTAGAACATGTATATCAAGGTTGTTATCAAGAGCCCTTAATTGCTCAAGTTTCTCTTTTTTTTCGTTGTTTGTTTGCTCAAGCCCGGCAAAATATGTGAGCACACCAGCAGAATATCCATATACCCCAATGTGATGAAAGTTTTGTTTGATTGACAGGTCTCCTAGCGGTTCTCTGGAGAATGCTACTGCCTTCTGATCCTCAGATAGCTGTACTTTGACCTTGTTTATATCTTTAAGCTCTTCATCGCTCTCAAATGGTTTGCAGAGGGTTGAGAAATTAAAGTTATTGTTGATCATAAAATCTGCCAAATCGTCTACCAGATCTGGGCTTAGTAAGGGCTCATCGCCCTGCAAGTTTATAATAAGCTCATCATCTGGAAGGTTTGTTTCGGTAATGTATTCATTAATTCTATCGGTGCCGGTTTCATGATGCTCTGCAGTCATAAAAGCCTGACCACCTTTGCTATGGATCGCAGTAAAAATTTCTTTTGAATCGGTAACTACGGTTACATTTGCAGCTTTGGTTTTTAAAGCATTTTCCCAAGTCCATTGAATCAAAGGTTTACCCTTAACCACTCTTAACAACTTTTCTGGCAACCTTGTAGACGCCAGCCTTGCAGGAATAACAACAGAAAAGCCCCTAGCCATTTAATTTTTCAACAATGAGTTTAGATAGATTAATGTTCATTTTTACCTTCATTTTTAGGTACCAAATGCCGTCAGAATCAATCTTATCTTTGACTCTCATAGCATCTTTTTCTGTCATAACAATTGGTCTCGTGTAGTCAAAATCTAAATCTTTTTTTGAAAAGTAATGATGGTCTTTGAAAGCCCTATGCTCAAAATTAATTTTTAAGCCATTTAGAGTTTCAAAAAATCTGGCAGGGTTTGCTATCCCGCAAACAACATTGGCTACTTTGCCAAATGGGTATTCTTCTATCGGCAGTTCCTTACCACTTGCTAAATGAACCCATGAATCTGGTTCAAGTTCAAAAAAGTTTGAGCTAGCAATGGCTCTGCCACTATGCATGAAAAGGTCGACGTTTTTTAGTTTTGTAAGATTGTCTCTCAGAGGGCCAGAAGGTAGGAAAAGTTTGTTTCCAAAATTCCTCTTGGAGTCTTCGACCACAATTTCAAAATCCCTTCTTAAATTGCTGTGCTGGAGTCCATCATCGGAAACAACTATGTCACAATCAGTATTTCTTTCCAAGAAAGACAAAGCTCTGGCTCTATCTCTGTCGACAACGACAGTGAAGCCACGATTGAAGTGGAATAAAGCTTCATCACCAACTTCTTTTGCTGTGGTTAAATCATCAACTAGTTTAGTCCCTATAAATTTGCCACCATAGCCACGTAATATTATTCCTGGCTGATAACCAAGATTTAAAAGATCCGATGCTATTTGGTTTACTAGGGGGGTTTTGCCATTGCCTCCAACAGTCAGATTGCCAACTACAATCACAGGTATTTCATTTGAGTTTGATCTTTTAGGTTTGCGAAACAGATTTTTAAGTGAGCTGCCTATCCAGTAGAAAAAACTTACTGGCAGCAAGGCTAGATTGACAAAACCATACTTATCCCAGTAGCTAATTTTGTCAGGAATTTTAGTTGGAATAAAGGTATCTTCTTCAATAACCTCTTGCTTAACCTCTTCAATAACTGGACTACCTTGAAGCAGGTTATATAAGCCCTCTTCCTTAATAAGTTCGTCGTGAGTACCAATTTGGGTAATAACACCCTCTTCAAGTACACATATCTTATCGGCCTTCTCAACCGTACTTAATCTGTGGGCAATAATGAATGTAGTTTTATTTTTTGAAGCCTTTTCAATGGCGTTCTGGATTTCTTTCTCCGATTCATTATCCAGTGCCGAAGTTGCTTCATCAAAAATCAGTATCGATGATTTTTTAAGCAGAGCTCTTGCAATGGCTATTCGCTGCTTTTCTCCACCCGATAAAAGCATGCCATTGTCCCCAATGTTGGTATCAAAGCCCTCGGGCAGATTCATTATAAACTCATAGGCATTGGCTTCTCGAGCAGCCTGATAGATGGCATTTTCGCTTACATCTTTATTGCCATAGGCAATATTGTTTCTTACGGTATCGTTGAAGAGCGTTGGATCCTGCGAAACAAAGGATATTGAGGACCGCAAATCTTTTAGCTTAATCTTCTTAATGTCGTATCCGTCGATAGTAATCTGACCGGAGTAACTATCGTAAAATCTATTTAACAGACTCACTATGGTTGATTTTCCGCTGCCTGACCTTCCTACCAAAGCTATGGTTTGACCTTTTTCTACAGTTAGAGAGATATTGTTTAAGACATTTTCGCCATCTTCGCTGTAGGCAAAATTAACGTTTTTTAATTCGACACTACCCTCTAGGGATTTAGATAAATCAATCCCACTTTCATAATCTTCAGGCTGCTTATCCATGCTTTGAAAAATATCTTCTGCTGCTGCTAAACCTTTTTGAATAACAGCATTTAAGCTTGATAGTTGTCTTATAGGCCGTGCCATAAGACCAGCAGCGGTAAAAAAAGCCACAAAAGATTCAGATGGCAAGTTAAGCTCTTCAAGATTGCTCAAAGCTAAATAGCTCATTGATGCTAGTGCTAGTGCCACAAAGACTTGTATGACAGGAGTTGCCAAGTTCGAAGTGCTCTCCATTTTTAAGTTTTGTAGAAGGTTTTCATCGTTGGCATTTTTGAATCTTTTCTGCTCTGCATCTTCATTTGCAAAAGATTTAATCTCTTGAGCCCCATTGGCGATCTCATTGCTTACTTGTGTTACTTGGCCCATTACGTCCTGTATTTTCTTTGCTACTTTTCTAAGTCTTTTTCCAGCCCAGGAAACAACTATGGCAATAAGGGGGGCAATTAAAACTATGACCACTGTTAGTTTCCAGCTCAGATAGAGCAAATAGACAAATAGCCCAATGAGCAAGAAGCCCTCTTTTACAAGAATTTTTAGTGCATTGGTGGCTGCACCAGTGATTTGATTGGTGGTAAAAATAATACGGTTTACTAT
>Ga0222718_10004422_pt1 | contig 11682 bp, 15 predicted proteins | sample C33_27DmetaG_FD_165045 | JGI IMG/M metagenome (GOLD analysis project Ga0222718, IMG submission 165045) | Estuarine water microbial communities from San Francisco Bay, California, United States - C33_27D | ecosystem: Environmental > Aquatic > Marine > Unclassified | place: USA: California... | reverse complement strand
GATGTGCAAAACTCAGACTCTAACTCAAATAATAACTTCGCTCAAGAACTTGAAGCTGATATGTTTAGAAGACAGAGAGAGGATCGCATGAGGGTTGCGGGTTTTCGTGAACCTCTTCGACCCGAATTAATCCAGAGACCCCGGCGACCTCTCCCTCGGCGCCCTCCACTCGAAAACGAATTTTCAGACGTTAATATTAATAAATTGGTAAACAATGCATTGAAAGAACCCATAGACACACGCGAATTCAATAACGATCTTAGCCCAATTAATGAAGCTGCGTTTGAGAGGGGACTCGCTGAGATGACACCCGAATTCGATGTTCTTGAAATATCCCCATTTAAACCCGGTATGTTCAATGCCATTGTTGACAGTGGATATGGACAAAAAGATCTTGTCGTCGACTTAAAACAAATCATCACTAAAAGACCTCTCGCTAAAATGCGAATTGCTGATGGTCTTTATATAGAAACCAGTGAAATGGTAGGTAGATACGGTAGACAGGCGATCGCTCTAAGGCATACACGCAATCTTGGTCTCAAGGGTAGTATGAGTATACCCCTAGTCACCGTGGAATTCAAAATGAAGATTTACAATGAGAACGGTGAGAGCACTGGAATTAACGTAAATATATATAAAAATGGTAAAATTCGATTTTCTGGTGGATTTTTGATAAGTCACATGTCAACACAACCAGAACTCGTTCGTCGCTACGTTGTTAATAATTACACATCAAAAGAACCATTCTTCTATGGTCCCATTCAGTTTAATAACTTGAGTGGTCAGTTCAGTGTAAATGGTGCACTTAAAATGGGTAATATCGCATCAAAGTTAAAGAAGTATGGTAGTGTTGTATATGAACCCGAGCTTACACCCATGATGTATGTTACTATGAATGGATATACACTTAACATTAGCAAAGCTGGCACCGTGCAGATTATGGGGGCTAAAAATCCAGCTATTCTCGAAAATGCTTATAAATCAATTTCTCAAATGTTTCGACAATTCTTTATCAACGGTGATATTGTTAAGTCCAAGCCCAAGGCGAAGCCCAAAGCAAAGCCCAAAGCAAAGCCCAAGGCTCTCACCAACAACCAAATCAATGCACTTAAAATTGATGGTAAAAGGTGTGAACGTATGAGTAGGAGTGAACTCATCGATTTGGCACGAAAAATGGGTGTTGTCAACTTTAGGATGAAGACGAGTGATGGCACTAAAAATGCAACCAAGTCTGTAATTTGTGAAAGGATTAGAAAAGCCACTGGACAGAAGATTGCAACTTTTAGAAACACAAACAAAAATAAGAATGTGAAACTTAGTGGATCTGGTGAAAAGACATTCAAAGTTGGTAGTAGAGTGTGCACCACAATGAACAAAAATGAACTTTTACGTGTCGCAAAGATTCTTAAGATCAAACTCCCTGAGAAGGTCACAATTAAAGAGATTTGTAAAGAAATTGAAAAGGTTCGTAACAACCTCACAAAGCCAAAACCTCCCCCTCCACCCAAACCCACAAAGAGGGAAATTCAAAAGGTCAAAAAGGAGAAGGTTCAAAATCAGAAAATACAGCAGAGGGTTAAGAGGGTTGGTTTAGATGACAATTCTATTCGTAAAGACCTCGAAAAACAATACGGTAAACCGTGGATGAACCGATACAAACCTAACCTCAACCAAGATGTTAGGAACATTAAGAATGCCGTATCGAAGGTGGGTTCCAATAATAGAAACAAGGCGCTCGGTGTTCCCAAAAAGATGGTCGTCGACAAGATTAAAAAAGATATGGTGCGCAACTGGAAAATGCAAAGGAAACGTAACCTTGAGAGGAATTTTGTCATGAAGAATGTGAACGTTACGGGGGTGCCCAATAATATGAAAAATAGATGGAGACGCACAGCTGCGGATGAAGCCCTTCGTAGGAATAAAATTATGACTGCTAAACAGTTTGCAGTCTTAAAGAAAAAATGGTTAAAGGCTGTTTCCAATATCAATAAAAATGGGAACGCGCGACGAACTGTTGGGGCGGCTCGAGCTAGGGTTGAAACGTTATAAACATGGGGTTCGAGTTGACGATGATACACGAACTTGGGGAACACCTACAAACTCGTGGATAGATATGGCGAGGGAAGAACTCCTCGATGCCATCATATACACAGTCGCAGATTACATTCGAAGTGAGGGTCTCAGTTTTCGTCAAAATGATGAGTCTGATGATAACAAACTCATCATGTCGATAGTAGATAACTGGGAATGTGTCAAAAGTCCACAACACAAGATGGTCCTTTGGAACCTGTTTAAGATTCTAAATAGCGACATCTATAGTTCTACACGTATTAAATGCGGTGAGACACATTATAGTGACTGAGAATTGGTAAATAGATTGTTCCCACATTCTAAGAACACTAAATGGCACTATCATGAGCCCCGCACACGTACCATGAAACACTACAACTCCTATTGATGCTGGATATTCAGTATGTATAGCACCCGTTGTAGATACTATCAACACAAAATTGATAATATCTATTATTCTTCTAAAAAGAGCCAAATTTATACCAGATGAAAGCACAAATATATACGCCAAAGCGCGTGCGACGGGATGATATTCTAGTATCATTTCGGGGGGTGCAGGTGCAGGTGCAGGTGCAGGTGCAGGAGGAACTTCCTCATTAAAAGCTATCGCCACCGAACCATCGGGTTTTTCTATAACTACATGTCGCATAACTTAATTTTCAATGCACTCTATTGTTTAAGTTCCCTGTGGAGAGTAAAAATTGTAAATCCTAAAATGATGTAGAGAAGATACAAAAGATTTCTTGGAACAAATGTAAACTCTTCGAGAACCTTCAAATCTTCCGGTTCCAGTTTATTCTTATAAAGATTCAATTGTTGAATTAAGAGGTGTAATAATCGTATGGACATTAAAAGCACAGCCGAACTGATAATGATGAAAGCTATGTTATAGAGAGCATTACCCTTACCACGATAAAATCGAGAATATGCAAGAAGTGCGAGTGAGATGGAAATATACGCACCCACATTCTGAAGAGAACGCTGAGAAAGTGATATGAGTTTTCCAAGTTCTGGTTTCATTTAATATTTACGGACATTTAATTTTCCGGTTGATGGTCTTTCCGGGTTCGGCTGTCTGTTTGAGATGGAACGTATGATACGAAAAATCATATTTTGGAAATGCGTCTTTTATTTTATTTGAAATTATACTAGCCTGAACTATGAGTGGTATACCCGAGCACACCGATTTTTGTTCGAATTGGAGAAACTCATCTTCCATTTGGACGAACCTCTTAAGGGCATTACTTCCCAGTTTGTCGGCGTGCATCTTAAGGTACATGTCCTTGGACGCACCATCACTGATGTAGAAAAATTTTGAGCCCTCAACTTCGTCAGACTTTTTCTGTTTATCAAACATGAGGAAGAAAACGATGAGAGCTACTATGAGGTATATCATTTATATATTACGGTGAAATTAGTTTTGAGAGGTCAGCAACTTTGTGGATAATGTTGAAAAACTTGTAGACATCGTCGACTGTGTCTGGCTTCATGATCTCAAGTTCAATTTGGTAACTTGCCTCCTCTTCGGAGTCCATATCAGCATTGTCACCTGAAGAGATGGTCATGTCGATACTGAGGTTCTTACGCACGAATGAGTGCCTCGTCTTGGTCCTCTTTCTGTCCATCTCATACTCCCCAGTAGTGGGAATCTCACGAGCAACACAGAAGCGAACATCGAGGGGATCACATCTAAAGTCTTCCTTTGCGACACTGATCTTCTGAATCATAGACTGTTCGCCAGTATCATCATCGGTGGTGATGCGAATGTTATTATTGTCGTTGTAGTAGACATCGACGGTCGAAGACTTGGTGGACTCCCAACCCTCATACTTCTTGAGACCTGTGAGCACTCGTTTCCATACATCCTTGCCTACATTGGTGTCAAAGAGGGAGCCGTTATGCTTTCCGAGGCGAATCTCAACTTCTATGTCACCCTCATTTTTGTGGGCTTCAAAAATGGGGAGAACACGATCGACGATAGCTTGGACGTTCATTTTTTCTTAACATTTACATTTTGCGTCATTCTCTTAAGTGTTTTTTGTTCATATTTTTTATGAAGGGACTAGGAAATCACGGAAATACTTGCTATTTCAACACAGCCCTTCAATGCCTGCTGAACATTCCAGCACTGTCGAATTATTTCATTAGACACCCATACACGGGTGATTGTGATTTCACTAAAGCTTATGGCGATCTCGTCAGAACATATTGGACCAGGGGAAAGGGTGACATTGCCGTCACTAAAGTGCTCAAACTTTTTCGTGAAACTTTTCCAAGATTCAAATCTGAAGAGCAGAACGACGTTCAAGAGGCGATTCTATGCATCATAGATATTCTCGAAAGGTCGAGACCGGAGATTAAACACTGGTTTTACGGTAAGAAGACACAAGAGACTGTGTGGCCGGGTGGGAAGTCATCGAGTCAAGAGGACTTTAGCGTTCACTTGATAACCTCCGAGGGTAAGGATATGGGTAAGATGTTGGAGAAGAGCACGGATTGGAACACACTCACAGACTTTGAAGATACTGATGGTAAGACCCACCACGTAGCAACTACACGTATGGTATTTTCGAAACTTCCCCAAGTTCTCATGATTTCATTTGATAGGAAGAGTCACATTGAGATTATAGAAAATATACTCATAGACAAATATGAATACAATCTCATTGCGACCGCTGTGCACGTTGGAATACAAGATGATGGACACTATGTAAGTTTTGTCAAGCGTAAGAATAAGTGGTTTTTATTAAATGATGAAAGTGTTGAGGAACACGAACTACCCGACGAAGCCGGTTTCTATTTTATGGTCTACAATTTAAAAACTCCTCCATCTTAATATTTTCCTTGATGTTCACTATAGTCCTGTAAAAAGTCCGTCGATTGTTGGGATGGGTCTTATCCCTTCTTCTCTTTAGAGGTTTCCACCACAAGGGTTCTTCCCAGGTGACATATTGACATTCGACGATAGCTCCATCCTCATACCAAGATTCATCCGCCTTGCTTTGAGGAATTTCAGATTCAAAAAACAACTTTCCCTTCTCTTGCACATAGAGTCTCCACGCCATTGGGCCATCTGTGGCTCCCGGAACTTCTCTAGATTTCTCTCGCTTCATCAAAAAGTCAACGGTATTCTTCTCTTGAGGCTTCCATTTGAACATAGTTTCATGGGTTCCAATGCGAATCGGTTCGTTCACTGGTGTAAACACGAGACCATCAATTTTTTGATCAACTGTGGGTAAATACTCATTCATAAACTTTTTAAAGTCCCTCATCTCATGAAACGTTTTGCACTTTAGGCGCCACTTGTCACTCTTCATATAGATGATAGACTTCATGAGACCCCTAGCAGCCTCGAGTCTTCTCATGAGGTTGAGATCCCACACAGACTCACCATTTACCAAGACTGCATCATAAACCATGAGAGTGTCGTCATACAACTCACCATCAAGAATAGTTCCCTCGTAGGCAGCCTTCTTAAGGTTAATGGGAACCTCAAACATATTGAATGCCCTATTCACCAAGACGCATTTCCGTTTACCTTCAAAGGTGAGAGCGACCATCATGTGTCTCTCACCGTCCGTTTTTTCGCATACGACATATTCCGCACCCTTCAAAATGGGGAAATGTTTGTACTCGATGGATATAGGTTGTGGACCGGGAAAATAGTCTTTACTACCCCATTTCGAATGAATGAAATCCACAACATATTTGTAAAGTGGGGTAGACATGTATTATGATCACGTGATAACTTTAATTTACTTTCACACCCGCTGCGTTTAGGATGTTACTTACACATTCATGTGTATATGTTATCGTCAACTTAGATGCTGTATATGCATATATTCGAACATCTTGTTCTAAGAATTTTTCAAACATCCTGGCATACACCTTAGCACCACCTCCAGACTTCTTGAGACTCTTCATGACATTCTTAGTGTTCATCACCCAAGCTTTCGCTTCTGTGGATTTTACCCTATAGATGTCGTTAGAAATCTTCATACCAACTTCAGTGTCGAAGTGAAGTCCCATTTGTTCGATTGGTTCGGTGGAATCACTTCTCACCTTGGACTTGAATAGGTCCCAATCCACACCCTCCTTTACACCTGGGAATACGAGGCACCCCACGTGTTCGTGAGGTTCGAAACACTTGGTGATGGTCTCATCATCCATGCTCACACCAAAGTCAATGAAAATAATGCGGTCATGGGTCTTCATAAAATTTTGAATCATCTCCGCCTTTTGGAAGGGGTCATCGTCGACATAAGCGATTTGATTATCGACTTGTTTCTGGATACACTTAATATTGATTCTTAGAACCGTGTGAAGTGTCTTCACGGCACATGATTTCGACCGAGTGACTAAAAGGGTGACAATCTTCATACCCACATATGCACTCTAAGCCTTAAGCCTTTCATTTAGACATCCAGAGAAGGGTAAATTACCAACATGACCGAGGGTTGTATTTACATCTGCGTAAATCTTTCCATCAGCCTGTTGCCAACGACGACAGAAGGCGTAGTCCTCACTGAGATACCTACGATTTCCTGGATCAATCATACAGTCGAAGCAGGCGTGATAGTCATCAAAGTCCCTATTTTGGTGATCATTTTTGCACCACAATTCTGGGAACTTATCCTCGAGGGTTTTGAACACAGAGCGCTTGATGACCATAAAACCCGTGGGTCCATCTAGAATCTCAATGAAACCATCTTGGACAGGTCTGTGGTGAGCCCCAAAGTTAATCACGAGACTCGAGGAGAGCATGGACATATCACGGTCATCACCATTCTTAACGGCTTTTGCAGCTTGGTCCCACATCACAACCTTCTTTGGGTAGCATGCAACTGAAAGATCGTGCCCAGACTTTACTAGGCGCACCACAGCTGCGGGGTCAAAGTGAATATCAGCATCTATAAACATAAAATAATCACAATCCGTCTTCTGCATGAAGCGACCGACAGACACGTTACGGGCACGGTGGACGAGGGACTCATTTTCGGTAGTATCAAGATACAATTGTATCCCTTCTCTTATTAAAAGAACTTGAAGTTTAATTATACTACTCATATATTTCTCCAAGCACAAGCCTCCGTAACATGGAGTGGCTAAGAATAACTTCGTCATATACTAAATCTATGGTTTACTCTCTAAATGCTTTTTGATTATAGCATCAATCTTATTCAGTGTCGGGACGGAGACTGAACATTTTTCACACATCTCAGCTTTCGTAACCTTGTGACCAATCACAATGTAGATAATCGCTGAAGCCACACTGTTCGGTGTTTTGCTCATGAGGTCTACACAATCATCTGTAGCACCACACATCTTATTACATTTGAGTCTCTCTTCACGAGTTATATCGAATGCGTTGAGAAGTCTCTGCATCACATCGAACGCCTTGGTCACATAATTTTTCTTCGTCTCTCCTAAAATATTGTCCTTAAAAATTTGGGTTGTCCGGGAAATGTCCTTGGATTGAATTCCAAACATATTCGCAATTTCCCTAGTCGTCCTAGGAATCTTTGCAAGTCTGCACGCGTAGAGAACACAGTTTGCTTTGATACCTAAACGCACAGCACCTCGGGTGAGCTTTTCGTCATTGAATTTTCTGTATAACATCTTAGCGTCTTTCAAGACTGTATCGGGTAAGGTGTGACACGCCTCGTCGATATCACGATAGGCATGAAAGAGGGAACGATCTTTATGATTCATAGACATGTGAAAATTAATTTTCGCCATGCGCTTATTCTCATAGGTCGAACCGTATTTTGTAGCTATAATTGTTCCTTTACCCCAGTTTTGGGAAAAGAGTTCGGGATTTGCATTGGGGTTACCACATCGAGAAGGATCATTAACCTTGCCGTCATCCGTGACACCACTAGTCCATTCAGCAGTGTCATCCACAAAATAAGAATCAACAAGTCCACATTCTGAACAGGTAGGAAGTCCTTCTGGACTGATAACTTTGACTCCCGAACATTCCCTGCATATGTTAATATTCACTGGCTTTTCTTCGATTTGTTTTGGTAATAGAGCGTCTATTTCAGACCATATAGTTGCCAGCATTGTTTTGAATGTGGCAATCTTTTTAAAAATTTGAGTAAACGCATTATACACTTAGGTGTTTAATTCTAGTTTCAATGGCATCTACAGTTTCCTTAAAACTTTTACCACCCGAAGTAGTTGGCTCCCATTCATTCCATTCTTTGTCGATGGACTTATGATCAGGTGGAAGGGGGATGGCCTGGCCTTCAATCTCAGTGTCAGAAACGACAAAATCGGCCATTTCAGAATCCGTCTCCTCCTCGTCATAAAGGTCACTGTCACTATCCTCAATATCAATTTCAGTGTAAAAGGCAAAGCGATTCGTCCCCAAAGCTTTCATCTCAAGATCAGTGAAAGTTGTCCCACTTGGGTAATGTTCCATCACACTTTCATATGGTGCAGGAGAAAGCTCGTCATCTGCGTTTAATTCATACACACACGCTCCCTTGTAGAAAAGTTCAGTGGGATTGAGATATCTCAGGCCGAGGGTCGACCCGGTATTCATTCCAACAACTCCATACATTTCATCCTCAATTCCTTCTTCATTTACTAAAACTTTTACTATATCATCTTGGTTTATTTCGGTTTGCACGATCATGCTTAGAGTTTTCCGGCAAAAAATTATCAGCGATAATATCACAGATGAAAGTTACTATTTATTCAAAGGAAGGCTGTCAGTATTGCGACCACGCTAAGACCTTGTGCGAATCCGAGGGTCTCGACCACGAGAAAGTCATGGTAGACAAGGAGGAACTCAGGAAATTGTGTGGTGGCTCAGTGACAACTTACCCTCAAATATTTATTGACGGACGTCGCATCGGAACATACTTTGAATTTCAAGACTACATAGAAGATGAATACGAACCAATTCTCGCTCCCACCCTCAACAGATTCACCGTCTTTCCCCTGAAGTTCCCAGAACTCTGGGAACTCTATAAGAAGGCTCAAATGAGCAATTGGACGGCTGAAGAGGTGGATTTATCAAAGGACCTCGAGGATTGGAAAACCCTCAATGATAACGAACAGAAATTCATAAAGTATATCCTGGCATTTTTTGCGGGATCCGATGGCATAGTCTTCGAGAATATCAACAACAACTTCGCCGATGAGGTGCAAATCTCAGAGGCTCGCTCATTCTATGCATACCAGTGTCACAATGAAATGGTTCATGGTGAAACCTACTCAAAACTCATAGATAAGTATATTAAGGACTCTACTGAGAAAAAGCAACTCTTTGAAGCTATTCAAACTGTTCCCTGTATCGAGAAAAAGGCTCAGTGGGCGATGAAGTGGTTTGATACAAAGTCCCGTTCCTTCGCTGAACGTCTCTTCGCCTTCGCCTGTGTAGAAGGTATATTCTTCAGTGGTTCATTCTGTGCAATTTTTTGGCTTAAGAAGCGGGGTCTTATGCCCGGCCTGTGTTTCTCCAATGAACTGATCTCTCGTGACGAGGGTCTCCACCAGGAATTCGCTGTCGAACTCTTCAAACTCTTGAGAAATAAACCCTCGACAGAAACCATTCATTCTATTGTAAAAGAAGCCGTCGAGATTGAGAAGGGGTTTATCATCGACGCACTCCCATGCAACCTCATAGGTATGAACTCCGAGAAGATGGCTGAATATATAGAATACGTTTCAGACCGCCTTCTTAAGCAGATTGGACAACCCCCAATTTGGGGGTCTAAGAACCCCTTTGACTTTATGGAAAATATTAGCCTCGACGGTAAGACAAACTTCTTCGAAAAGAGGGTTGGTGACTATGGAAAAATGGATGATGATTCGGGTGAGATTGGCTTTGATGAAGACTTTTAAAGATTTCTTCAGTAATAGTAATATACAGAATGTTAGACATTTTACAATCAGTCGTCGGAAACTATGGACCACTGATTGTAGAACACGAAGGAAAATTACATACGGAAGCGTGTTGCGTTATCGAAGAACGACATATTGTAAAAATGATTGAAAAAATCAAACACATCCCATATTCACGGATTAGTCAGACGACGGATAGATCATTCGTCTTACTTGAATAAGGTGCCATCGGAATCGACGGGCATGGGCTCGAGAATACGACCACTGTCCACCATCTTAATTTGAGGTTCGCCAAATTCAGGGCGAGGATCGGGAGCCTCCTCCATAGGAACTGGGGGTTCGACAACAACCTTGGTCCCCTTCTTGTCACCACCACATCCACACCCCTTCTTCTTGGAGGGGCAACCACCGTCCTTCTTTATGTTCATCATACCCCAAACGATGAGAATGAACACGAGGGTGTGCACAAGAAGACCCAGAGTCGAAGGGCAACCCGTGGGGGTTGAGATCCAAGAACCTAGGATTGTCCTGACTATACGAAACGTCTCAGGATTCGCGACAATGAAAAATGTGAGACCAGAAATGATGGAGATGATGAGCTTCTCCTCCTGCTTCCTGCCGTTACACCCGCATCCGCAGTCTTTAAAAAGACCCATGATTACTTTTGATATATGTCAACAAAAAAACTTACTTAAAGTCAGGCCGCCTAAGATATATATAACCCACTACAAACATGTCGCTTTCTATCCAGCAATCTACCGATTTCTCTCCTGCCTCTGTGCAGTTTTCGAAGCTTCGCAAAAACAAGAATGGCGGTAAAGCCGTCTACCTAAACGCCGGCGACAACAAAAAGCTCTACATTCAGTTCCCTTTCATGCGCTCTCCCTATGGCCTGAGTGCGTTTACTGATGAGAGCACTGGACGCACTTCATACTCTCTCGACCTATCCTTCGACCCCGACAATGAGGAGGCGATGGCTCTCCACAACAAGCTCAAGGAACTCGACGATATCATTGTGAATACCGTCGCCGCCAATTCCAAAGAGTGGCTCGGTAAGGATTTCAACGTTGAGGTTCTGAAGCAGGCTCTCTACAAGCCTATGGTTCGCCCCGGTAAGGAGCAATACCCGGCTACTATCAAGCTTAAGATTCTCACCAAGCCCGACGGAACCTTTGTTCCTGAGTGTTACAACATGCAAAAGCAGCCCGTTCCTCTCGATAGCATCGAGAAGGGTAATAAGGCTATGGCTATTGTCGACCTCAACCAGATTTGGTTCATTGATAACAAGTTTGGAGTCACGATCCGTCTTCAGCAGTCTCTCTTCGAGCAGTCTGCCAAGCTTCCTTCCTTCGCCTTCCAGGGTCTCAACCTTCCCGAGGAGGAGATCGAGGAAGATGACGTTCAGGATGATGAGATTGAGGAAGTTGATGTCTAAGTCCCAAAAATCAAAAAAATCCAATTCCTTTGGAGTCCCTTCTTGGTAAGTTGAAAATAACTTCTTACCAATAAGTAAGTATGTCTAATATTGAGAGTAACTTGAAAAAATTACTCAAAGGTGAGAAGGCTTGTATCCCAGAACATTTCTTGAAAGTTCCCAGTTACAACTCACCAACCCTTCGTACTGGTAAGGGTAGGCCACTGAGTGAAGGTGCATTTGGAAAGATGTACCGTGGAAGTATCAATGATAATGGAAGGCGGTATGTCGCCTACAAAGAGATAGATACATCGGAAAGTACTGATGGCGCCTTCGAGTTT
>Ga0222718_10004418_pt1 | contig 11690 bp, 10 predicted proteins | sample C33_27DmetaG_FD_165045 | JGI IMG/M metagenome (GOLD analysis project Ga0222718, IMG submission 165045) | Estuarine water microbial communities from San Francisco Bay, California, United States - C33_27D | ecosystem: Environmental > Aquatic > Marine > Unclassified | place: USA: California... | reverse complement strand
AAAGAGGCAGGCGTGGAGACAGCTTGCTGCACGACAACGGTTATCGATTCCAGCATTTTAGGAGACTGAGAAAATGACTATTAATCCCTTCGGAACATTGACCCCTATCGACGCTGATGCTGCCTGTTGTGGTGGCGATGTGAATGCCGAAATTACCCACGCCCAGCTCGATTCGATTACTGCGGCTGTTCAGCACGAGTACGGTTCGCTAGCCGAGCGAGCAAGTGAGCGAGCTTCGCAGACGAATAAAGCCACTGATCGGCTCTACACTGAAGAGCAGCGATCTGTCCTTACGGACGAGGCAGCGGGTGCTTCGGCGGGTTGCGGAAACCCTGTCGGAATTGCTGATGCTAAAACCGGTGAGACAGTTCTCGATCTTGGGTCTGGTGGTGGAATCGACTGTTTCTTGGCTGCGAAGGAAGTCGGTCCGACGGGCTCAGTCATAGGTATCGATATGACGCCACGAATGCTCGAGCTGGCTCGTACCAATGCAGAAAAGCTTGAGACGACGAATGTCGTATTCAAGTTGGGACACATCGAGCAAATTCCTCAGGAAGACAACTCGGTTGATCTCGTAATTTCGAACTGTGTGATCGCTTTGTCGGAACAGAAGGAACGAGTTTTCTCGGAGATTATTCGTATTCTCAAACCGGGTGGACGGTTTGTAATTTCGGACATTGTTACCGATAAGCCATTGCCCGACGACGTTCGAAAATCGGCCGCCGAATGGGTTAGTTGTGTCGGTGGTGCGGCTGTGATGAGCGACTACCTTGCGATGGTCGAAGAGACAGGATTCGAAAACATCGAGATTCTTGAGAATCGACCAAGCACGGGCGGGAACGAAGAGTGGCGATCATCGATGATCAATCTCACTCTTAGAGCATTCAAGCCTGCCGGGTAGTGCACAGTGCTCAAACCTCCCTCCCTCACGGGGAGGGAGGTGAAGTACGATAGGTAGCAGTTTCAACTTGTTCGGAGATTAGCGGTTGGCGGAAGCTCGAAAATTCGTATTTGTATCGCCCGATTATGGTAGTTCTATTACCGAGAACGGGTGCTGCGGTTCAGGCTGCTGCGATTTCGAGGCGGTAGTTCTATCAGGCAATGCCAAGGACATTACGAACGCAGTGAAGCAGCGCTATGGTGCGCTTGCCGAACGGGCTGGCAAACGAGGGCTTGAGGCTTCTGAAGATAAGTCGTCCGACAAGTTTTATTCTGATTCTGAGCGGGCGTTGATTAGCGATGAAGTTGCTGGAGCTTCCACAGGCGTCGGCAACCCCGTTAGGTTTGCTGAAATCAAGGCGGGAGAGATCGTTCTGGATCTCGGCTCAGGCGGTGGCATCGACTGTTTCATCGCTGCCAGTCAAGTCGGCTCTGAAGGTAAAGTTATCGGCGTCGACATGACCCCTCGCATGGCGTCTTCGGCTAGAGATAATGCCAAGAAACTCACAACCACTAACGTTACGTTCAAGCGGGGTCACATCGAGCAAATTCCGCAGGACGAGACATCTGTCGATGTTGTTATCTCCAACAACGCAATCGCACTTTCTGAATGGAAGCACCTTGTGTTTTCAGAGATGTTTCGGGTGCTGAAACCCGGAGGACGTTTCGTTATTTCCGAACGAGTTGTGACTGAAGCACTTCCTGAATCTGTGCAAGATTCGACTCACGAGTGGGTTGAGGGAATTGCCGGTGCTTCGCTGAAGAACAAGTTCATCGAGACGATTGAAACTGCTGGATTTGTCGATGTTGAAGTTGTGGACGAGCAACCGAACAACGATGGCGACGAAGAGTGGCGATCGTCGCTGGTAACCTCGACGATAAGGGCCTTTAAGCCGGATAGATAATATCCCGTTCGCCTCGAAATTAGGTCTCGTGAGACTTCATTCCTGGGCCAATCGAACGAGGGAATCCTAGTCTCAATCCCTTGGGCGGATCATCATATCTGTTGGTCCGTGGATTCCCTGGCATGAATATCAGTAGCAATTCGATCAGCCATCCAACCATTGGGATTAACACGAGTAACCCGTATATCGCAGGTTGATTGAAATCATGAAGCCGACGGATGCAAGCTGAAGTGGAGATCAGCATATTGGCAGCAAGAACCATGTACATGTCGAAGGTGTACATCTCTTGGTGATGTCTTACTCCTCACGTCGCGTAGTAGATGAAGAAGCTAAGCAACCCTAACTCGTCGATGGCAATCTGCAAGAAGTAAGTCTGGCGATTCAGTCTCCCGGCGAAACCAACCAGCCAGAACCTGTTGGAGAATATCATCGAAACTCGGTTGTACGCGTCTGTGGAATCATGAGGCGCCAAATTACTGGATAGGTCAAATAGTCAACATTGTTGATTTTGAAGATATGTTCTTGACCGTCCCTCACCGTTACCTCCTAGTTACACTAGTTTCTCACCATGCTGATTAATCCCTGGGTTCGAAATTACGAGAAAGACGATCACGCCGCGCTGGGTCGCGTCCGAGAATGGGCTGCCAACAAGCTTGGCAGCAATGTCGACTACGGGTTCGGATATGGCACGTGGGTTTTTATCGGCAATGAAACCGTTATTAAGATCGATCCAGAAGTAGGCCGTTCCGAACGATTCAGCCACGAACTCGCTGTTAGCCAGATGGAGATTCCAGGTGTCGCCACGCCGCGTGTTCTCGAAACGGGTGCACTTGAGGGCAGGGCGTGGGTGATTTTGAATCGCCTTGATGGATCGAGCGGTTACAACGTTTGGCCGGGACTTGATCAGGGTGCTCGAAGCAAACTGACCACCCAATTGGCTGATGCGCTCGGGCATATGCAGCAGTTCAATCCGGATAGGGGCATGCTGCACGCTGAGACCGAGCACTGGGCACAACACATCAGATTGTCGTTCAATCGTGCTCTGCGCAAAGTAGACGCTATTGTGCCGGGTCGGGTGCTGACACAGTCGCAGGGTGCGTTCGCACAGTGGGCTGAGGCGTTGGAAGATCGACCTCAGGTTCTGTGCCATGGTGATCTGTGGTTCGGCAATATTTTGGTTCAGAACGATGGCTCGCTCGCGGGCATTCTCGATTTTGATCGAATGGCCATGGCGCCCGCCGACTACGAGCTAGATATGCTGCTGCGGTTCTGGCGATACCCGTGGAATTTTGTTCCCGAGCAGTTGGAGGCAACCTACGACGATCCGCTTGATATCGACCTGATGAAGCCGTTCGTCGAGCTTTGCCAAGGTGATCTTTCGGACGATGCGCTTTCGGCCAGACTTAGCACGACGGAACTCATCTATCGGCTGAATTTGGTTAATCGCTTCGGCTGGAACGACGAGTCAGCCGAGATGTTCGAGACCGTGCTGGGTGGCAACTGGGCAGACGGTCTGGTTTAGGGGTTGTGGGTTGTCTGATCTTTACGGCTTGCGTCTGCCTGAGAACTTGGTGATCGAACGAACTGAATCCAAAGGCAATTCCCACATTGTCGCTTGAATCGATTTATCTACTAAGGGCCGGTAGTAGTTCTCGCGAGAGAATTCGAGGTTGAGTATCAGGTCCTAACTTTCTTCAATGAGTCGATGGAGGTTCGGAACAGGAAGAGGGGGTTGGTCGTAGTAACTGACATCGTGATCCTGTTGCAATCGATCGAAATACTCATCATCGTCTTCATCTTTGCCCACATACCAGTAGTTCAATACAAAGTGCCACATATCGAAATCCGAGAGTAGAACGTGGCTGTTTGGCATTTCGAATTCAACACGTACGTATTCTTGTTCTGGAAGATCGAATGCGATTTGCCTTAGATCCGGCTTGCGATTGTTGCTATCACGATGTTGATACCAGGCCCAAATCGGGTATGAATTCGGAGTTGGGGGTGGTCCAATGCGTTCAGACATCTTCACCCTCATCCAATCGTAAGCACGTTTAAAATCTTCATCGCTGAATCGGTTGAAGTTCACCGATCTGAGCACACCATCGGATTCGGCAGATTGCCAGTCTTCGATGTGTTGGAGAGTCCAGACGATCATTTTTTCTACAAACAACGCAACCCTGTGATCGCTCTAAAAGAAACGAGCACAGGGCTGTGGGTTGATTCTTTTCTGGCTGAACACCAGTTGTCGATTTCGCTTGAGACACGCCTTGCCTGTCGTCCATTGAACCCGTGAGTGCATTCGCACTTGGGGCGCTGTTGGTGAGAGCCTCAGGATGACATTTCGGCGATAGATTCAGAAGACGAAAAACTTAGTCGGCGACGTTTGCTGTTGGGCGGGCGTCTAGGAGATCGATACCACCTCGGACCTGTCCAAGTGTGTCGGCAATTCGTTCTTCAAGCGTGAACAGGACCTCACGAGCGTAGTTGTCTGCGCCCTTGCGTCGCTGGTCAGCTGAGGTCTCTGCTTCGTTCAAAATTCCGTTTACACGGTTTTCAGCATCATCGATCAGCTTGCCAGCGCGCTTCTGTGCGTCGGCTTCGATTTCTGCTGCAGTTTCGTTCGCCACTCGGGTGATCTCAGTGTCCTGGACCATCTTTCGAGCCTCTTCCTGCGAAGTTGTAAGCAGTGTGTTCGACTGCTCTTCAGCCAGCTGACGGATAGTCGTGGCTTCTTCATCTGCGTATGCGCGAATTCGGCGGGCTTCTAGTTCAGCCTGCTTGATGATCGCGTCTTTCTGACGAACAACGCCTTCTGCTTCGGTCATCTGCGTAGGTGCCTCACCCTTCATCTCATCGATGAGAGCCGAGATTTTTTCTACGTTTACCAGCGTTCGTGCTGTTCCGGGTACTCGACCTTTGACGATCATCGCCTCTAGGTCTTCGAGCTGCGACATAAATGTCATTTCAGTGCCTCCATGCGTGTCGACTGACGCGTGCTAACTGTTGCTTGCTTTACGTTGTTCGAGCCTCTCAACCAGAGGCTTCCAAACGTTCTGTGGAACCAGATCCGACACATCAGCGCCGAATGCTGCCACTTCCTTCACTCTTGATGAACTCAGGATCTGGTACTCCAGAGCGCTGAAGAGACAAATAGTTTCGATGTCTTCAGCCATCCTGCGGTTCATTAGTGCCATTTCACTTTCGTACTCGAAATCGCTGGTGATTCTTAGCCCACGAACGATTACTGTGGCGCCGAATTTTCGGGCCGCTTCGACCGTTAGGCCTGAGTACGGTTTCACCTCGACGTTTGGCAGGTGTGCCACCGCCTCGGAAAACATTTCGATTCGCTCGTCGACGTTGAACATAGTTCGTTTCAACGAGCCTTCAACAACACCCACCGTCAGATGATCGACGGTGTGTGATGCTCTTTCGACAATATCTACGTGCCCGTTTGTTACGGGATCAAATGTGCCGGGATAGATTGCTCGCGCCATCTATTCGCCCCTCGATGTTGCTGATGATTCTGTTTGGGATTTGTAGACCGAAACTGCGGTATCGCCGTAGAGTCGGTGGGTAGATAACGTGAGCCCCGGAAGAGTGTCGGGTAGTTCTGTCATCTTGGAGTGTTCTGCAAATACGATCGCGTTTGGTGCGATTAGGTGTGCGTCATTGGCTTTCTGGAACAGTGCTTCGAATTCGATTAGGTCGTAAGGCGGGTCGGCAAAAATCAGGTCGAACTCACCCTTCAGTCTTCCAACTGCGTTGAGTGCGCTCCCTTTTTGAACCGAGCCTTGCATTCCTAGCCTGTGCTTTTCCAGAGTCTTTTTAATGTCTTCGCAACGACGTCCGTTTTGCTCGATGAACACGGCGGTTTCAGCGCCGCGTTGTAGAGCTTCTATTCCCAGAGCACCGGTGCCAGCGTAGATGTCGAGAACTCGTAATCCACTCGCTCCGGCAGGACCCAGCATTGAAAAAATTGCTGATCTCACTTTGGATGTGGTTGGACGAAGTGAGCTTCCTGTGCCGGAAGTTCGCCTGGATTTGAATTCTGGCGATCCCCTGCGTTTTTTACTCATCGCATTTTCGATCCGCACTTGAGACCCCTATTTTTTCCCCTGAGAAATTTTTGGGACGGAACCGATTATTCACGGCGCGCCGGTTTCTTCACCATCGTGAGTTGTTACGTGTTTTGGCGGTTTTACACGGAAGCGGTGCTAGTGGCGCTGTTTTGTTCTTGTTCCTCTCATGCGGGAAGAGGGCTTCTCAGGTGCAGCAACTTTCGTCCCACCCGCAGTGGAGGAACTGTTTTCAGATGCCCACAAGACAGCAATCTCGAAATTCACTCGATTTACGATGGAACCAATGACCCGCTGATTCATTAAGAATTCCGTGTTGGACGTTGGTCCCTCCGCTGCGCTTTGCTTCGGTCGGGACGAGGTGTAAGTCGTGTCGACTATTTGGCCGGTGGCGGGGGGCGCTGATTGCGATGTCGCTTCGGGGCAGGCTTCTCTCAATGACAGGGGGGATTTGATGTCCGTTTGCTGAATTCGCAGGAGGGCTGGCTTAGAATGAATTGCTGTGCCGGTGAGGCAGCCTAAGAATCGAACAGACGCTGTAACTAATTGCGCGAAAAATATATGACCAACCAAGACCAACAAGAACAGTCGGCAAATTCGCCTGAAGAATCGAACGAAGAAGTTTCGGCAGCGGGTGAGCAGAAGCTCATCGAAGATCGCCTCGCCAAGGCTGCTCAGCTTCGCGATAAGGGCTTCGATCCCTACCCGCCTCGATTTGATCGCACGCATACTTCAGCCGAGGCCACGAAACTGTTCGAGTACGTCGAAGTGATGGCGAGCAATGGTGTTGGTGATGATGCAGAACACCCTCGAACTGAGACTGTTCGGATTGCGGGTCGAGTGATGGCTCGGCGCGGAATGGGTAAAGCTGCTTTCATCGACTTGAAAGATGGCTACGGTTCGATTCAGGCATTTGCTCGTCAAAATACGATGGGTGACGAAGCGTACGAAATCGTCAATTTGCTTGATATCGGCGACATTATCGGTGTCGAGGGTTCGGTGATTCGAACTCGTCGCGGTGAAATAAGTGTCCAAGCGCAGCAGGTTACTGTTCTGACGAAGGCGATTCGGCCTTTGCCGGACAAGTGGCATGGTCTTCAGGATCAGGAAATTCGATTCCGACAGCGTTATCTCGATCTCATCTCGAACGACAAAGCGATGAAGAACGCATTGCTGCGGTCCATGGTCGTGCAGTCGATGCGTTCGTTCATGCACGATCGGGGCTTTATCGAGGTTGAGACTCCGATTCTGGTCCCTGTTGCTGCAGGAGCACAGGCGACCCCGTTCGAGACGCACCACAACCAGCTTGATCGTGATCTGTACTTGCGAATTGCTACCGAGCTTTATTTGAAGAAGCTGATTGTTGGTGGCATTGAGCGAGTGTTTGAAATCGGTCGATTGTTCCGCAATGAAGGACTCGACCACGATCATAATCCTGAGTTCACGACCATCGAGAGTTATCAGGCTTACGCCGACTACAACGACGTGATGTCGATGGTCGAAAACATGGTTTCCTACATTGCTAAAGAAACGACTGGGTCGATGGTGCTTCCAGCTGTCGAAGGTGTTCGACCCGAAATCGATCTGACACCTCCGTGGCCTCGTTTGGATCTGCGCGCTGAGATAAAGAAACAGACCGGTATCGATTTTGTCGAAACTCGCGACGTGGAGTCACTTTCGGCTGCGATGCGTGAGCGCAACATTCACGTCGAAGCTGGATCGGCGTGGGGCAGATTGCTCGACAAAGTTATTTCTTCAGAAGTCGAGCCGAACTTGGTTCAGCCGCACTTCTTGGTCGACTATCCGGTCGAAATGTCACCGCTCGCCAAGCGCAAGCCCGACTCCGACGAAATCGTTGAGCGTTTCGAAGGATTCGTTATGGGGACAGAACTTTGCAATGCGTTTACGGAGTTGAACGACCCCGTTGATCAGCGTGATCGTTTTGAGCAGCAGGAAAAGCAGCGTCTAGATTTCGGCGACGATGAAGCTGATCGTTTGGACGAAGATTTCCTAGTCGCAATCGAGCACGGCATGCCGCCAACGGGTGGGCTTGGGCTCGGAATTGATCGACTTACGATGCTGATTGCTGGTGAAGAGTCGATTCGCGAAATCTTATTATTCCCTGCAATGCGCAACACGTGATCTAATCGTTCACGAGTCAACTTGTAATTACCGATCGAGCAAGCAAGAGTAAATAATGCTTTCACTGGAACAGATAGTCCGAGATCCTGAGACATTCCGAGCCGCACTGGTTCGCCGCGGAGAAGATCCGCCAATCGACAGGATTCTCGAACTCGATTCCCGCCGAAAAGAATTGATTCAAGCTGCTGATATAGATCGGGCTAACCGAAACAACGTCAGCAAGGCGATTGGAAACGAGAAGCGAAAGCCAACTCCCGAAGAGATCGCTGAAATGCGTGAGACGGGCGACCGAATCAAGGCAGTAGAGGCTGAGCTTGCGACTGTTCTTGAAGAGCTGAACGACACGCTTCTGCCTATTCCAAACACTCCATTGGATGACGTTCCGGATGGCCTCGATGAAGAATCGAACGTCGTAGTTCGAACTTCAGAAGGTTCGACCGAATCGCACGGTAACGCACACTGGGATGTTGCAACCGAACTTGGGATTCTCGATCTTGAAGCTGGTGCGAGCATATCGGGCGCTCGTTTTTATGTGTTGAAGGGCAAGGGCGCGAAGCTCCAACGTGCACTTGCGGCTTGGATGCTAGACGTACAGACCGAAGAGCATGGGTACACCGAGATTGATCCGCCATTGTTGGTGCGTGGTGAGACCATGACCGGCTCAGGAAATCTTCCAAAGTTCAAAGACAATCTTTATAGAGATGAAGAGACCGATTTGTGGTTGGTTCCTACTGCTGAGGTCGCTTTGAATGGTCTGCACCAGGGACGGATCATCGACCCCGGTGTTCTTCCGCTCAAGTATGTCGCTCAGACTCCAAGTTTCCGCAAAGAGCATGCTTCGGCAGGACGAGATGTTCGCGGTATCAAGCGCGTTCACCAGTTCGAAAAAGTCGAGATGTTCCGCTACGTTGAACCGGAAACTTCTGACGCTATGTTGGAACAGATGGTTGGCGAGGCTGAACGACTTTGCCAGTTGCTGGGTCTAACGTACCGAGTGTTGCAACTTTGTGCTGGCGACATTGGTTTCCAGTCGGCAAAAACCTACGACATTGAGGTTTGGTCGCCGGGTTCAGCAGAGTGGCTTGAAGTAAGTTCGATTTCGACTTGCACTGATTTCCAGGCACGTCGAAATGGCACTCGATACCGACCAGAGGTCGGCGCTTCGACGAAATTGCCGCACACGCTGAACGGTTCGGGATTGGCATTGCCTCGTATCTGGATCGCCGTCATAGAAAACGGTCTTCAGGAAGACGGGTCGATCGTCATCCCTGAAGTGCTCGTGCCTTACACCGGCTGGGATCGCATCGAGTCGAAGTAGGTCTCTCCACTTCGCTTTGCTTCGGTCAAGAAGTTGGGGCGCAGTTGGCGTGCAGTAGGGTGCAGGAACGTTTCGGTTCCACTACGGATCGATGGTTAGGGTGTAGTCGGTTGGGGTTGTCGAATTACGGGTTACGGCGCTGATTACCGCAACGACTAGATCGTCATCTCCGACGCCTTGAATTGTTAGTTGTCCTGTTGCATTGATGTCGATTGGCATCTGGTAAACGACCGGATCGCCGGCGTCTTTTTCGTGGATGACCTGAACGAGATATTGAGTTGGAATCGTTTCTTCAACTTGGGCGAAACCATTCGATATCCAATCTCCGGCGCTTGAAGTGTCGTCGAACCATCCAATCTCTGGAATCTCGAAATCGTCGAAGCACGCACCTTTCGAAAATACTGCATCGTCGGTGAGATATTCAAATCTCAGCAAAACTTCTTGCCCGGCATACTCTGAGATATCAACGAAATCTTGTACCCATCCGAGACTAGTGCCTGTGAGACCCGCACCGTAAGCATTGCCGTTCGGGTTGTAGTTGATAGCGCGGTTGGTGTCGAGGATGTCCCAAGTTGAGCCGTTATTGGTCGATACCATCACGTACGCGTAGTCCCAGAATTCTTCGATTTCGTAGTTGACCCAGTATTTGAGAGTCGCTTCGTCTACGGAGCGTAGGTCAACGGATCGAGTGAGTGTTGAGTCGATGGAATCTCCATGATTCGCCCACCAGCATGTTTCACCTGAGAACGGTGCGTCGTTAAGCAGCGCAGTTTCAGGTTCACCCTGAAAGCCGACCGTCATCATTCCCGAACCGCTTGAGGTGACAATGTAGTTCGCACCGTACGATTTCACCGATCCTGAGAGCGTATCTGGGGCACGCTTGTAGATGTTTCTCACCGGTGGAACGGAATGTTCGTCGTAACCGTAGGGACCTTCGTTGGTGCTCAGGTAGTTGGCGATTAACCAGTCGGCGTATACGTCATCGGCAGTAACGTCATAGCCCTGTTGTGCAAGTGAACTATCGATGGAGGCGATACCGTCTTCTTGATTAGCTGCGATGGCGGCGAGCATATCGTTCCCGCCATAGTGCGAGGCGAGGAATGCGAAGAAAAGATTCGCTGCACCATAGTTTGCCGCCGAGACTGTTATGTCTTGCGCCCACGCCGTGAGCGAAGTTGCTGGGGCACGCACGAATGATGAAGCTGCCGAGCGAGCGAATCCGGCGATTTCAGCGGAAATTTCTGAAAGGCCTTCGTTGATCCATGAATCTTCGCTTGAGTCGGTTGCGAAGTGGGTCGCATGCTGGAGCTCGTGTGCGATGACACTGAGATATTCAGTGCTGGTTAGATTGACCCTGTTAGCTGACATGTACAGCGCTTCACGCTGGTTCGAGTGGGGGCGAATTTCCTTCGGGTATGAATCAGCGGCTGAGAAGTAACCTGCGACGCCGGTTCTGAGAACACTCGTGTAAACGACCATCCGATCGTCACCGTCGATTCCTGGGGTGAGGGGTAGACCGAATACGCCGGTCACAGAAGGCCAGACATCGGATTCAAATTTGCCAGCGACTTCAGCGATGTCGTCCGGGTCTGGTTCATAGCCGTTTTCGAACACCCAGTAGGCGTTGTCCGAGATGTACGACACCACACCGCTTACGAGTACACTGCCGCCGTCTCGCGATACCCAGAAATCGATCTGCTGACCGAGTATCAGTGGGTCAGAAGCCAGATCGGTTTTAGGTTCGGCGTAGCCGGGTACGAGTCGTTTTCCAAGATCTTGTAAATCACGGTCTGGAGGGGCGGGAAGAATTGGTTCTGGTGGGGCGGGAATGATTGCCGGGGTTGCCGTTGGCGTAGGAGTGACCTTAGGAATTGTGATGGGCGTGACTGGAACCCGAGTGCTTGTCGGAGTAGGGGCGACCGGTTCTGAATATTTAGTGGTGGGCGTGACTGTAGGTGGAGGAGTTGGCGTTGGGGCGCCAGGTTGTATTGGGGTGCTCGATGCGGCGGGTGCGGATGTTGCAGCTACGGTGACTACTGGAGTGTTTTGCGCCGGTGTCGTGGACGTGCTAGCAGCTGTGCGGGCTGTAGCGTCTTGACCACTGGATTCGTTTTGGCAGGCGCCAATGACTGCTACAAGCGCAACAAGAGTTAGAACAATGGCGTTCCTGCCTGTCACTATTCGAGTTGGTTTTCGAAACTGGCGTGGCATCAATTTGGCTTTGGTGTTCCGCCGTCGTTCTTCTTTTTAGTTTGATTCGGTTTAGCGTTGTATATGTTCATTGCGTTGTCGAATTCGCCATTTACGATC
>Ga0222718_10004417_pt1 | contig 11690 bp, 13 predicted proteins | sample C33_27DmetaG_FD_165045 | JGI IMG/M metagenome (GOLD analysis project Ga0222718, IMG submission 165045) | Estuarine water microbial communities from San Francisco Bay, California, United States - C33_27D | ecosystem: Environmental > Aquatic > Marine > Unclassified | place: USA: California... | reverse complement strand
GAAGCTAATGAGGATTTAAAAAAAAATTAAAAGACAAAATGATATCTGAGGATGATAATAAAAATTTTGAAAAAAGTATTCAAAAACTTACAGATCAAAATGTTGAAAATATTGAAAAAATCTTAACAGAAAAAGAAAAAGAGATTATTCAAATATGAACCACCTTAATCACATTGCCTTTATTATGGATGGCAATGGAAGATGGGGGAAAAAAAATAAAAAAGGCAGAAACTATGGACACCTTAAAGGTGTTGAAACAGTAAAAAAAATTGTTAAGGCTTCAATTAAATTCAAAATACCAATATTAACTTTTTATGTTTTTTCATCAGAAAATTGGAAAAGACCTCAATATGAAAGAACATATTTGTTTAAACTTATAAAAAATTATTTTTCAAAAGAAATTCAAAATTTAATTAGGCAAGAAATAAAAATAAATATTTTTGGAGAAATGAAAAAATTACCCTCTGATTTGAAATTAGTATTAAAAAAATCAACGGAACTTACAAGCAACAATAAAAAAATTACTGTGAATTTAGCAATAAATTATGGATCAAAAATGGAAATTTTACAGGCAATAAAAAAAGTAAAAAAAAAGTTAACTTTACAAAATATTGAAAAAAATATGTACACAAAAAATATCCCAGATCCAGATATTTTAATAAGAACTGGTGGACACCAAAGATTGAGTAATTTTTTATTGTGGCAATTATCTTATACAGAGCTCTTTTTTTTAAAAAAATTGTGGCCTGATTTTAACTCTAATGATTTATATAAAGTAATTGAAAAATACAAAAAAATTAAGAGAAACTTTGGAAAAATATGAGCTTAAGCATTTTACAAAAAAGAATTTATACATCTTCTTTATTGATACTTACAGTATTATTAATTTTTAAATTTAATGCAATATTAGTTTATTTTCTAATTATCTTAGGAGTATTATCTATTTTAGAGTTTATTAATTTAACAAACAAGATAAATTTAAATCGATATATTTTAATTCTCATAAATTCTTTTTTTATTTTTTACGTATTCGTCTACTGTGTATTTTTTTTCTTTTTTTCAAATATTGAAATATTTAAATTGATACTTTTTATATTATTATTTGGATGTATAGCTTCTGATATAGGTGGTTTTGTATTTGGAAAAATATTTAAAGGACCTAAATTGACCCCTATTAGCCCTAACAAGACGTTCACAGGATCTGCTGGTTCTTTAATATTAAGCACAATAGTAGTTTCTTTTTTATCTTTTTTTTTTATTAATACTTTAAATTTTAAAATAGTTTTAATTGCTTTAATTACATCAATGTTTTGTCAATTAGGAGATTTATTATTTTCTTTTCTAAAAAGAAAAGCGAATTTAAAAGATACAGGAAAAATATTACCAGGACATGGAGGAATTCTAGATAGATTAGATGGAATCTTTTTAGGAATACCATTTGGGTTTTTAGCTTTAATAATTTTAATTTAGATGAAAAAAAAAATTACTATATTAGGATCAACCGGATCTATAGGCTTGACATCTCTTGAAATCATAAAAAAAGATAAAAAAAATTTTGAAACATATATTCTCAGTGCCAATAAAAATTACAATTTAATATGTAAACAAATTAAGGAATATAGTCCAAAAATCTTTATCGTTAATGATAAAAAGACTTACTTAAAAATTCTTTTAAAATTTAAAAATAAAAAAATAAAAATATTCAATAATTTTAAATTTAAAAAAAAAAATAAATCGGACGTTACAATTTCTGCAATACCAGGGATTGCAGGCTTAGAACCCACTATTGAAATGATTAGACAATCTAGAAAGATGTTAATTGCTAATAAAGAGTCAATTATTTGTGGCTGGGAATTAATAAAAAAAGAAGCTAAAAAAAATAAAACAAAAATAATACCAATAGACTCAGAACATTATTCTATTTTTAAATTAATTGAAAATGTACCAAAAAATTTAATAAGTAAAATATATCTCACAGCATCAGGTGGGCCATTCTTAGATTTTACTATAAAAAATTTAAAGAAAGTTAAACCAAAAAACGCATTAAAACATCCTAAGTGGAACATGGGAAAAAAAATTACTATAGACTCATCAACATTAATGAATAAAATTTTTGAATTAGTAGAAGCTCAAAAGCTATTTGATTTTCCACAAAATAAATTTGATATTATTATTCATCCTAATTCTTTAGTTCATGCTATTTTAGAATTAAAAAATGGAATCAAAAAGTTTATTTATCATGATACTTCTATGAAAATTCCAATTGCCAATGCAATTTATGACGGACAAATAAATATAAAAAAAATTTATAAAAAAAAATCTAAATTTAAATTTGAAAATCTTTATTTTAAAGAAGTTGATAAAAAAATTTTTCCAGCTATATCCTTGAAAGACAAGGTAAATAAGTACCCCTCAGCACCTATAATACTTAATGCAGCCAACGAAGTTTTGGTTGAACAATTTCTCAAGGAAAAAATAGGTTTTTTAGACATAAATAAGTTCATAATGGCCATTTTGAAAGATAAGAATTATAAAAAATATGCTATAAAAAAACCAAATAATATTAATCAAATAAATCTAATAGATATATGGGCAAGATCGTCAACTTTAAAAAAAATAAAATTTAATAATGTTTAATTTTTTATTTTCATTCTTATTTATTTTATTAATTACTTCAAATTTAAAAGCTGAAGTTGTTAATAAATTTAATATTCAAGGAAATGAAAGAATATCCTCTGAAACAATTAAGATTTACGGAGATTTGAAGGAAAATAAAAATTACTCTGAATCTGATTTAAATAAAATCTTAAAAGATTTATATGAAACAGAATTTTTTGAAAACATTAATCTTGAAATAAAAAATAATGAATTAAATATTATCGTAAATGAATATCCCTACATCAACCAACTAATAATTATTGGAGAAAAAACCAAAAGGTACACTAATCAAATAAAAGAAATTATAAAACTAAAAGAAAAAAGATCATTAATTAAATCTTACATTAATAGTGATATCAATATTATAAAATCTTTATATTCATCTCTTGGTTACAATAATGCAGAAATTAATATTAAGACAAAAAAAATTACTAATAATAGCTACGATCTATTAGTAGAAATTCAGCGCGGTGAAAAAACAAGAATAAAGTCAATAAATTTTATTGGCAATAATAAAATTAGCAACAGAAGACTTAAAGATGTAATTGCAAGTGAAAAGCATCAATTTTGGAAAATACTTTCTAAAAATACTAATTTTAATGAAAGTTTATTAGAACTAGATACTAGACTCCTAACAAACTTTTATAAATCTAGCGGATTTTATGATGTAAAAATAAACTCAAAGTTTGCAAAAATCAATGAGTCAAAAGAAGCAGAATTATTTTTTTCAATAGATGAAGGCAACAGATACACAATTAATAAAATTTCTACAAATGTTGATAGTGTTTTTGATAAAAAAATATTTTTCCCAATGAATGATATTTATCAAAAATATATTGGAGAATATTACTCTCCTTTTAAAGTTAAAAAACTTTTAGAAGATCTTGATAAATTGATAGACAAAAATAATTTACAATTTGTGGAACATAATGTTCAAGAGCAAATTGAAGAAAAAAGTATTAATATAATATTAAACATTTATGAAGGTGAAAAAAAATTAATAGAAAGAATAAATGTTTTAGGAAATTCAGTCACAAATGAAGAAGTAATCAGATCCGAATTAATAATTGATGAAGGAGACCCATTCTCTAATTTAAATCTTGAAAAATCTATAGCTCAAATCAAAGCTAGAAATATCTTCCGAAAAGTAGACTACGAAGTCTTAGATGGAAGCATTGATAATTTAAAAGTTATAAATATTAAAGTCGAAGAACAGCCAACTGGAGAAGTTTCTGCTGGAGCAGGAATAGGTTCTGATGGCGGTTTATTTCAAATTGGAATAAAAGAAAATAATTGGTTGGGAACAGGAAAATCGGTATCTTTTGATCTTGAATTAGAAAGCGAGTCTATCAGCGGCATCTTAAATTATGTTGATCCAAATTATGATTTACTTGGAAACAGTTTAAGTTACACATTGTTAACTGAAAGTAACGATAAACCTGATCAAGGTTATGAAAATACATTAACATCAGTAGCTGTAGCTACAGCCTTTGAACAATATAAAGATGTTTATTTATCTTTAGGCTTAAGTGCAAGTTATGATGATCTAAGAACAGACTCATCGGCTTCAGCAAATCTTCAAAAACAAGATGGAAGCTATAATGATATTTCAGGTAACTATAGTTTATCTTTTGATAGTAGAGATAGAGTATTTATGCCAACTAGTGGATCAATTTTAAAATTTGGACAAACTTTACCTTTATTTTCAGACAGTGCATCTTTAGTTAATAATTTTTCAGCTAGTAAATATGCATCATTAAATGAAAATGTCGTAGGTGTAGGAAAATTTTATCTATCTACGATCAGCGCTGTAGGATCTGATGACGTAAGATTAAGTAGAAGAAAGGGTTTAAGCACTAGAAGATTAAGAGGTTTTCAAAAAAATAAAATAGGACCAGTTGATGGATCTGATCATATAGGAGGTAATTATACGGCTGCTTTAAACTTAGAGACCAACTTGCCTAATTTACTTCCGGATGATACCAATACAGATATTAGTGCCTTCTTGGACTTTGGAAATGTTTGGGGAGTTGATTATGATAGCAGTATAGATGATAGCAATAAAATTAGGTCATCAACAGGTGTAGTAGCGAATTGGCTATCACCACTTGGTCCAATTAATTTTGTTTTATCGCAAAATTTATCAAAAGCAGACTCTGATAAAACTCAGAGTTTTAGTTTTAACTTAGGAACAACATTTTAGATTATGAAGAATTTTTTATTTATTGTATCAATATTTTTTTTAAGTACGAGCTTATCTCAAGCTGATAATCCTTTTTTTATCGACTTTAAATATATTTTAAATGAGAGCAAAGCAGGTAAAAAAGCACAAAATAGTTTAAAAACAAAATTAGAAAATGGCCTTAATCGTTTAAAAGAACAAGAAAAAAATATTCAAGAGGAAGAGAAGAAAATAATACAACAAAAAAAACTAATTACAGCAGACGAATATAAAAAGAAAATTAACGGCCTAAGAAATAAAGTGTCTACTTTACAAAAAGATAGAAACAAACTTTTAGAAGATGTGTCAAAACAAAGAACCAAAGCCAGGAACGAGCTTTTAAAAAATTTAAACCCAATTTTAAAAGATTACATGAAAGAAAAAAACATTAGAATTGTTTTAGATAAAAAAAGTATTTTGCTCGCTGACGAAAATCTAAATATCACAGATGATATAATGAAAATATTAAATCAAAAGTTAAATTCTATAAAGTTAAATTAATTTAATGAACTCAAATATTTTTTTTAAAAAAAAAAATATTAAATTAAGCCATCTATTTCCTGATAAAAAACTAAAAATAAATTTTCAGGTAAATGACATAAAACCTTTACAAACTGCAAAAAAAAATGAAATAACTTTTTTTGACTCAGTACTTTACAAAGATATAGCTATTAAAACGGAAGCCTCTGTTTGCATAACTACTAATAAATTAGAAAAATATCTACCAATAAAATTAAATAAAATTATTGTTAATAATGTTTTATTTGAGTTAGCAAGAATTACGAAATTATTATTTCCTTTGGCAGATGTAGATTATCCGGATTTATCACTTAAAAGACCATCAAAATCATTTTATAAAAAGGTAAAATTTGGAAATAATGTTTTAATTGGAGATAATGTAAATATAGGTAAAAATACAATAATAGGTTCCAACAGTATAATAGAAAAAAATGTAATAATTGGAAATAATTGTACAATTGGATCCGGAGTAATTATTAAAAATTCAATTATTGGTAACGGTGTCGTGATACAAGATAGTAATAAAATAGGTCAAAAAGGATTTGGTTTTATACCCATGAAAGATAAAAATATAAAATTTCCTCACATAGGCAAAGTAATAATTAAAGATAATGTAGAAATAGCTTCTGGTTGTACAATAGACCGAGGCTCAATTGACGACACAATCATTGGAGAAAATACATATCTTGATAACCAGGTCCATGTTGCCCACAATGTAAAAATAGGATCAAATTGCATGATTGCAGGCCAAGTTGGTTTTGCAGGTAGTGCAAAAATTGGAGACAATGTATCAATTGGTGGACAAGCTGGTATCTCCGGCCATTTAAAAATCGGAAATAATGTTAAAATTGCTGGCGGTAGTGGTGTAGTAAAAGATATTAATGACAATCAAATAGTAATGGGATATCCAGCAATACCCTTGAAAGATTTTATCAAAAAAAATAATGAATAAAATTGAATTAGACAAAAAATCAATAGAAGCATTGTTGCCTCATAGAGAACCAATGTTGCTAATTGATAAACTAACTAACATTGTTCATTTAAAATCTGCAACAGCAATTATGTATGTAAAAAAAAATGGTTTTTACGTTCAAGGACATTTCCCAGGTCAACCAGTTATGCCTGGTGTCTTAATAGTCGAAGCTTTTGGTCAAGCTGCTGCAGCATTAACAGCACATGGCATTAATCCAAAGGAATATGCAAATAAATTAGTTTATTTAATGGGTGTAGATAAAGCTAGATTTAGAAATCCAGTTATACCAGACTGTGAACTTCATTTAGAAATAGAAGCTATTAGATCACACGGTAGAGTTTGGAAATACAAAGGAACAGCAAAAGTGGAGGGCAAAAGGATGGCAGATGCCGAATGGTCCGCAACTATTGTTGATAGAAAAGAATGATTCATAATTCAAGTGTTATAGATACAAACGCTAAAATTTCTGAAAAAGCTAAAGTTGGTCCATTTTGCTATGTGGGGCCAAAAGTTGAATTATCTGATGGTGTAGAATTAATTTCAAATGTTCACATCGAAGGAAATACCAAAATAGGAAAAAATACTAAAATTTTTCCATTTGCAAGCATTGGGACTCAACCTCAAGATCTTAAATTCAATAATGAAGAAAATAGTTTATTAATAGGTGAGGAAAATATTATTCGAGAATATGTAACTATAAATCCTGGAACAGAAGGCGGTGGATCTAAAACAATAGTAGGTAATAATTGTTTATTAATGATATCTTCACATATTGCTCATGATTGTAAAATTGGAAATAACGTAATCATTGCTAATAATGTTCCCTTAGGAGGCCACGTAACAATCGAAGACTCAGTTGTGATTGGAGGAAATTCAGCAGTTCAACAATTTACTAGAATTGGTAGGTTAGCCATGATTGGAGGAATGACTGGGGTTCTTAAAGATGTGCCTCCGTTTGGTTTATCTATTGGTAACAGAAATCATTTACAAGGATTAAATTTAATAGGTCTACGTAGAAAAAAATATGAGAATAAAAAAATTATAGGACTAGATAAAGCTTATAAAGAAATTTTTTCATCAAAAAATTTACATGAAAATTTAAGCAAAATTAACGGTGAATACAAAGATAATGAATTAGTCTCTGAAGTTATACGTTTTATAGAGAGAGATAAAAAAAGACCAATTTGTACACCACAAAATTAAATTATGATTGGGCTAATTTTTGGAGAAACTGATTTTCCAAAATATATTCATAAAAAGTTAAAAACAAAAAAAAAAAATTATACAATAATTGATCTAACCAGAAGACATTTTTTTAAAAAAGATAGAAATTCTCATTCTGTTTCAATTGGTCAGTTTGGTAAAATAATTTCAATTTTAAAAAAAAATAAATGTAAAAAAGTTTTATTTGCGGGAAAAGTTCATAAACCAAATTTTTCAAAAATTAAATTTGATTTTAAAGGAATGTATTATATTCCAAGAATTATAAAAAAAGGCAAATTGGGAGACGCTGCACTTTTAAAGGAAATAATAAATATTTTAAAAATTGAAAAGATTAAAACTATAAGCTCCATCACATATAATCCTGAACTCTCTTTATCAAAAGGTAACTATTCTAAACACAGACCTGATAAAAAAGATCAAGCAGATATTAACAAAGCCTTGAAAGAATTAAAGAGATCAAATCAATATAGTCATATCCAAGGTGCAATTAGTAGAAATAATCACATTACGCTTGAAAAAAAAGAAGGAACACAAAATATGTTAAAAAAGATTAAAAAGATAAAAAATATTAATAATGGAGTATTAGTTAAATTTCCAAAAAAAAAACAAGATTTGAGAGTTGACCTTCCAACAGTTGGCTTTAATACTTTAAAACAATGTAAAGTTGCTGGTCTTAAAGGTATAGTTTTAAAACATAAAAAAAATATTTTTTTAGACAAAAAAAAATCTATTAACTTTGCTAACAAAAATAAAATGTTTATTTTAATTAAATGAAAAAAAATATTTTAATTACTTTATTAATTTTTTTTTACACCTTTAATATATTTGCTAATGAGCCAAAATTAGATCAAATAATAAATGGATTAGATAACCCGTGGAGCTTGACCTTTGTAGATAATGAAAATGTGTTAATAACAGAAAAGTCAGGAAATCTATTATTAGTAAATTTAAGTAATAAAAATATTGGAAAAATTGTACATAATTTAAATATTTTAGAAGACGGACAAGGTGGCTTGCTCGAGGTGCTTTATTATAAAGACCAAGTTTTTGTTTCATATACTGAAAATCAAAAAAAAGGATACTCCAGCACATCTGTTGCAAAAGCTGAATTTAATGATTTAGAATTAAATTTTCAAAATATTTTTAGAGCAGAACCACCTATAAATTCCGGTTATCACTTTGGTTCAAGATTAGTTATAAAGGATGATTTCATTTATATAACAGCTGGTGAAAGAGGAGAGGGAATGATTGCTCAAAATCCCAAAAAACATCCTGGAAGTATTATTCGAATACATTTAGATGGAAAAATTCCTAAAGATAATCCTAAATTTGTAGATAAAAAAGATTGGTTACCAGAAATTTATCAAATTGGAGTAAGAAATCCGCAAGGGATGGATTTATCTCCTTTTGATAACAAAATTTATATAACTAATCACGGAGCAAAAGGAGGTGATTGGTTTGGAGAAGTTAAATACGGCGAAAATTATGGTTGGAAAATATTAGGATGGGGAGGAACAAATTATACCGGAACAAAAATTGGTCCCAAATGGATGCCAGGATTTACCAAAGCAATAAAATATTGGGTTCCCTCAATAGCTGCTAGTTCTATGGTTATTTATAAAGGTGAAGAATTTAATGAGTGGAATGGTGACGCTTTAATAACTTCACTTCGAGATCAGTCTTTAAGAAAAATAAGATTTAAAGATAATAATTTTATTAATGAAAAAATTATTTTTAAAGGAAAGATTGGCAGAATAAGAGATATTGAAATCCAAGAAAATACTGGCAGAATTTTTCTTTTAACAGACGAAGGCTCAATATGGAGACTTGAAAAATGAAAAAAATATTTATTTTAACTGGCGAAGCATCAGGTGATAAGCTTGCTGCAAAAGTCATTGATAATTTAAATAAATTAAATCCAAATATTGAATATCTGTCTGTTGGTGGTGAAAATTTGAATAAACTAGGCATAAAATCAATTTACAACCTTAAAGAAATTACTTACTTGGGGTTTACTAACGTTTTATTAAATATCTTTAAGATAAAGAGAAAGATTAATGAGACTGTGAAGGCAATAGAAAATTTCCAACCAGATATTTTGTTTACTGTAGATAGTCCTGATTTTACTTTAAGAGTTGCAGAAAGAATAAAAAAAAATAATCCTAAAATTAGAACAATTCATTACGTGGCTCCCCAAGTTTGGGTATGGAGAGAAGGTAGAGTTAAAAAAATTAAAAAATATATAGATCATATACTTTTATTATTTAATTTTGAAAAAACTTATTTTGAAAAAGAAAATATGAGCCATGAATTTGTTGGCCACCCTTTGTTAGAGTCTAAAATTGAAAGCGGAATTGATATCAATCAAATTTTAGGTAAAAATAAAGCATTAATTTCGATTTTCACAGGAAGTCGTCAGTCTGAAATCAATGTTCTTGCACCAATTTTATTAAATTTTATTAAACTTATGAATGATAAGTTTAATGACTTAACTTATGTTTTTCACTCAACAAAAGAATACTCAGATTTAATTCAATCAAAAATTACTGAAAGTGATTTAAAAAATTGTGAAGTTATAAGTGATAATAAAATTAAAAATCATGTACTACAAAAATCTATCTTTGCTGTTTCCAAATCAGGCACAGTATCTCTTGAAATATGTAATGCTAAAATACCATCTATTATTTTATATAAAATGGGTCTCATAAATTTTCTCATAGTAAAAATGTTAGTTAAAACTAAATTTGCTAATATTATAAACATTGCAGCTAAGGAAGAAATTATACCTGAAATGCTTCAATCTGACTGTAATCCCAAAAATATATTTAATGTTGTTTCAGATTATTTAAACAATCCAAAAAAAATGGATGAACAAGTATCAAAGACTCAATCAATTTTAAATAATTTAAAGACTAATAATTCCTCTGCAGCTTTAGCTGCTAACGCATTAAATAAAAGATTATGATAGTTTACTCCCATGAAGATTGCTTAAAAAAATTTAATGGCCACGGTCATCCTGAAAGAAAAGAGAGATTAGAAAGTATAATCAATTCAATTAAATCCACACCAGAATTAAATATAAATTTTAAAGACTCACCAATTGCAGAAATGAGCAATATATCTCTAGTTCATCCTCAAAATCATATTGAGGAATTATTTAGCAATATACCATCCGAAGGACTTCAAGGTGTAGAGAAAGAGCCTTATGCCGATACAATGCTTTGTCCTGATAGTAAAAACGCAATTTTAAGATCTTGTGGAGCTGGAATTGCTGCTGCTGACGATCTAATGAATAAAAATGAGAGAGTATTTTGCGCTGTAAGACCACCAGGGCATCACGCTGAAACAATAAGGGCAAATGGATTTTGTTTCATAAACAATATTGCGGTTGCAGCTAGATATTTACAACAAAAATATAAGATAAATAAAGTTGCTATAATAGATTTTGATGTTCATCATGGTAATGGCACTCAAGAAATTTTTTATAAAGATCCATCAGTTGTTTATGCTTCATCACATGAATTTCCTTTATTTCCAGGCACAGGTGCAGAAGACGAAAAAGGCGTAGGTAATATTTTTAACGCTACTTTAAAAGCAGGCACAAAAGGTAAAGAATTTATAAAAATTTTTGAAAATAAAATTCTTAAACCAGTAGATAAATTTAAACCTGAAATAATACTAATTTCAGCAGGTTTTGATGCACATATTAATGACCCATTAGCTAATATAAACTTAGAGTCCAAAGATTTTTTTGAAATAACAAAAATGATAGTCGAAATTGCTAATATTCATTCTAAAGGCAGGATCATTTCTTTCCTTGAAGGAGGATATGATCTAAATGCTTTGTCAGAGAGCATTAGAGAACATCTAACTGCTTTAAAACCCCATATTTGACCAGTTATTAGGATCGTTAAATTTCTTAATTTCTTTTTTTGTTACAGGTCTAAAAAGATAGTAACCAATATAAATAGTTAAAAAAATAAAAAAATTGTTTTCATATAACGTTTATATTAAATTAAATCTATGAATTTACTAAAAAGAAAATTTACAAAATTTATAGGATTTTCTTTAATTTCTTCTATTTTTCCATTTAAT
>Ga0222718_10004413_pt1 | contig 11693 bp, 25 predicted proteins | sample C33_27DmetaG_FD_165045 | JGI IMG/M metagenome (GOLD analysis project Ga0222718, IMG submission 165045) | Estuarine water microbial communities from San Francisco Bay, California, United States - C33_27D | ecosystem: Environmental > Aquatic > Marine > Unclassified | place: USA: California... | reverse complement strand
AACCTATGACACCGTCATCTTGAACACCTTCAACAATTCCTCCAAGGGGTTCATCGTTTAGGGAATCTGTGATCATCATTTCATAGAGTCCGTTTGGACCTCCATAAGAACCTGTGTGCATTACAACAGAAACAGTAATACCATTCTCAAGTTTTACCAATGCTTGGACACCACTCATATAAAACGGTGGGCCGTCATTCATAAAAGCAGGTTTGAACTCTAAGTCAACGAATTTCATTCGTTCCTCCTATTATTTCTTTTTAGATTTGGCTTTTTTCCTGTTCTTGGCATAGTATTCTTCCGACGTCATACACGGTGGAAGTTTTTCTATTTTGCCGCCATTCTCAAGAAACTTTTTCATTGCCTTTTCTAAATCTTCGACCTGTTTGGTCTTTTCATCTCCGTATAACATATTCTTATAAACTATATTCTAATGAAGAAAAAGTCAATTGAAGATTTAACCAATTTATTTGTCAGTTAGATCTTTCACAATCGTTGCACCATTGTTGATGCCACTTTTGATTGTGCCAATAACTTCGTCTTGTGAACCTGGATTAAAATAAAGATAAGTGGCAATCACACCAATACCAATACCAATTAAGATTCTCATTTCGACCTCCTTCGAGTCTTTCGTTTGGGTTCATTATCTACCCTTGGAATGATTTCCAAAGCCTTTACAATTCCTTGAATATCGGATCCACCATTGGCTTTCACTTCATTAAAGATTTTCCAACGGTCCTCAATAAAATTATCTGATTGAATAGTTTTCATACGATTCTTCCTTGTGTTAGGATCTTTCCACTGTCTTTTTCTAATCATTCAAATAATCAAAATAGCCGTTTGGTTTGAAAGAATTAGTATAGATATCTTTCACCCTTTTATTATATTCGTCCTCGTTCAGACAAAGATTCCTCTGATGCTTCAACCAGATACCTTTCATATGGTCATCTAACTGAGGGTTCGAATCAAGCAGACGCTGAATGCTATCTGCTCGTTCGATCTGTTTCTGTTCTGAGAACGGTCCCATGTTAGACGTCTTCACCAATACCTAACTTGGTTAGGTGGTTCGCAGGTACTCTCCAATTGCCATCTACACCACAATCAACTGTGACATACTTCTGGGCGATCTTTTTGACCTTGCCTGAAACCTGTTTGCCATACTTACCTGTGAAGCCTACGATGTCACCGACCATCATTGATCGTGCCGCCTGCTTGGTAAGATGTGTTCGTTTGAGTTTGATCGCCTCAATGGTTTGATTGAGTTGATCGTTATCCATTTGATAGATAAGTTCGCTTGCCTTTGTTACCAAATTGTTCATATGTTTTGCCTCTCTATTTGCCTTCATTGTTTATACAGTATAGCCTCAGAAGAAATAAAAGTCAACCCCTATTTTTCTTCCAATTTATGGAGTTCAATGTCTCCTCTGATCTTGGTAAACTTCAAATATCCGCCTTCACATAGTTTATCGATGGCGTTTGATGCACCAAGTTTCACACCCTTGTCACGGCCTAAAATAAAACCGCAATAGACCAAAGCCAAGCCATAGGCTATCACTTTGATCGCTAACCAAATATCACTTTCCATTAGGTTCCTCTCTATTCCACTTCCATAATGCCCAAAGTGGAATTGTATAAACTCCTATAAAAAATAGGATCAAATATAAAATGTCTATCATATAGACTTTTTTTCGACCACATCCATTACCCATTGGTCCCAGGGTTCTGTGGTTGTGGCTTTCAAACAATTAAAGTCAACACCAAAGCCTGGCATCAACACTTCCGACTCCATGACATCTTTGATTTCTTCAATGTCACCTTCTACCGGATTGTCAATTGAAAGAACACCGTGTTCCCACCACATGGTAGGGGCTTCTTTTCCTATCTTATGAAACCTTTCTTTGATTTCAACAATTGAGTGAGTTTCTAATCCCATTAGGCCGCCTTTCTTTGTTTCATCATTTCAAGATGTCTTTTCAACATATCGATATGATCGTTAATTGCATCTTCCTCAAGTGGTTTGAACTGTGGATTCTCGTAATGTGAATAGAACCAAGTGACCTGTGTATTACCTAAATAATCTTTTTGACCTGTGTTCTTGGCAAGGTAGATGTATTCCTCACCTGTGTTGAAGCCTCTTTTCAAATAATCTGCTTCATCCTTGTAGGTCTTAGGACCTTGATCCTTTTCGCCTCTGTCTCTCATGTAATAAACATTCTGATAGTCATATGTTTCTGATTCACGATTGTCAAAGTCGATTTTTTCGCCAATGAATTGTCCCCACTTGGAACTATTACCTAATTCAATAGCGGCAGTAATTTTATCTGCTTTATACCAATTGTCGATTAGATTGTAGCCTAAGCCACCTGGGTATCCGTCCCAATGCTGATATGCACCGATGATACCGTTTTCTGTTTGAATTGCGATTCTTGCCCTTGTTGCCATAATGTTTTGCCTCTCTGTTTGCCTGTTTATACTATTATAATATATTCAGGGGCGACATAAGTCAACCCCTAAATTTTACCAATTTACATACTCCAATATGATTCACAAGCCGGTGACATAAATGTTGGAGTGTTCACACTCTGTTTGAACTTCTTACCAGTCATCATGTTAGTGACTTCTTCCTGTGCTTCAATTGACTTTCTATATGTGTCAAGATCAACAATCTTCATCTCAACCATTTCGCCTGTCAACTCGCCTTCAGCCTGTCTGCCAGTCTTTCCATTTTCGTGTAGACCTAAGCCTTCGAAACGAAATGAACTGTAAGGTTTCTGATTTGCGAATCCTTCTGTGAACTTCTTTTTGATTCTTGTGAGTGATGCCTTAGCATGACCCTCTGTTTTATGGATTTGTCCACCGTATGAGTAAGACTTCTCACTTACGATTTCCGTTGTATCTGTTCTATATATTACGAACATATTTTGCCCTCCTTTTGTTTAACTGTTATATACAGTATATGGTCAAGGGGCCAGAATGTCAACCTCTTTTTTACCAAAATAGGTAAAAAATTATTGAAAGAATTCTAACGATATCTTAATAGCGGACGACTTCCCAATTTGTTCCGTCGTATCCTTGTTCGCGGTTAGCCTGCTTTTGAGCGGCGAAAGGTTCGTTATTGATAAAGATCCAATCTTCTCCACATATGATGCAAGGTTCAGTGAGGCTGTCTGTCTTTGCAGGTTCGCCAATGAACCATTCATTGTTATGAGATGTTTTTGATAGTGAAGAACATCCTGTAGTGAAGAGTAATAGTGAGCCTAATATAATAGTGAGCCGTAGTGACGCCATTAAACAAGTTCCTCTATGATACCTAATATTTCTGCTAATCCAAGTAAGACGCCAACCAACATGAGTAGAGGCTCGCCAGTATACCATAATCCATAACTGGCACCAAGTCTTAATAGACTTTTTGCAATACTCACATAGAAATGACCTCGACCTGGGTCTTTTGAATTAATATCCATAGTCACATAATAGCGTCTTATGGATCTAATGTCAATGGCTTTTGGTAATGTTCTTTTCTTTCATGTCGTTCTTATTGATCTTCTGTATAACCTTCACAGCAATCTTTTCATTTTTAACTTTGGAAATGATTTGATCCATCATAGAATCTACAATAAGAAAATTACCAATATCGTCCTTGTAAAGTTGATATCTCATATAATTATTTAGTGTGTCACAGAAAACCAAAGATGCTACAGCGGGGCCTTTGCTTTTGTGGTTGACAGATTTTGGAACCTATGTTATTATTAAAAGATAATGAAGAAACCATTAGAAGGAAGAAACCCTTATGATCAAACTCACTGGCAAACATTTCAAATCAAAAATCGAACCGAGACGTCGTGAGTGGCCTAAGTATGCCACACAGATTCTAAACATTGCAGGTCAAAATTCACAAGCCTTCAGGTCAAAGTATGTAGGACATTGTAAAGACACTTGGTTGCAGATGCGTAGTGACGGTATCAAAGGCACTCTTAGTGAGTGGACAAAGTATTATAATGACGCTCATGGCAGTGACGGTCTCAGTGAAGCAGGTAAAAAGATCTACACCATGATTAAAAAGATGCAGGTAGGTGGTATTACGGAAGAAATGTGCATTGACTATGTCAAGGAAGTTGTGTACAATAAGACACATATGGGCATGGGAGGTGAAGAAGTTGCTATTAGAGTCGTTGCTGACTACTATGGTTTGCCTTATAGGTTTAGTACAGCAGAAGAAGAGTCACAGGGTATTGATGGTTGGGCAGGAGAGTATCCTATTCAAGTTAAACCCCACGACAGTGCATTTAAAGGCCATGTACACAACCACCCTGACAAAGATAAGGTGTTGTTGGTTACATATGTGCCTAAAAAGACTGTGTGCTACATCCACAACCCAGAGTTTATTCCTAATCCTTCATAATATTATAGTTTCGGTTAACGCACAGCGGGGCCTTAATAAATATTTTAGTGCTGTTCGGCACAGGAAAAGGAGGACCTCCGATATGAAACTCAATACATTACAATTAAATCTTGCAGTTGGGCAACAGATTGCAGTAGGTAAACACGACGATTTAGCAGAAATAACAAAAATAGAATACTTTCCTAAGTCAGGTGATATTTCAATTAACACAACAAGGGGACCTCGAAAGGTATTAACTTTCAAATTGTTAGAAACCGCAAACGATGATTACGATTGTGCGGCAGATAAATATAGATAAGATGAAGATTATAGACATTGACGAAACAGTTGAATTAGAAGCAAAGGCAAGTGCCAAGTTGTGTAAGAGTTCACGCTCTAATGCATCACTTGGTGCCTCTGCTTTGGCAAGTTGTAAGAGTCAAGGCTATAGACGTCGTGAAGGCAAAAAATCACACAAGATTGGAAAGTCAAGAAAAGAAGTAGGGGGAAGAAAGATCAAGGGCAAAAAGTATGGCGGCCCATTACCGGATTGGAGTTAATATGACATACCAATTGTACCGCGGTAAGATCCTTGTTGCAACTCCTGCACTGGACACCGATGAAATTTTCAGTAAATCTATTGTTTACATCTACGAAGAAAAAGGCGAGGTAGTATACGGACTTGTTCTTAACCAACCTTCTAAACTTAAAATAGCAGATGTACTAAGAATACAAAAGGATCCTATTCAATCAGATCCAGGTATTGTTTCTAACGAACAACTATTATATAAAGGCGGCCCTGTATCCGAAGAAACTATTGTTCTACTACATTCTAATGAATGGAATAGTCAAGCAACATATCAAACACCACATGGCCTTGCAATAAGCAGTGATAGAGTAATGCTTGAAAAAGTATCAATGGGCAACCTACCTAAAGACTATAAAATGTTAGCAGGTGTATGCACTTGGCACCCACGACAACTTGCTATGGAAATACATCATGGCAGTTGGCTTCAAATAGAAAATCCTCCAGCACATTTATTCTTTAGCAAAGACGGAAAAGCAGGTTGGATGGACTGCGTTAAACTTGCTGGGACTGAAGCAGTAGATACCTTTTTTTAACATAAATACTTTTACTATGATAAACAAAGCAATCCAAGGTTTGCTTCTTGGATTTTTGCTTGTATTTGTGAACTTTGCAAACCCAGCATTATCCCAAGAGCAATCACAACAGCAAGATGTAATGCGCCTACCAATTATGGTAGATTGCGGCCCATCAGAAGTAATGATGAAAGCAATCGTAACCGAATACAAAGAAATTCCATTTGCTAAAATGCTTGTATCTTTTACAGCACCAAGTGGACAGTTATTATCCGGTTATGGCAACATATGGGTTAATGCAGAAACAAGAACTTGGTCTTATGTTGTTACTTTTCCAGACAGTGACCAAGTGTGTTATTTCTTAGGTGGCAAGGACTTTGGACCTACCGCTTCAGGACAACCAAGTTAAGCATCAAACATATAAACCACACCAAGGCTGGTTCTAAAGTAAGAGTCCTTAGGAGACTCTGCTCTATGCCAACATCTTGATGGAAACATAACTGCTCTGTTAGGCTTAAAGTCTACAGTTGTTAGTTCTGGACCGTCTTTGTGTTCGTAGATAGTTGTTCCGCCATCACCCTTTAGATAGATAACAATGGTCCAAATAGTAGATTGGTCGCTGAAAATATCAGCGTGTGGCCACATAACATAGCCTTCGCCTTTCATAGTTCCATTAAAACGTAAACGTTTCATATCAACTATGTCAGCGTGTGGAATCTTTTCAAGTATACGTTTGCGACAAGTTTGATCAATAACGTTGCTAATTTGCATAGGATCAAAGTCAACAGCACCTTCTTCATAGATGTTCCATGTCATAAAGCGTTCGACAGGATTGCCTTTGCTCTCACTGACTACTTCACAATACTTCCACGGAACATACTCACTCTTAGATATTAAATCATCAAAGACTGCTTGGTCAAAGAAGTTGTCCCAAACGTATATGTCGTCCTTAGATGTTAATTCCATTTTCGTATACAGTCTTTCCGTCAACTCTTTTTGCAGTTAGGATTGATTTACGATTGCTACCGTCTGCTTTATAAGAAACGTGTACCCAACCTGAGTCTGGAATACCTGGTGTATAGAATTCAAGGATCACTTGATCGAAGTCTAAGTTATCTACAATCCAATTAGCAACATCTGCATTCGCTGTTCCTGGACATTCGATATCTGCCGCTTCGCCTTTGCAGTGTTGCGAACGTGATGATCCGCCTACTGCTTCATTTAAGTCCGGTGAACGGTAACCTGAGTTGATTACAGTAACACCAAAATTTTCTCTTACCTTTTGCACAACATTTTCAAATAGTGCTTTAGCCGCTTCAAGATGTTCGCCTTGTGGAGTATTATCAATACCCTTTCTCTCAGCAGTTTGGCTTTTGGTAAATTCAGCCATAGTAAAGTTTTTAGATAAACGCATGAACTTTCTCCTTGTATAGGTATTTAATTCTGTGTAATTGAATTATCTGTTAATGTGATGTGTGTCGTCGTAGTGTTTAATGTGTTCATCTTGTTCCCATTTGTCAATCCAAAGACTAAATCCTATAGCAATAAATCCTATAGACAGTATAACCCAAAAGAAAGGTTCGGTGGTGAGCAGATGCCATAACACCTGCAAACCATCCATGTCATTATAATTTACTTGAGCCATGCAACTCTTTCACCAGCATCAAGTCTACGCTGATGTTCTTCAACTGAGCCTGGATATCTCCATGCCCAAATAGCAACACCTAACATAAATGCACCACTCCATAGGATAGCATTTAAATTGCCTGTTACGTGATATGTAATCGCAAGGGTTGATGTCATTACAATTACCATTGCATATTTTCCTCTTGTAGGAAATACTCGCTTCTTGTTCCAGTTAGTTAGAAACTTGCCAAACCAAGGGTGATTGTATAACCATGCCTCCATCTTTGGAGAACTTTTGGCAAATGCCCAAGCCGCTATAACAAGAAAGATTGAAAAAGGAATACCCGGGGTAATAATTCCGATGTATGCCAAACCTACACAGAGAAATCCTATTCCCATGTAGAAGTATCTTTTTATTTTATTCATAGTGTTACCTTTCAGACGCAACCTTCTTGGAAGCGTTTATTGACCTTACGCAGACTATCTACTAAATTATGAATCATAGCATCAGAGTGATAAGGCGTGGGAGCGAAACGTAATCTTTCTGTTCCTTCTTCCACTGTTGGATAGTTAATAGGCTGACAGTAAATGTTATAGTCATCTAATAACATATCACTCATAGCCTTTGTTTTCTTAGCATCACGAACCATCACCGGAACAATATGTGTATTATTTTCTAACACATCTATTCCTTCGTTCAAGAATTCTGTCTTTAATTGCAAAGCACGTTGTTGATGCTTTTCTCTTAGATCGTTATGATCTTTTAGATATTTGATAGAAGCCAATGCTCCTGCACAAACAACTGGACTTAATGAAGTAGTAAAGATAAAGCCTGAGGCAACAGAACGGATAGCGTCTATGACAGTACTATTCCCTGTAATGTATCCTCCCTGCACACCAAAGGCCTTACCAAGTGTGCCATTTAAAATATCTATCTCGTTAAGACAGCCAAGTTTCTCTGCGTAACCTGCGCCGGTATTACCGTACAAGCCTACAGCATGAACCTCGTCGAGATAGGTAATAGCGTTATACTTCTTTGCCAACGCACAAATTTCTGGAATTTTACTGACGTATCCATCCATGCTATACACAGACTCAAAGACGATGCAAGGAGTGCCTTTGACGTCTCGCAGTAGTTGTTCTAATGTTTCGAGATCATTGTGCGGAAAAATCTTCTTCTCTGCACCACTGTGTCGAATCCCTTGTATAAGGCTTGCATGATTCTTACTATCAGATAGGAACACAATGTCGGGAATGATACGTTTAAGTGAAACAATAGTCCATTCATTTGCTACGTAAGCAGACGTGAACAAGAGTGCAGACTCTTTGCTATGCAGTTGAGCCAACTCATGTTCAAGTGCTACATGATAGTGAGATGTTCCACCAATGTTTCTTGTCCCACCCGAACCTGCTCCGGTTTGATCGAGAGCGGTATGCATGGCATCTAAAACAACTTTGTGCTGGCCCATACCAAGATAATCATTCGAACACCAATTCACAATGTTTTTAATATTGTACTTGCCATACCAAATGGCATTAGGATACTCTCCACGTTCGCGAAGAATATCATTAAAGACTCTGTACTTGCCTTCGTCTTTAAGTTTATCTATTAGTTGTTCAAATGGTTTCTTGTCTATCATGTAGAGTATTTATCTACGTATATAATGATTAGACAGTAATGAGATTGCAGTTAAGCATTATGCGATGCTGATGCTGTATAGGATAACTTCCTGCATGGTAATACAAACCGTCAAAGAATAATGCTCTATTCTTTTTTGGTGTTACCCTTTCAAGAATATCAAATTCTAATTGATTAGGATCTTTTGCATCAAATTTTTTATCAAATATAAATGTGTCACCATCACTGTCGTTGACATAATAGATTAGCACAGTGTGAGGACTTGGCATATCTGTGTGTGGTTCTTGACACTGTCCATCTTCCCAACCTACAATACTAACATTTAGATTTGCTTTTAGTCTATGATATCCGCTGTTATTAAATCCTGCCTGTTCTGCAAAATATCTAATTGCACTTACAGTAGAATAATACGAACTCATTGGTCCTTGTTCATCGTTAAAAAAGTTGTGAACAAATCCGTGAGCATACTTAAACCTTGCGTCAGGTATTTTAGGTTTTCCATTATTAATACTTGGCCTATAGTACCAAGGAAAACTATAATGATCAAGAGTGTTTTCAATTTCATCTGCATATCCTTGCGGTAGGAAGTCATCAATTACTTTAATCATATAATCATTCCAGCATTGATAATAAAACGTGACTGTGATTCAGTTGGACAGTTGCTACCGTGATACCTCAGTCCGTCAAAGATAACTGCTGTACCTTTCTTGGGAGCAATACGTTTGTAAACTGTAAAGTTCTCAGGCTCAGCACGTTCATCAAATGTTTGATCAAAAAAGAATGTGTCTCCGTCACTGTCGTTCACATAATACAAACAAACCAAATGAGGTATTGGCATATCAACGTGTGGCTCTTGTACAGTGTCGTTGTTCCATCCTTCTACTGGAACAGTAAGATTTGCCTTTAACCTATAGTAACCTTGCACGTTATATTTTTGAGGAACAAAATGTAATAGTGTTTGCACTAATCCATAGAAGGAACTTTGGACACCGTGTTCCTGATGATAGAATTGATGAGTAAACCCGTGACTGTATTTGAAACGTTCATCATTAATTTTGGGTTTACCTGTTGTGATGTTAGGTTGATAGTACCAAGGAAAATCATATCGTGTTAGTACACTTTCTAATTCGTCTTGATAGGATTGGGGTAAAAAATTTTCTATAACTTCGAACATAAAATTAATTATATTCAAAAAGAAAGACCTGCACCATAATTGATACAGGCCTTTCTCGTCTACTTAGTCTCTATTATTATTTGTGTGGATCTATGATCCTGTCTATGTACTATGCTTTATATGCTTATTTGGTTTTGTTGATGAAGTCGTAAAACTTCTCAGCAGTTTCAAGCACTTGGTCAACACCTGGTACTTCAGGCATTCCAACAGTAGTTACAAATTCTCCACTGTTTTGATCTCTTTTAGTTGAAGTTTCAAAACCTAAGAACTTTTGTGAATATTCAAATTCATTCCACTGCTTGGCTAAATCTAATACTTGGGTACGGATTTCGTAACCATTTTTATTAAATTGAACCTTTGGTAATGTTTCACGCACGGATTGTGCTAACTGCTCGGCACCTTTTTCGATACCTTCTTTGAATGTCTTATTCATACTTTTTCTCCTTTGTGTGTATGTGTGTTTGTGTTATGTAATATAACGTCTACTACTATAACAGAAGTATTTATATTTGTCAACACCCGTAGGCTTCCAAACAGGGCCAATCCGAATAGTAAATTGAACAAGACCCTGCTAATCGTTGAACATCGTCAACATAGATATCAACATCATCTGCTCCGCTTTGTGACCAAATTAATAAAACAAAGACTACTAAAAATATAACCAACCCCCACGGACTTGGTTCTGGTGCTTTACTCATAATTTCTCCTAAAGTGAAAAGAAAAAGCACCCGAGGGTGCTTTTTTGGTAGTACCGTTATTAGCGATTCATGACATACATTGTCACTTCAAAGCCAAAACGCATTTCTTCAAACGTAGGTTTTGTCCACATAATGTTTCTCCTTTACTTTAGATTTACAAAATGTAAACAGTTCATGGGTGAGTAAAAATACAAGTCCCACTTGAGTCTACATTACTATTTAAACACAAACATAACCTAAAGTCAATAATGAAAATCATTAATTTAAGCCAAAATCGCAATTATGGTAGTTTTACTTTTTAAGAATGGTTTTTAAATAATAGACTGGTTGAAGATGTAAACCAGTTTACTATGAAAGGAGATCCATTATGGAAATCTTAAACAAAGTAAAGGCTTGGGCTGGTGCCCTAACTGAAGCAGGCATTAGTCTACTTTCATTAGGCATTATTCTTGAAGTCTTGTTCAACGGACAGAACATTCCGTTCTGGCCAAACATCAACATTATTAGCAATATCCAGAATATCGTTGCAGGCTTTTCTGCACAGGGATTAGTTGGTCTTGTTGCTGTATGGGTATTATATTCAATCTTTATGAAAAAGTAATATAACCCACAACTTTGAAGTGAAGTTGTAGGGGAGTCATCTTGGCGGGCGGCTCCCCTACTCTTTTATGATTATTTCTTTTGTGGTTTTGGATTAGACAGATAGTCTACTTCTTCGTCCGTGTAAGGCATCCAGTTAAGCATCAGCGTGTCCTCTCCAAAATGCAACCTTGTGACCTTTGAAGTAATGATCACCTGGCTCATAGTTAGCCTTGGCTTTCTTTACTCTTTCAAGTCTTTGGATAGCACGTTTCTTTTCTGCAACTTCCTTAAGGCCGTTAAGCATTAATTCTCTTGCAAATTTGTGTTTGCCCTGTGCTGTTAATTGTGCCGCCGCTCTGGCATAGCCAATTGAAGCAAAAGTGTTTTTCATTTTTTCCCAAATCAACATTTTATATCTCCTTTATGTGTCTGTATGTGTTAATTGATTCTTTTGTACCCGAACGGTCCGGTAACGACCTGGCGCCTATCAAG
>Ga0222718_10004411_pt1 | contig 11696 bp, 9 predicted proteins | sample C33_27DmetaG_FD_165045 | JGI IMG/M metagenome (GOLD analysis project Ga0222718, IMG submission 165045) | Estuarine water microbial communities from San Francisco Bay, California, United States - C33_27D | ecosystem: Environmental > Aquatic > Marine > Unclassified | place: USA: California... | reverse complement strand
TTTCTTAGCTTCCGGTGATACGGTATTTGAACCAGATGACCTTAGTTTTTACGAACAAACCTACCAAAGAGATCCTCTAGAAAAAAGAGGAGTAGATGGTAATTTATGGATATGGGAACAGCCAGACTATACAAAATCGTACATGGTTGTAGCGGATGTTGCAAGAGGGGATTCTCAAGATTATTCTGCATTTCACGTATTTGATATAGAACAAGCAGTTCAAGTAGGAGAATATAAAGGTAAATTATCTCCTAAAGATTTTGGAAATGTACTAGTAGCAATAGCGGCTGAATATAATGATGCACTACTAGTAGTAGAAAATGCAAATATTGGCTGGGCTACTATAGAACAGGTTATGGAAAGAGAATACCGTAATTTATACTACAGTCCTAAGAACCAAATGGATACAGTTGAATCATATATGACTAAATATGAAAGAGATCAACTTGTACCTGGCTTTACAATGTCAGTTCGAACCCGTCCTTTAGTGATTGCTAAGATGATGGAATATGTTAGAGAAAAAGGCGTTACAATTCAATCAAAACGTTTGATGAGTGAAATGAGAGTTTTTGTATGGAAAAATGGTAAAGCTCAAGCACAAACTAATTACAATGATGATTTACTAATATCATGTGCAACAGCTTTATATATACGAGACACTGCATTAAGACTACGTCAACAAGGAATGGACCTAGCAAGAGCACAGCTTTCTTCTTTCTCTAACCTTAACGCTAGGAACCAATCAGTCATATCTTCAGTTGGTTCCCAAGTAAATAATCCGTATATTGTAAGAACAGACCATGGTAATGAAGATATTTCATGGTTAATTAGATAAACGATATTTATAAATAAACTGTATTAATGGCAGATACTTCACTATTTAAAAGACTTGGAAGATTGTTTTCTTCTGATGTAGTAATTAGAAACGTAGGCGGTGACCAACTTAAGGTTGCAGATGTTAATCAGATACAGACCACAGGTAGGTATCAGACAAATTCCCTCGTCGACAGATTTAGTAGATTATATATTTACAATAATAAAAATATATTCAATCCAAACCTCAACTACCAAACTCTTAGAATTCAACTTTACTCCGATTATGAGGCAATGGATACAGATCCTCTAATTGCTTCAACTCTCGATATTTTAGCTGATGAAGCTACTTTAAAGAATGATATGGGGGAAGTATTATCTATTAAATCTTCTGATGAGAATATTCAAAAAGTACTTTATAATTTATTTTACGATGTACTTAACATAGAATTTAATTTATGGTCTTGGACACGTAATATGTGTAAGTATGGTGATTTCTTTCTTAAATTAGAAATTGCAGAAGAGTTTGGAGTATATAATGTACTTCCTTACACAGTGTATCATATGACAAGACAGGAAGGATTAGATCCAGAAAATCCTGCAAGAGTTACTTTCCAGCTAGATCCAGATGGATTAGCATCATCTCAAGATCCTAACTACACTCCAAAAAGTAACAGAAAAGTAATTGAATTTGATAATTACGAAGTTGCGCATTTCCGGTTAATATCAGATACAAATTACCTTCCTTACGGGCGTTCTTTTATAGAACCTGCAAGAAAGATCTTTAAACAGCTTACTTTAATGGAAGATGCGATGTTAATTCACCGTATTATGAGAGCTCCTGAAAAGAGAACTTTCTATATTAATGTAGGACAGATTCCACCAAACGAGGTTGAGCAGTTTATGCAAAAAACTATCAACACAATGAAGAAAACTCCTTATGTTGATCCTCAAACAGGAGACTACAATCTACGATTCAATATGATGAATATGATGGAGGATTACTATATCCCTATGAGAGGTGGAGATACTCAAACTAAAATTGATACTACTAAAGGACTTGAATACGACGGTACAAACGATATCGAATACCTAAGAGATAAGATGTTTGCAGCTTTAAAAGTACCTAAAGCATACTTTGGTTATGAAGGAGATCTTAACGGGAAAGCTACTCTTGCTGCAGAAGATATCAGATTTGCAAGAACGGTAGAAAGACTACAGAGAATACTAGAATCGGAGTTAACTAAGATAGCTTTAGTTCATTTATATGTTCAAGGATTTAAAGGCGAATCATTAACTAATTTTGAAATCAGCCTAACTAACCCGTCTATCATATTTGAACAAGAGAAAGTTGCTTTATTGAAAGAAAAAGTAGATCTAGCTTCTCAAATGATGGATACTAAATTATTTCCTACCGATTATATCTACGATCATATTTTCAACCTATCTGAAGATCAGTATATGGAAATGAGAGACCTTGTAACTGAGGACTATAAGAGATTATTTAGATTAGGTCAGATAGAAAACGAAGGTAACGATCCTGCTAAGTCAGGTAAGTCGTACGGTACTCCTCATGATCTTGCTTCACTATACGGTAGACGACAAGGAGATCAAAAAGGTATGCCGTTTGGTAGAGTACCCGCAGGATATGAAGACGATACACCAGGTATAGGAGATATCGGACCAGAAGGCGGTCGCCCTAAGACCCATGCTTCCCACTACGGAACTAATGACGGACTTGGTGGTAGAGACCCTCTAGGACAACATGGTATGAAAGGAGGATTCGATTCAGATAATGAAAATGTAAACGAAGAAGAATCTAAAAACAAAATAGACAATACTCTTGCCAGGACTCTTTTCTTTCAAAACAAAGATTTATTTGCAAATAAAAAGCAAATCATATTTGAAAATAAGGAAGAAGAAGATGATAAATTCTTAGACGAATCCCAAATCAAAGATTTAGATAATTAATTACTATTTATATAGGTAAGGTGTACTATGAGTACAACAAAACTAGAAAATAATGCGCATTAAACATAGTAAGTATAAAAATACTGGGCTAATATTTGAATTATTAGTTAAGCAGATCGCTGCCGATACTCTAGACAAAAAAGATTCACCTGCAGTTCACATCTTAAAGAACTTCTATACAGGTAATACAGCTCTTGTACGCGAATTTAAGTTATATGAATTCATATTAAAAAATAAATCAATATCACAATCAAAAGCAGAATCTATAGTATCAACAATTATAGAGGTAGCTCGTAATATTAATGCTGATATACTCAAGAAGCAAAAATATAATCTTATTAAAGAAATAAAAGAGCAATACAACTTAGAAGAGTTTTTCTCTATCTCAGTTAAAGATTATAAACCTCTTGCTGCTCTTTATTGTTTAATGGAAGCCCATAAGGTCACGGATGTAATTGATCCAAATTTCTTAGTAGACAATAAGACTACTTTACTAGAACATCTTACTAAGGAAGAACAGGATAAAAAAGAAGTGAGAGATACTTTAATCGAAGAGTATTCTAAATACGATAAAGATCTTAAACTACTTACATTCAAAATACTATTAGAGAAATTTAACTCTAAATATGGAACTCTTCTTCCAGAACAAAAAAATATACTTAAAGAATTTATTACTTCAGTTGATTCATCTACTAGACTACGTAATGTAGTAAATGAAGAATTAGAGAAATTAAAGAAGGTAATCAATGATTTAAAAGATACAGTTAAAGATGAAATTGTTACAATTAAGTTACAGGAGATAGTTAAAGCTATTAAACCTGTTGCTAAAACAAAAAGAGTAACTGATGATCATCTAGTTAATATTATGCAATACTACGAACTAGTTCAGGAATTAAAAGGATTATGAAAGTAAGCCAATTAAGAGAATTAGTAAAAGAAGTAATGCAAGAATTGAATGAGATTAGTGCCACCAATGTAGGTGGTGCTTCTTTTACACCCGGCAAAGGAGCGCAATATGCAACTCCTTACGCTTTTGGCAGAAAGGGTAAAAAGAATAATGCTACAAAATATGCTGAAAAATTAGGATATAAAGTGGCTAAAATAAAAAAAAGACCATATAACACTAAAATGTTTGATTACTTAGATGAGAACAATACAGGAAAAATATAACGCTATTTTAGAGGGTAAATTCTCTAAATCTCAATTTGTAAAGGATGCAAAAAGAGAATTATCTCAATTCTTATCTCCATATAATGGATATGAAGATACAGTCTCTATTTTAAAAAGTAAAGGAGTAATTTACGAAGCTAAAAAGCAAGAAGTGCCTGAGTACGATAAACCTGCTCCTGGATATTCAATCGAGGCTCTAGAAAGAGCTGTTGATTATGAATTAGAAGGAATGGGATTAATGTCTCAAGAAACTATCTCTGAAGAAGATTACGGTAAAGCTAAAAAGAAAGCTGAAAAGAATCTTGAAAAAGATCCAAACTACTACTTACATCTTTTATCAGGTGATTCTAAAAAAGTAGACAAGCACGACAAATATGTAGAGGTTAAAAAAAATAATCTCGTAGATACTTTTAACGGACTTAAAAAAGCAGAATTGAAAGAAGGAGTTGAATCTCTTAAAGAAGAAATCGTAGATGTTATTGGATTAATTAAAAGTAAATACCCAGAGGTATCAAATAATGATATTAAGGATTTTATTAAAATGCATTTTGCCGACATTCAAGCAGGTGCTGATCCAATGGCAGAATTCGAAGAATTTCTCACAGTTAATCCAGAAATCTTAAACGTAGATGAAAAGAAAGGTAGAGATTTAGACGGAGACGAAGATATCGATTCAGATGATTATATGGCTGCTAAAGATGCTGCTATTAAAAAAGCATCAGGTAAAGATGTAAATGAAAGAGTAGGTGCACTACAGGACTTTATTTCATTAATCCAAGATAGAGCAGAGGACTCAGGATTCTCAGAAGAAGAAGAAGCAGAAGAAGTAGTTTACGCAATTGGAGACCATTACAACTTTGGAGTTGATATTCTACACGGTCCAAAAGATGAAATTAATGAGGGTAGACGTAGAAAAATGAAAGGCGGTAAAGTAGTAACAGAAAATGATTATGAAACCGGCGGATATGTAGAGTCTATGGGTCCTATGTTAGATAAGGTACTAAAACAACTTATATTAGTATGGGATGAATGGAAAAACGGTCCAGCTACAGAGCCTGGAATGGTTCCTTTTGCTAAAAAAGACCTAGTAAGTTATATTGACAGTAAAATACTAGAAGCAGACGATATAGCAGAAGAGAATATAGAAGAACATAAAGAAATAAAAGAAGCATTTAAAGCTATTATATCTAAAGTACTCCAAGAAGAAGTAATAACAGAAGCTGCTACAGGGAACCTATCTAAAATGGCTAGTCAATATAACGATTTCGAAGGATTTCAAGGTGCTATCAACGATTTAGAAAATATAGTTACTGATGTAGAGTCTTATTACGCTAAAACCAAAGATAAGATTCAAAAAGTATACGATAGCTTTAAAGATATCAAAAATACTGAAGGATTGGCAGTTGGAGCTATGTTAGGACCAGCTATCGAAGCTGCTTTTAGAAAAGATCTAATGCCGGTAACGGAAAAAGGATTTACAAAAGGTTTAGAAATGCCTAAAGTAAAAATGCTAGAAACTGATGAAATAGCAGAAGAAGAGCTAGAAGAAAAAGAAACAGTATTTAAACCAGTTACTGAAGGTAAACAATACAAATATACTAAAAGACAGAAGTAATATGGCACAAGTATTAGTAAACGTAACACCATTTAAACCTATCCTTCGAGAATCTAAGGAACGACCAGGAGTATTCGAAGTAGAAGGAGTTATGCAAAGAGCTGGTGCTAAAAACCAAAACGGTAGAATATATGAAAAAAGTATTCTACTACGAGAAGTAAAAAAATACATGGATGAATTCGTTAAGAATGGTAATGCATTTGGAGAATTAGATCATCCAGAATCAGCCGTAGTATCTCTTAAAAATGCTTCCCATGTAGTTAAAGATCTATATTGGGATGGAGACGATTTGATAGGTAGAGTAGAGTTACTTAATACTCCTGCAGGAAATATAGTAAAAGAGATTATCAAAGCCGGACATACAATAGGAATCTCTTCTAGAGGTACAGGTTCAGTTCAACAGACGAATGAAGGACACTTAGAAGTACAGCCGGATTTTGAGTTAGTATGTTGGGATTTTGTATCTAATCCATCTACACATGGAGCATTTATGAACCCAGTATCACTAAACGAAGGAAAAACAATTGAAGATAAATACACTAAAGTACATAGCTTAATTAACGATATTTTAAGAGCTTAACAGTAATTCCCTCGGACGCTACCGAAGGCAGGTATAGATTCCCTTATAGAAATGTAAGGGTTTCTTGTTTTTGTAAAACGTATATATTTATATACAAATATACAGTTCCTTATACTGTATTAAAAATTAAAAAAACTTCACATTACGATTATAATAATCGTACGAAATCACAAATTTTTATTTAAAATGGCAAACAAAGATTTATTCAAGCAAGCAATTGCTGAAGCAAAATCTGTTCGTGAAGCCGCTATTGCTAATGCTAAAGAAGCTTTAGAAGAGACTTTAACCCCTCATCTAAAAGATATGTTAGCTGCTAAACTTCAAGAGATGGAAGAAAAAGACATCGAAGAAGAAGTAGTTGATGAAGCACAAGGTAATATCGATGCTCATGAAGAGAATCCTGCCGACCAACTCGAAGAAGATTTAACTTTCGAGGAAGAAGGAGAGGAAGAAGAAGCTGACGTTGATTCAGAAGAATCTGAAGAGGAAGCAGGAGAAGAGGTTGAGGTAAAAGACATGGAAGTCGAAGACCTTAAAGATCTAATCCGTGACATTATCGCTCAAGAAATGGGAGCCGGAGAAGCAGAGGAAGAACTTCCTGCTGACGGGTTACCTGTTGATGATATGGTAGGAGCGGAAGACGAAGAAGAAATAGACTTAGACGAATTACTTCGTGAAATCACTGAAATGTCTTACGACGATGACAAAGAGATGGAAGAAGAAGCATCAGAAGAAGAAGTACTAAACGAAGTAGATCCTATAACAGTAGGTGCTGGAGTTGCTGCCCTTTTCGGAGGAGCTGCTGGTATTACTAAGTTAATGGACAAGCTAGAAGCTGGTGAATTTGGAGAGAAAGGTAAAAAACTCGCCATTGGTCTTCGTAAAGCAGGCAGCGCTGCTGCTAATGTTAGAGAAGAAGAACTAGAAGAAGTACGTCCAGGATACGCTGTAGGAGAATTCGGAGACCCTATGGAAAACGATTTAATAAAAGCTGTAATGTTCTTATCTAAACAAGCTAAAAAAGCAGGTAAGAAAGTAGCCGATTTTGTTAAAGACATCGAATTAGGAAAAATGTCTGACGCTATGAGAGAAATTGAATTAGAAGAATCTAGTGAACTAGAAGAAGCTATGTCAACTATTGAAGAGCTTAAAGGACAGCTTCAAGAAGTTAATCTTCTTAACGCTAAGTTACTTTATGTAAATAAAGTTTTCAAAGCAAATAATTTAACTGAATCTCAAAAAGTAAATGTTATCGCTGCATTCGATAAAGCTGAGACTGTTAAAGAAGTAAAATTAGTATTCGAGACTGTAGCTGATAGTGTAGTTAGTAAATCTACTAAAGGTTCAATCAAAGAAGCTAAATTAGGTATGGCTAGCAAAGCTACTGGAATTACCGCTAAAAAACCAGAGGTAATCGCAGAAGTAAGTGATGCTGTGAAAAGAATGCAAAAATTAGCTGGAATTATAAAATAAATTTAAAAAAACAACTTTTAATCATGGAAATTAACCAATTATTAGAAGGGTCTAATAACTTTAAAAGCTTACAAGCAGATGCTGCTCGTTTGTCTGATAAGTGGACTCAATCAGGTCTTTTAGAAGGATATTCTAACGAGATCGAAAAAAACAACATGGCTATGATCTTGGAAAACCAAGCCAAGCAAATCGTAGCTGAACAATCTAACACTGGAGCTGGTGGAACTTTCCAAGCTGGAGCTGGTGAGCAGTGGGCTGGAGTAGCTTTACCATTAGTACGTAAGGTATTTGCTCAAATCGCTGCTAAAGATTTCGTATCTGTTCAACCAATGAACTTACCTTCAGGTCTAGTATTTTATTTGGATTTCAAATACGGTACTTCTCAAAACGGTAGAACTGTTGGAGACAACATGTACGGAAACGTATCTACTGCTAACAGTAAATTAACTGTAGACCAAGAAGTAAGTGGAGGTCTTTACGGAGCTGGACAGTTTGGATATTCTATCAACGAAAAATTATTCGCTCTTAGTACTCAAGCAACCGGATCTGCAACTTCAGCTTCTATCGCTTACCAAGATGGTACCAACCCAAGTGAATTCTTTACTGTAGCAGTTAACTTATCTTCTGTAGAGTATGACGCTAAAGGTGTAAGAGCATTCAGACTTGAATCTGGTTCAACTGACATTACTTCTCACCCAGAATTAACTACTCTTTCTGGAGATGTTGTAACGTTTGTTGTTAGTGGATCAAGCTTCCCAGATGCTGGAAACGCTGGAACAATTACTGGTAACGTTTCTTACCACCTACAGCCACTTGATAACGCAAGAGGTGACTTTGAAGATAATCCTGCTGGATCCATTACTATCCCAGAAATCAATGTAGAGCTTGCTTCTGAGGCTATAGTTGCTAAAACACGTAAGTTGAAAGCACAATGGACTCCAGAATTTGCTCAAGACTTGAACGCTTACCACAGTATTGATGCTGAGGCTGAGTTGACTTCATTATTGAGTGAGTATATCTCTATGGAGATTGATCTTGAGATTCTTGATATGTTGATTCAAGATGCTGTAACAACTGAGCGTTGGTCAGCTGAAAACAACAAAAACTGGAACGGAAGTGCATGGTCTAATGCAACATCTGATTTCTACAATACTCAAGGACAGTGGTTCCAAACTCTTGGTACTAAAATCCAAAAAGTATCTAATAAGATTCACCAAAAAACCTTAAGAGGTGGTGCTAACTTCTTAGTATGTTCTCCAACAGTAGCTACTATCTTAGAATCAATTCCTGGATATGCTGCTAACACTGACGGTGACAAAATGGACTTTGCATTTGGTGTACAGAAAGTAGGACAATTGAATGGTCGTTACAAAGTATACAAAAACCCATACATGACTGAAAACACTATCCTATTAGGATACAGAGGTTCTCAGTTCTTGGAAACTGGTGCTGTGTATGCTCCTTATGTACCATTAATGATGACTCCTCTAGTATACGATCCAAATACCTTCACTCCACGTAAAGGTATCATGACTCGTTATGCTAAGAAGATGATTCGTCCAGAATTCTACGGTCGTATTTTTGTTAGCGATTTAGCTACTATCTAATCTGACTTAGATTCATATAATAGAAAGAGAGGCCTTCGGGCCTCTTTTTTTTGTCTATATACTTTATTTTTCCGATATTTATATAAGACAACTAAAACGTTATTATATATGCCTTCAAACCACCACACGGATGATGTATTCGTTCAAAAGAGAAGACCAAAGAGACCTATTAAATTTAACGTACAGCTTAACGAAGAGCAAAAACAAGCCAAAGCCTTAATAATCGACAATCCTATAACCATGCTTAAAGGTATGGCCGGATCTGGTAAAACCTTGGTCGGTACACAGGTAGCATTAGATATGCTATTTACTGGTCAAGTAGAGAAAATTATTATTACTCGTCCTACTGTAGCTAAAGAAGAGATAGGATTTTTACCAGGAGATATACGTGAAAAGATGGATCCTTGGTTAGCACCAATCTATCACAATCTATTCATGTTATATAGTGAAGAGAAAGTCCGTAAAGAAATGGACAATGGTAGAATAGAAATAGTACCATTTGCTTTTATGAGAGGACGTACATTTGTTAATTCATTTGTAATAGTGGATGAAGCACAAAACGTAACTCATTCTCAAATGGAAACTGTAATAGGTAGACTAGGTAGAGGATCTAAGATGGTAATTTGCGGGGATATGGCCCAAATTGATTTAAAAGATAAGAGAGAGACAGGTTTTTCTTTTCTAGCCAGATTAGAAGAAAACGTATCAGGATTTAAAACAGCATCTTTAGAATATAATCATAGACATGAGATAGTAGCACCTATACTTGAAGTGTATAAAACCTTCAGGGATTAATTGCTATTTATAAATAAACTATATCAAGATGCCTGAATATTCAAATTTTACATACTTTATTAGAGAGAGAGTAAAACTCCAAGGAATAGAGAGAGGAACTAACGTAGAAGTTAGAATTCCTAGTATCAGCTATGCCGATAATAGGGTAATGAACATACCTTCTGGTTCTATTGTAGAAGTAATTAACGTAGATAATCTACCAGGAGCTGGACAATTTGTTTCTAGTAGCTTAAAATACATTAGAATAACAAACTACGCTAACGATTCCATAAATTTACATATTTCCGGATCAACCTCAGAAATACACTTCTTAGTAGATCCAAGTGGTAGCTTTATGTTTAATTCTGAATATATTAATGAAACATTTAATAATTTTGAATACGGCGATTTACGTTCTATCAAAGCAACAGGATTACATCCTTCAGGCTCTACAATTAGTTATTTTGTAGCAGTAACAACAGAGTAATAAATTAAACTATGGCAGAAATTCAAATTTGGAACGGTACCACCAATTTTATAGCAGGTGAATCAACTCCCTTCGGATTCTACGATGACGACCTAGCATTTCAAGAAGATGCTCCTAAGGTTGCAAGATATTGTGCCGAAAAATTAGGTTGGCCTGTTCTTGAAATTGAATTGAACGAAAGACAATTTTATACTGCTTTTGAAGAAGCAGTTACAGCATACGGTAAAGAAGTAATAGAAGCAATAGCTGCTGAGACTATGTCTAGCACAGTTGGAGGTTCAGCCGGTGGTCAAGCAGTTAATGCTACAGTTTTCAGACCAAGTTTACAAAACGTTATTAGACAGAGTAAACAATATGGAATGGAGGCCGGTGTTGGAGGAGATGTTGATATGAAAAGTGCTCTTATAGATTTAGTTGCTGGCGAACAAGATTATGATTTAGAGCTACTAGTAGGAGAGGGGCCTATCGAAATTAGAAAAATATTCTACGAAGCACCACCTGCTATTTTAAGGTATTTTGATCCTTATGCAGGAACCGGTACAGGTATTCAATCATTAATGGATGCTTTTGATTTTGGATCTTATTCTCCAGGAGTAAATTTCCTTCTAATGCCTGCTTCATACGACTTATTAAAAGTACAAGCTATTGAATTTAATGATCAAATAAGAAAATCATCATATAGTTTTGAAATAAATAATAATAAATTAAGAATATTTCCTGTACCAAAAAATACCGGTAAATTAAAAATACAGTATTATACAATAGCAGATAAACAAGGAGCATATGTTGATGATGAAGTAGCAATAGCTGCTGGAGCTCAAAGTGGAGGATCTGTATCAGGAACTGGAGGGAGTACTTCAACAACAGGAGTTGCAACTAATATTTCTAACCTTAATGCTCAAAATTTAGTATATTCAGAAATAAATGCTATTGGAAGACAGTGGATCTTTAAGTATGCAGTTGCTACTTGTAAAGAAATGCTAGCCTATGTCAGAGGAAAGTATACAACAGTACCGGTACCTGGCTCAGAAGTTACTATGAATGCTGCAGATTTATTAGCTGATGCTAGAGATGAAAAAGTATTTTTAGTAGAAGATTTAAAAGCAACCATGCAGACAGCATCTCTAACTAATCAATTGTCTCTTGCTGCTACTCAAACTAAATATATAAATGATGCTTTGTCTAGAGTGCCAATGCATGTATACA
>Ga0222718_10004408_pt1 | contig 11701 bp, 16 predicted proteins | sample C33_27DmetaG_FD_165045 | JGI IMG/M metagenome (GOLD analysis project Ga0222718, IMG submission 165045) | Estuarine water microbial communities from San Francisco Bay, California, United States - C33_27D | ecosystem: Environmental > Aquatic > Marine > Unclassified | place: USA: California... | reverse complement strand
TCGCCAACTTTATACATTGCACAATACTTCATCGCATATTCCATATCTTCTGAGACAATCATATCTCTTCCACAAGCTTTGGCATATTCGGCTGAGAGTAAAGTAGCTTTTTCCATCACAGGTAAAAGAATGTTCGTCATACTTTCAATGTACTGTTCCAACATTCCGTCACCTGCATCACCGAATCCTGATTGCATATTCATCTTTAGTATTTAACGTCAAAAAGAGTTCTGGCAGTTCCCTCACTAACACGAAGAATGTTGTGGCTGAGTGCGTAGACTCTCAATTGTCTTGCATAATCTGTACAAGGTGTCAGACTTAGGTTGAGGATTTGCTCCTTCACGAGACTAAAATTGATTTGTCCAGTTGGATACCACTTCTCAGGTTCTAAAGCAAAACTATAGGAATAGAATCTCCTGATGAGTTGTGTTTTTGAATGGTGTATAGCTGCTTGAACAGCTTTAAGGAAAATGACGTTACCCGTCCCTTGAGTGATGATCGGCTGACCATCTAAATCAAGTGTGAGATAGTCAAGATTCTCATAGAGAATGTACTTACCACCTGTATCTTCTAGGGTATTATCATAGTCAAAGGGGGTTATAAATTCACCCTCGGCTGTACCCGTGTCACCCTGTCTCTGAATGACAAAGTAGAGTTCCTTCACGGGATTTACAAAATCCAATTTGAAGTTACCAGTTTGTACACCTTGTCCAATATCAAAAACATTTTGTTGAACTTGTGTGATGATATAGTCTTTATTCTTTTCGGTTTCAAGTTTTATTCTGTCGCATGGTTCAAGGAATATCACTTCTGCACACAATGTGAAGTCTTTAAGGTGGATACTTCCAGGTGTCACGGGTTGAAGTTCTCCAGTTGTTCCCTTAATTATGAGGTGATCATGATCCCTAAGTTTTATTTCAACTTCAACTTCCTGATTCTTTATGGCACACAGGGGTATAGCCAGCTCTGGATTATTGTAAAAGTAAAATGGTAAGTCCACAAAGAATTCATCTTCTGTATTGGCTGTACCAATCACTCCGAGAATGTCCTTGTCAGATACTCGTGTAGATACTGTGCGTTCTGGATACTTTCCAATCAACTCCTTCAAGGCCCTCTGTTTTGTCTGTGTGACATTGTGTTCAGAGTATATTTGAAGGTAATCACTTGGTAATCTTTGAATTACTTTACCACCCACGATAAGATCAGCGTATTCTATGAGTGCATGACCTATAGACTCTATAAATCTAGGATCATCGTAGATCACTGTAGAAATAGTCGGTAATTTCATCTTCACACCGAGGGTTGTCAAAAGATCTCCAGTATTTTGAGCAATTCTAAATCTCGCTTTACCTCCAAAATCAACTGCATTCTCTGCGTCTATGTTCACATATTCTCTTGCAAAGTTTGTATGCTTTTTGAAACTTTGCAAAAAGTATGTATAGTCTGGATCCATCGTAAAGAACCTGTCTTGGGCTCCAGATGCCAGGAGCTGTACGCGGCCAGCCATTACTACTATAACAATCTAAAATTTTAAACCTGCTAAACCACCATTTATACGAAGTATGTTGTAGTTGACTGCATACACTCGTGTATTGTTATTATCAACTGCATTTATGGGATCAATCTGAACTGTAAGAAGTTTGTGGAATATACGACTCATGTTCACTTGTCCAGTTGGGTAATATACTTCTGGATTAAGTGCGAAACTATACATACCAAACTCTGATTGTTTGTAGTTCGTACCAGCTACGTATTCTGGAGGACTTATATGATGCTTTAGGGCTTGTTCATATACGAGAAACTTGTGGTCTCTATCAAAGACTGTTTCATTGTTGAATTTTAGTTTAACATTCAAAAGTTTGTTGTACCTATTTGGATGATTGTCTCTCACCGCCTCTTCGGATTGGGAGACGAAGAAAAGTTCCCTCACTGGATGAGAAAAGTTGAGCATCACAGATTTAGTATTCTCGCCGGGTTTCATGATAAAACTAGACATCTGCACCTGTGTGATGACATAATCAATTGGTCTAGTCATAAGATATTTACGTTCCCTATCTGTGAGAAATGCAAACTCCGTGTCTACGGAACACTTTATGAGATTTGCAGAGACACCCACAGATGCACCACCTTCAATAAGTTCTGTGAGAGGTCTCAATTTAAGTTTAACTTCAACGAGTTGTTTCGTGAGTGCACAAGTTGGAATGGCAAGACTTGGGTTGCGGTAAAAGTAAAACGGGAGATCCATAAAATAGGTATTGTTACCCGTATAACTCAAGAGTTCACCATGACCATTTAGGAAGTAAACAGTCTGATCAGTATCATCGTCGGTATTATGGAGCTGCTGATGCATATAGATGAATTCTCCTGTTATCTTTTGTATGGTCTGACCACCTATAAGGAGCTCAGCACTCTCAACCAGGTGTGAAATAATAGAAGGAGACCATTCATCACCTCCAGGTGAGGGGTCATCTAGTGTGACTTTTAGTGTCATATTTCTTATAACGTCACCTTTATCATTCGGTATCCTATAATGGAGAGTCTTTCCAAAATCCAAATCAGTGCCATCAAATTGTGTTTCAACGTAATCTATGGCAAACTTTGTATGTCTCCTAAAGTTCATCAGGAAATATGAAAACTGTGGATCTCCTGTGAGCCATTGGTCTTGGACTCCAGTGGCGGCAAGTCTCAAACGACCTGACATTCCTATAGTATGTGAGTAAAATTTTGTTAAATAAAACGAAACACTACTGTAGAATGAATCTTCAGTTGAGGAAATTCAAACCTGAGACGATATCAGATGATAGGGTTTGTGTATTTATTGGTAAGCGTAACACCGGTAAGTCAACTCTAGTCAAGGATATCATGTACCATAAGAAACATCTTCCAGCTGGTATAGTACTCTCAGGAACAGAGGAGGGTAACCATTTTTATTCGGATTTCATACCAGATCTCTTTATTTATGGTGACTACGACCGAGACGCTATAGAGAGGGTCATGGCCAGACAAAGAAAATTGGTAGGTGCGGGTAAAACAAATTGCGGAGCTTTTATGCTCCTTGATGACTGTATGTATGATTCAAAGTTCCTCAAGGATACGTGTATACGACAATGCTTTATGAACGGTAGGCACTGGAAGATCTTCTTCATGTTGACCATGCAGTACGTGATGGACCTCCCACCAGCACTACGAGCTAATGTGGATTATGTATTTATTTTGAGAGAAAACATTATCCAGAACAGAGAGAAGTTGTACAAATCATTCTTCGGTATCTTCCCCTCCTTTGATATGTTTTGTAAGGTGATGGATGCCTGCACTGAGAATTATGAATGCCTGGTCCTGGATAACACTGTAAAGTCTAATAAGATTCAGGATTGTGTCTTCTGGTACAAAGCAACCGTAAGGAAAAACTTTAGAGTGGGAAGTCCAGACCTTTGGAAACTTCACAAAAAGATGTTCAATCCCAAGTATCTTCAACAGAAAGAGGATGATGCTAAGAAGGCTACCAAAAAGACAAATCTCAAGATTACAAAGACGAAGTGACAGGCTGCGTCACTCACATATCTAGAAAACATATGAGTATATCAGATGTCTACTGATATAAATACTCTCAATCTCGCTGACAACGGTGATGGAATGGTACCCTTAAATGACAATCCAACGACAAACTTTGCCCCTCCACCACCAAATCGGGAAGCGTTTTCGCAACCTGAAAAAAATGTGAGTCAAAGTAAAGAGACTACGATGGATTCTACTCCCATTAACGATATTATGATGGATGCCCCGATGATGATGGATGAGCCCAAGATGCAGGGTATGATGCCCCAGATGACCGCCCCCAATCCTCAGGGTGCTTACGCTGCCCCCCAGGCGCAGCAGGCCAAGCCAGAGAGCAAGAACCCCCTCAATCTCACCGATGATCAAATGATCGCCCTCGTTGCGGGTGCCGCTGCTGCCCTCGCGGTGTCTAAGCCTGTTCAAGACAAGTTGGTGACTTCTATTCCCAAGTTCCTTAACGAACAGGGGAGTAGGAGCATGGTTGGTCTTGCGTCTACCGGTGTAGTTGCGGCTATTGTCTTTTACTTCGTGAAGGACTACGTCGTGAAGCCCTGATTTTCCCAACCCATATTAGAATAGATTGATTTATCTAAACCCGAATAGTAGGTAATTAAAGCTCCCAAGGACAACATTCCCATGAGCAAGGCATTCGTTTTAAGTGTCTTGCCCTTGTCGGTTCCGTATTCTTTGAGATCTTCCCCAGTCTTTTTGAATAACCTGTTAAAAACGTAAGTGAGAACCAGTGCAATCACACTTGTAGCGAAAAAGAACTGGCGATCCACCGCGAGTTGGGGAACACGCCCCACCATCATGTGAAACACGTTGGGAATCACTATAGTCAACCACACCAGGTTTAGATAATAGTTGTTAATAATGTTTGGTACCTGGGTAACACCATAAATAGCGACCCAGTACCCAATCGCAACTAACAAAACGTTCATTGGTGTCTTCATTTGATATGTATAAAGATTATTTATCCTGTATGTGCTGACCACAGAACTTTGTCTTATCTGGTATCTTTTCGTATATACCGAGGTCAACACATATGTCCCGAAGTTCTATGTAGTTTTCCCAATATTGATCCGAGTGGGAATACTCTTCAACTGTACAGTGAGCCAATTCGTGGATGAGGACGTGGAAGATTTCATTCGGAGAACCACCCAAACACACAACAATCTCAGCACCTTTGTTCGTGTTGTATCCCACTGTACCATTCATCGCGGTCACACCGGTGATGGGAACACATCTCTTCAACATATGAAATTTTTCGTGATCTGTGTCAGTGATGTGCTTCCTGAGAATTTCATACTTCTCTTTGACCTCAACGAGCTCCTGTGGTTCCTGGGTGATGGCGAGTATATACGCATTGATAATGAGGAGTACAAGTAACGCGATCATCTCTTATATACAAATATAAATTTACTATACAGTTCTGAAATTGGATTTCCGGTGAGACCCTCCCACATCTCCAATTTGAACCCCAACTCTTCTAAATGAGTCACGAGAAGGTCTTTGTACGCAACCGGTTCTGCACGTGGTCCGTCTGCATAGAAGGGTGTGTCCACCAGGTTTACAAATAACTTCTCACCAAAACCCCCATTTCCGTGGTCCTTCATTAGGAAGAAATTACCCATGTCATCCTTGAGGGGTGTTCTAAACATAATCTTTTCAGAATCTGGGATGATCCCAATGAGACGCGCACCGGGTTTCATTCTCTTTTTGATTTCTCTGATTGATGTGAAAAATGTTTCCTTCGTTTGGAAAATGTAATGAAGTGAAAAGTTGTAGCACAGGATATCATACTTCCTATTCGGACACTTATGAATGTCACCCTCGTAGAAGTTCACCCTCATATGCATATTTTTAGCGCGGGACTTGGCCTCTATGAGAGCTTCTGACTCTGGATCACACATACTCATATTGGCACCACACTTGTGCCACTTCTGAAGATCCCCTCCAAAACCACAACCAACGTCTAGGATCTGATCACCATCTCTAGTGACAGATTGGATCAGATCCCTTTTGGCGTTGTTGTGATTTTTTCGGATTTCCTCCATCTTATGATTTTTACGTTTTATTTCTTTTACTTAGGTTTGGATATCAAACATATTAAGAGTAGATTAGAGACTCAAGGTAACTTGACTTCCACATCTTCCAGTGAAATTGTAGATGAAGGTAACCAATTAAACAAGTAATAATGAACACTAGAACTTCCAGGAAGAAACTTCTGCTTCTCTAGATTTGGTACATCCTTACCAATGTCTAAAGTAGTAAACAAATCGTAACCCAGATTTTTAGCAATGAGGAATGCATCATTGAACACGTCACCGACTATATAAAATGAATACGCCTGGTAAATTGTAGATGTACCATCTTTCCGTTCATTCGGTATGTCATAGAATGAAATGAAGGTATCATCTGAATCATTTATATATGAATTTGCTGGAAGTATCCAATGTTTTACCCAAGTTTTATCAATCACTGGGGCAATCTTGAACTTCTTGAAATGATTTTGTAATATCTTGGTGACCCTCGGAATGTCCCCTGTATGCATTTTCCTAAACTGAGAAGTACCGCGAACTTCAAGATACTTCTGTTTCGTTTTATTTGCAACCTTGTAGAATCCGATATCCGAAAGTTTCTTGACATTGAGGATACGATGCCAATATGTTGATTTCACAAGGGGTGTTGGTATTTTAGTCACAGCTGTGTATACAGCCTGCCACACACCCTTTGTATTAGCGATTCGTTTCATCTCACCTATCAAAAGTGGTGCAAAACCCATAGTTCTGAAATCATCATGGACACAAAGGAAATTAATCTGAACCATGTTTAGTACGTCTTCACAAACACGCACCTTGTTTGGAACACTAGATATGAACCCAATAAGTTCTTGCGTCTCGTCGTGAACAATACCCCTATTTTCATAACCCTGTGACTCAGCTGCCCACTTCAGGGTTTCTAGAGAATACCTAAGAATATTACTCTCATTCGCCAAATAATAATTGGTAAGAAGTGGATGGGCTTCTTCAACGGAACACACTTTCCATGAAAATCCATCGGGAAGCTTTATAGGTTCTTCAACAACTTTCTTATCCTTTTCAATCTCCCGTCCCTTTTCGTAGTTGACACCTTCTTGTGGAACCGGTTGCTTATCCCAAAAAGTTCTCATTATTATTCAATAACATAATTCTTTTAAGTTGGCTTAAAGTTTTGGACACTGTATAGTGTATAATATGTCTCTCGAGCAGGATTACACTACCGTCCCCGGACAGCTCTATGCGTGCCTTTCCGTCGTAGGCCCTGAGGCTCCCCAAAAGAATGATAAGTTTGGTATCAAGATTCGCGGCGCTTTCGCCTCTCGTGACGAGGCTGCCTCCCACGCGAAGCGTCTTCAGAAGGAGGATTCCACCTTTGATATCTATGTCGTTGACATGTACAAGTGGCTTCTCATCCCACCTGATCCTCTAAAGATTGAGGATGTCCATTACACTAACGAGAAGCTTGAGGAGATTATGATTGGTTACAAGGAGAACCAAAGTGAGGCCACCCGCCTCTTCAACGAGCGTAAGCGGGACATGATGGAGTCTAAGAGCTTCCTCAAGCCAGGTGACGAGAACTCTAAGTTCTATACGAAGCCTGATGAACCACCTCTCAGCCACCCAGCTGATGTCATTGAGCGTCTCAAGAAGGAGAAGCCCGATGCCCAGATGGAGGACCTCGTCAAGGAGGCTGACGAGATTGTCGCGAAGGAAGTTGAGGAGCGACGTAAGAAGCGCGAGGCCGAAGCTGAGGCTTCCACGAGTGGTACCATCAAGGAATCTGAAGAGGAGGGCGAACCAGAGGTTTCTTCTAACTAATTAAAAAATATCCACATACAGTAAACAAAATGTGGAAAATAGTTGTTACTATCATTTTGACGAGTATATTCTTCGTTTTGTTTTTTGAACCGTATTTAAAATTCAATATTGACTTCAATTCAAAAAACAAGGCGAGTACAGCAAAAGGTTTTATTGAGGATACTAGGGATGCATTCATAATGCCGAGATATCCCACTCAGGTCATGGATCGTGATATAACAGGTGAATTACAACCCGTCTATGGTGATATTGGGTCATTTGAACCATACTCAAGTGTTTCTGATGACCAGTGGTTATACGGATTCCCTCATGAGAGCGGTAAAATAGAAGTTCCAGATGAAACGAGAGAACAAAAATTACAGAGACGTTTAAACGAAATTAAGCGTACTTAAGAATAACAGGTTGCATGGTTTTCCCCATGAAAAAGCCCAATAAGAACACGGCAAAGGCTATGATCCAGGTAGACTTGTCAACGTTGGATAAAAAATCGTTTTTCTCCGGTTGTTGTGGGTGATACATCATTTCCGAAGGATGAACATAGTATGATTGGTCATGGACCATTGTATCATTTATAGGTGTACTATCTTCATGTTTCTCTTCATTCTTATTGAGAGGATCCATAGTTGGATCGTAATCAATTGGATTTCCTATATCAGTCTCCATTTTTTATATAGACATTGTTTTTTTTAAGTGTCTTCTTCCTCACTTTCCTCATCGTCATCTACGATGAAATCCTTGAGACTCCCATCATCTTCATCGTCCTCACTGTCATCATCGGAATACAGTTCATCTTCTGTATCAAGGTCGGATCCAAAATCGGAATCATGCTCTTCTAATGTATAGTCATCTTCCAAAACAGTCTCTTCTGGAGTGTAAAGCTCAGGCTTCTTTATGTTTCTACCGGTGCGAGTACGCGTCTGTACCATTATATACATAAAGACTCTTGTTTTTTAAGTATCTTTTGATGAAACTTAATATTTGTATCTAGGGTGTCGGTTTGAGTCCCTGTTTGACACTACCACTCAACTCATAGGTTCTTGCTGTACTCTTTTTACAAACCGGACATTTTTGTGTTATCTTGGTTCCTTTTATGACATATGACATCGTGCACCCCTCATGCTCACCTTTAATAGTTTCACAATACGTAGCAGTCGTTAAAACCGACAATGTATTTTTCTGTCGCGAGATACTCACGACACGTGTGTCTTCTGGACATTTCATACATCTATGCATAAATGATTCCAACGGTTTCTTCACATCGGTTTGTTTGATTTGAGGCTTTTCTTCAAACTTTTTAATTTCGGGACACTTCTTGAGGTCCTCCTTTTTTGGGTACATTTTTTCAACTATTTTGATGGGTAGTTGATGTTTACGACCATAGAAGTCTTTACAAAAACCATCCCTCCTACCCCTAATAGTCTCACATCTACAGAAACATTTTTGAGCAATCACGGAACCACTGATATGAAACCACACATGGTTTGAACTATGGGGTCTCTTTAGGTTTTCACAATATTTGGAATTGGTTGAAATGAGGTACGTCTCCTTATGTTTGAATATCTTTGTCACCACTGATATACGTTGCCCCTCCATATTCTTCTGGATGAATTCCTCTATATGACCCCGGAGTTCATCGTTTTGAACCTCATCCTTTGTCTGTGTATCTGTAAATGTACCCTCCTTGATAACTTTAGAAGGGGGTTCTACAGTTATGTGTTGAGGTTCATTTGTTCGTATAGCGGACATCTTGAGGATATCAATATTCGGTTGCTGATCAATCTTGAGAAGGGTGCTCAAAGGTCCATGTTTATACATGAAAACGGGGAGATAAGCAACCTGAACGATTTTACCCGTACGACCACACTCTTCACAACCCTGACCACCACACAGTTGATGCTTAGCCATCTTGTGGGACCACGGCATACGAAATCCACTCCCTTTAGACTTTCTCCTAATGTCACCGTACACTGCCAAATCCACAATCTCATTCCAATCCATCACACCTTTTGCCTTTGAGAGTGCCACTAATATATGTTCTCTCAACGCCAAAGCTGAACCCTGATCTACAACAAAACCTGGCCAGTTGAGATGTACACCCGTTTTTACGAGGGTACCCGCTTTTTTAGGAGGTGAAATAGAGATGAGACACTCTTTACCACCGTGGCGTTTCACTTTGTCACAGATGACTTTACAGATGTCTTGAATCTCCTCTAGGGTTAAGGCTCTCTCGTCCTTATAGTCAATATCAACGAAGAAATTGTACGTCTCCGTCTTCTGTTCAACCACGTAGAGTTTCTCACCCTTCTTGACAGCTTCTATGTACTTTTCATAGAAGTCATTCAATTTATCGAATGGCACAGAAAGGACACCGCCGTCCATGAGCACATGCGATAGATTGGTTGCATTGTTAAAATTATTTTGACTGCACCACTTTTTAAACATACCTTATTATTGCGTCTCTTCTCTAAACCATCTCACACAAGATACATCTTGGTACTCCCGGCTTTGAGAGAGTTCTTTTTTTAGTGTTAAAAGTTCATATACGGTTTTACCTTCATTTTCCCTGATCCACTCTTCCACCTCTTCATCACAGAGACCTCTATTCTTCACGAGGAGATCTCCAATCTGCATTAAAATGTAAGCCTTGGACTTCATTCTACTTAATAGAAAAGGTTTTTCTATTGAGGGAACTTACACACGAATAAAACTTTGGATTCCTCACAACATTTTCAATTATGAGATTCCACTGTTTACGTGTGTTAAACTCTTCTAGAGTGTCAAAACTCATGTAATCATTTTCATCGTACGTCTTCTTTATGGGTAACTTCTGAATCTTTCTCAGATTCATCTTCTGCTTCTCATCATAAAACTTCTTAACTAAAGAGTTTTGTTGACTTCTACTGTAGTCAACGAAGAATACAAATACGTTGTATTCCAAATCCACCGTAGGACTCTCCTTCACTGTAAACTTAAACTCTGTGTATTCCCCACTTTTCAATGAGACTACACCACGGGTTTCCTCCTCTAATTCCCTAAGGGCACATCTAATGGGATTGAATATCTCCCTCCTTCTGCACCCGCCTGTGACAAAAATCCAATCCTTAAATCTCCGATCCCTAACTGTGAGGAACCGGGGTTTTTCGTCAGTAAAACTGACCGGTATCGCTATAGCTTTGTATTTTTTCATTGCGCATTCGCAAGTTATAATATCCGGATATGTTTATTCCTCCTTCTTTTCTTCAGTAACCTCCTCTTCATCCGTGGGTTCAACTTGAGGTGCGGGACTGGGCATGGGCATTGGGGTGCTCAACTTTTGGATGAGTTGGGCCGAGAAGTTCTTGAGGTTATCAACATCTTGCTTCTGTTTGTTCATCTCCCTAAAGAGGAAGATAACACCAGCGATAGCTACAATAGTAGCCACCATCATAAGGGTTTCACGGTCCATTGGAATCATTATACAGTAAATAGAGGTCTTCTTTTTAAGTAATTACACCCATTTGAGTCCTTCCTGGAGTTGGACATTCATAGGGGCTCTGGGCAAACTGGACGGATTGGTAATGCGCATCTTCACAAGACTTCTGGATCGGCGCTGTAGGCTGACCAACAAACTTCTCGAGTGTCCTGGATTTAGGATCATACGTCAATACAAATACGATGGCGATGAGGAAAATAAGTTTCCACATGTGTGTGTTATTATTTAGTTAGAATATAAAAGTCCACCCATACCATTCTCAATACGGAGAACGTTATAGTTGACCGCGTAGATGTCATCATTGGAATCCTGGCGATCGTTCACGATACGAGCGGTGTCGAGGCGGGAAAAGTTGAGGGTACCTGTGGGCTGAATCTTACCAGTCTCAAGGCAAAATGGGTACACGAAGAGTTTCTCAACAGTGGGAGAAGCGACCGCGGAACCCGAGTTCGTGGTGTGGTAGTAGAGAGGCACGGTGTTGAAGTTGGGGTTGGCAAACTTGTAGTCAGCAACGTCGGTACCGTTGATCTGAAGCTTAACCTTGTTATCGTAGGTACCGTCATCAGCCAGGATGTTCACACCAGAGGCGTTAGCAGCCGCGAGGTACTTGATGGGATGGTTGAAGTTGAGCTCCTGGATCTTGGCACGAGAGGCAGTGGCCTTCTGCACCTGGGTGATGATCATATTCTGGGGGGTAGAGGCGAAGTAATCACGCTCGTTGGTGTCAAGAAACGCGTAGTTCGCGTAGATGTCCCACTTGAAGCTGTTATCAGCCGCCGCAGAACCCCAAGTGATGCGAAGCTCCACATCGTGA
>Ga0222718_10004407_pt1 | contig 11701 bp, 2 predicted proteins | sample C33_27DmetaG_FD_165045 | JGI IMG/M metagenome (GOLD analysis project Ga0222718, IMG submission 165045) | Estuarine water microbial communities from San Francisco Bay, California, United States - C33_27D | ecosystem: Environmental > Aquatic > Marine > Unclassified | place: USA: California... | reverse complement strand
ACAGGCTGCCGAGATGCAAATAGAGCAAACAGACATTGCATTAGCTAATACTTTAGATGCAATTAGAGCAACTGGTGCTGCTGCTGGAGGTGCTACTGCACTTGCGCAGGCTGCATTGCAAAGTAAAAAAGATGTGTCTGCAAACATAGAGCAACAAGAGGCAAATAATGAAAAAATGAGGGCAGAAGGAGAGCTGTATGCCTTTAATGCTAGAGAAAGAAGAGAGGAGAGTCAGCTTGAAAGACAGGCTAATTTATCTGACCAAGCAACCGCTCAAGCTAGAGCTAGTAGTAATAACCAAATATTAGCTCAACAAGCTATAGGAGACTTAGCATCAGAGGGTCTTATGGGAGGAGCTTATGGTCTAAGCTCTATAGGTTCTAAAAAGAAAACAACAACATAAAAAGATATGAGCTATAGGAATCCAAAATCAACTGTAGATACAACATTAGGAGATGCTTTTATTGAACAAGTAAAAGGGGTAAGTTCGGGTATAGGTGAAACCATAGCCAACTATACCGCAATGGCTAATGCAAATAGACAAAGAAACTTTGAATTAAGAAAAAGAATAAATCAATACGAATCAGAAGTTTCTTCAAATGTAGCAAAAGTTGCAACTGAAAACAAAGTAGATGCTGAAAGCTTACTTGCTGGACTTGAACCAAGAACAAGAGAGTATAAAGAAGCAGCAGCTAGATACTCTATGTCGAAAGGCCCATATGATGGTATGGAGGAAGATGCAGCTAAAATGAGAGAGTTTGAAAATTTCACAAGTTACGGTTTAGGTGAACAGCTTGCTGCAAAAGAATATATATTTGAACAATTTAATGATGCAATGTTAAAAGGAGGGATGGATGAAAAAGGAGGCTCTATAAGCTCAAGCGTTCCCCCACAATTTTTAGCTATGGTTAATGTAGAAAAACCAGGGAACAATATTAATGCAAGAAACAGTTATGAAGTTGTTGGTAACGAAGTATTTTATGTTACATCTGGTCCAGAAATAGCACGACTAAATAAAGAGATGGGTATAGAAGGGGACTCCTATAGAATATCTGCAAAAGAATTAAAAGAGCAAACAACAGCTAAAGGTGTTGGTTCTAGCAACTTTCACATCTTTCAAACAATACCAGATTTAATAGGAGATGGTAAAGAGGATGGAGTTGGAGTTTCTTATCAACTACAGCAAGATGAAGTTATAGATAATGGCAAATTTACTAAAGAGTACAGTAAAAGTTACGGAAGGCAATTAAGAAATGAGAAAGTAGAAGGAGGCCAAGATGTTTCAATTCTGGTTAATAGAACAGCGGTAGATATAGATAATGCAACAGCAGCAATAACTCCATCTGTAAATGCGACTATAAATACTTGGCTTGGACTTAAAGGTCCAGAAATTTTTGATTATATTAGAACTAATGTAAAAGAAAAACGAGAGATTAATGGTGAAACTTACTATGTTCACAAGCCAGTAAAAGGCAGAAATTCAAAAGGTGATGTAGAGTATGGAGAGGAAATTGTTTTTTCTGAAAAAGAGTTAGTTAGAAATTTTGAGAATAATCCAAAAAATGGGTATAGTGAAGAGATGGAAGATAAAATAAGAAAAGTAGGGGTTGACTCTGCTTTAAAATTTTATGGTGCTTTAAACAAACCTGAAGAAATAACAAGTAATGCCCCTGAATATGTAAGAGGGAAACCAAGAAGTCGAACAGCCAAAGCTATATCTTCTGAAATTGAAAAAAATAGTGCGCTTGCAAGGGAGGGAAGGTATGAAGAAATAGATTTCTCTATGTTAGAAGGATTAAAAGGTGGACTTATTTTTAATGTAAGAAATGATGATTCTGGAATTGTTGATGTTTACGATAAAGATGGAGAAGGAATTTTAACGATGAATTTAAAGGACCAGAAAGGGCCAGAAATATCCGAAAGGCATTTGCTTGATATGTTAGGACAAGAGGCACAAGAAAGTGTTATTGAGCCAGAAAAAGAAGTGCCTAAAGCTGCAATTATAAAAGACCTTATAAATCCAATAAAAAATGTAGACTCTGATATATCGGAAGAAGATTTTATGGATAACTTATCAGGTGGTTACCTAAAAAGATTGTCTAAGTTAGGTATAGGATTAGAGGAAACCAATGCTTTTGATGATGCTTTACTTTTAACAAAACCAAATGGCGATGAAGTTGAGATTGATTTAGAGGAAGACGGATGGCAAGATGTGTACGCAAGAGAAATGGAGAGTGCTATAAAAATGAGTCCAGAGTACGAAGGATTTGTTAATGCAGAAAAAAATAAACCTGAAGAACAAGAAACAATTACAGATGTAAATGAAATTAAAAAATTAAATTTACCTGAAATAAATAAAGTAAGCAAACGTATTCCAAATAATTCATTAGATGGTGATTTTTATGAAAAAATGGCGATAAGTGAATCATCAAACGACTACTCTGCGCAAATAACAGATAATAAAGGTAGAAGGTTTGTAGGTAAATATCAGTTTGGAGAAACTAGATTAAATGATTACAAAGAAGCTACAGGCGAGTCGTTTACTCAAGAAGAGTTTAGGCTAGACCCTGATTTACAAGATAAAGTTGCTAGTTGGCACTTTGGGAATATTGATAAAAAAATTGACTCTTTAGGTGATTTAGCAAAAGGATATAGTAGAAATGGTCTTAGAGCTGTAGCTCATTTAGGGGGGCAGAAAGGTATGGAACGATGGCTAAAAGGAAAAGAAGGTAAGTCTAAAGAATATAATCCGTCTGACAGTTTAAAAACAAGTCTAGATAAATATTACAACAAGTTTAAATAATATGGGAGAAGATAATATTTACGAATACGAAGGTAAATCTTACTCGGAGTCTGCACTTAGGGAAGCGTACCCAGATACATTTGATGATTATGTATCCGAAGGTATTCTTTCAAAAAAAGAACCAGAACAAGTTGTTAAAAATGAAATTCAACAAGACGCTGAGGTAGAAGCTGTAGGTTCATCCTATGAGTATGACGGTAAATTTTATGCAGAGGATGCACTTAGAGAAGTGTATCCTGATACTTTTGATGAATATGTAAGTCAAGGTATCCTTGTTAAAAAAGAAGAGCCTAAAGTATCCGTTGAAGAAGATTCTTTTACTGCGTTTAAATCTCAAGAAAAAAACACTCTTATTGAGGAAATGTTTGGCAGAAACATAATTACGAATGTTATTATTGGGGACACATATAGAGCTATTAATTCAGGTTTAGCTCAATCAGATGTTGTTGACCCTACAATGGATTTGATGATTGCAGGTAGTGATGTTACCGATAGACAGTTGTATGAATACATAAGAATAAATAAAGAACTAGCTAAAAATCAAAGAATCCAAGATGAGATGGTGGCTTGGGATAAAGCTGTTGACGAATATGGAGGAGGGGTTTATGGTGTTTTTATGGCAACAATAGAAAACCCTGGAATTGCAATTCCGTTAATGGCTAGTTCTTTAGCAACTTCGATAGGCTCTCTTCAATCCGAAGAAGTTATGGCGGCTACTGTTGCTGGAGCTGCTTCTAATGCTGCTATTACTGCGGGTCTTGGAGCAGCCGCTACTGCCTCTACTGGTGGTGTACTTGCTCCTGTTGCTGTTGGAGCTACTGCTATTTCTGCACTTAGAGGGGGTCAAGCGGCTTTACAGGCGACTATGGAGGCAACATTAACATTTAATGAGTTACTCCAAGAAGAAATAGAAGGTGAGCTTAATTTTGAAAATGTAAAAGCTGTAGTAAGTGACCCAGAAAAACTATCAGAATTAAGAAGGAAAGCTATTGCTAGGGGGGCTATAATTGGAGCTGTAGATTATATAACTTTTGGAATTGCAAGTAGATTTGCAGGGACTACTCTAAAAGCAGTAAAAAAAGGCAAAAGCGTTGCGTCTAGAGCTGCTATAAAAACAGGTGCTGTTGTTGGTGGTACAGCAATAGAAGGTGCAGGTGGAGGTGCTGGTGAAGCTGCCGCTAGATTTGCCATAGGTCAGGATATGGATATTAAAGAAATAGCTCTTGAAACTATTGGAGAATTTGGTGGTGCGGCAACAAGTGTAGGTCCTGCTGCGTATAACAATTTAAAAGTTGTAAGCGGAAGAGTTGTGGCAAATAAAACAGCAAAAAGTGGAGGATACAAAAACGCTTCATATGCATTTGTTCCAAACACAGATATTGACCAAGCAACAATAGATTTAGCTTCTAATAAAAACACATCCAACGTAGTTGACGAGCAAGTCGAAATAGAGGTCGCTAACGGACGAATAACCCAAGAGGAAGCAGATGCTATAAAAGAAAATTTTAGAGCCACTCAGGGGGCTGTAAACACCGCAAACAAGGTTAGTGGGTTGTCAAAAGAAAACAAACCAGAGGTTATTAATCTTTTAATGGAAGAAAGGAAACTGAAGGAGGTTATAAAAGATGTTGACAATACATCCTTAACTAAAAAAGAATCAAATAGACTTAAAGAGGTACAGTCTAGGTTAGAGGAAATTGTAAGCATTAAAGAAGAAGCGTCTGTAGATACTCAAGAAGTTACCGATTCTGAATACGAAACCCTTATCGAAAACGCAGTTAGTGAAAAAGAGTTAGACGCTATTTTAGACCAAGCAGACAAAGCAGACAAGTCTACTCCAGAACTAATTGATGCTGTTTCTAAAAAGAGGTCAGAACTTACTGAGCCTGCTGTAGAGGAAGCGTCAGAAGTGCCAGCAGAGGTTATAAAGTTAAGAGCGCAAGAACAAGCTGAAATGCTTGAACAAGTTCCTGGTGCAGAGGATGCTTTGACAGATGGCAAGGTTGATAGGGAAAAGATAGCAACTGAAGAGGGCAAGGCTAAGTTTGACGAGATATATATCAAGTATGATGAAAAAATATCTCCTTTATTAGAGACTACACCTGTGGAAGGAGTATCGGAATCAACAACAAAGCCTAAGGCTACTAAAGCAACAAAACCTAAGACTACTAAATCAACAAAACCTAAGGTTGCTAAAACGACAAAGCCTAAGATTACTAAAGCAACAAAAGCGAAGCCTACTGTAGAAACTAAATCTGAAACTAAATCTCAGTCAGAAAGCAAAACAAAAGAAATTTCTGATGTTGTGGCTCAAAGAAAAAAAGCTCTAAAGAAGTACAAGGAAGATTCTGACAAAAATTTTGATAAAAGAAAAAAAATACAAGATGACAAAAATTTATCAAAGGAAGAGAAAGAGAAAAAAATAAAAGCCCTTGAAAAACAAAGAGATAAAATTAAAGACTCTTATGATAAAAAATATAAAGAACTAACAGATAAAAAAAGTAAGCTAGAAAAAGAGAGAGCATCTTTAGAAAGAAAATATAAAAAAGAATCTAAAGCAAAAGAAAGTAAAAGGTCTCAAAAAGAAAGTGAATCTAAAACTAATAGCGAAGCTACAAAAAATAAAATTAGGGGTCAGGTTGAAAGAGCTATTAAAGCCATATCAAATATTGCTAAGGGTGTTACAATTAAGGTATATGAAACCTCCGAAGAATACAAGGCTTCTGGAGGCGAATTTGATGAAGGTGGTTCATATGTGTTATCATCAAAGACTATAAAAATAAATCTTGAAAAAGCAAACTTAAGAACGGTTGCACACGAAGTATTTCACGCAATACTACTTAACGATGGTCCAACGAGTAAGGAAGCTCAAAGAATTACATCAGATATGTTGGATGCTGTTAGAAGAATAGCCAGTCCAGAGTTGATTAGAAAGCTTGATGCATTTGCTAGTAGGTACAATATTGGTGAAGGACTTCAATCTGAAGAGAGTATTGCTGAACTTTTTGGTATACTAGCAGAGAACTACGAAAATTCATCTTCTATTAAGAAACTAATAAATGAATGGTTAAGAAAGCTTGCTAAGGTTCTTAATCTCCCAATAAAGGGTATGCTAGATAGCGATAAAGAAATTATAGAATTTTTATCGGTTGTATCTGGAAAGGTTGCAAGAGGTGAAGTTATTGAACAATCTGAGACAAGTATATTGCAAGAGCAAAAGCAAGGCTCTGAGGGAGAAGTTGGAACTCTACAACTCACTAGACAACAAATAAATGTAATAGACTCACCTAAAGCACAGGACGACCAGAGGTCTTGGGTTAGAAACCTTGTTGAAGATATAGATATTTACGATTTAGATGGGAGAAAGTTCGTAACCAATATGTATGACTACACCAATGCAGGTATAACTGACTTGGGTAATGGATATAGTATAAATCTTTTAGGTGGACGCAACTACGTTCCAATTATTATGGATAAAACTGGCAGAAAGTTAGGTGATGTATCTAATCTTGCTGCTTTTAATACAAAATCTCAAGCTGAAGGGTTTGTTAGAAATGCAACGGAAGGTAAGGCGGATTTGTTTGCTCCACATTCAGGCACATTAAACGGTTCTTGGCAATTTCAGCAACACATTTTTGAATCGTTAGTTAATTTGGTTCTTAATGGGAATATACTTAGTAAGCAAAAACTTATTGATGTATTTAATAGTGGACTTAAATCTAAGGTGGGAAAGAGTGCCTTAGAAAAATTTAACAATAAGAATAAAAGTAAATTAAGAAATCTAAGTAGTTTTAAGGGAGACCCAAAAGCATTGGTTACTTTGTTGGATATTGAAAACAATTATTCTCCTGAGCTTAGAAAAATATTAAACCAAAAGATTGCATCTGATAAAACATTTCAGAAAGCAATTGGTGTAAAAAATATAACTGAGTTTCATAACAGAATGACTGACCCTTTGAATAAGGGAGTTGTTGGTGGTGAGATTATGTCCTTTGTTGAGTTTGACCCAACAACATTTGAGATTGCTAAAACTAATCCAAAAGATGTAGACCATCATCCATCATTTGGCTGGGTGGTTAGGGCTAAGATTAAAAGAATAATGCAACCTAATAAGTTTTTTAAATCTTATGATATAACAGACATTTATACTAAGTACAACACAGATGAAACGGTAGTATCAAGAAAGACAGAAGATAATTTTGCTGAGTCAAATGTATTATCAAGTGCAGGTGCAATAGTTAAAGTAGCAAAAGCAAATATCCCACAAACTCGTCAGCAGCGAACTACAAGGTTAGCCCCCAATGGAAATCAATCCAACTTAACAGATGTTCAATACGATTTAGTTCGCACCCCTGCATTTAAAAATTGGTTTGGTGATTGGGAGAATGACCCTAAGAATGCAAGTAAGGTTGTTGATGAGAATGGTGAGCCTATGGTTGTGTGGAGAGGAAGAGATAAAACAAAAGGTGATTTTGGGGATATAATGGACATTGGGAAAACTAGGGAAGGAGCTTTCTTTGCTGACAATGAAAGGTCCGCAGATTTGTTTATGTCAGAATTTAGAGGATTAAACAAAAATGATTATGAAGTAATAGATTCTTATTTAAACATAAGAAATCCTGAAGTATTTGAAGACTTTTGGTTTGATTTTCAAGAGAGAGGTAGAATGTCTCGTAAAGATTATAAATTTAGTCCAAAAAAGGGATTTGATGGTGCTATAATACAAGATGACACTTGGCTTGAAGAAGTAAGGGAAATTGATGATGAATTTGAAGTGTTTGTTATAGGGCAAGGAAAGCAGTTTATTGCTTTAGATTCTAAACAAATAAAATTAGCGGACGGCACTAATACCACCTTTGACCCAGACGCACCTTCTATTCGTAAGCAGATTATAGGGGGAAGCGCAGAGTTGTCTCAAAATGTAAGGGATAACCTTAGCGTTGCTAGACAGATGGAAACCGAAGGGGAAGACGCTAAAACTATTCGTATTGCAACAGGATGGGAGAAAGGTGCTGATGGAGAGTGGAAGTATGAGATTGATGATGTAAAAATAAAAGATGACTTTAACTTTAGAGATTTAGAAAGAATCCCTTCAGGTCTTTTTACGGGGAAATTATATGAAATTATAGAAAATAAAAAACTTTTTGATTCATATCCTACTGAGATAACTAAATATTTAGATTTATTTGAGGATGATGGCTCTCTCTTACCGTTTAAACAAAATGATAGATATCCCCCCTTAGCTGACATTAGAGTATACTTTGATGCTAATAAAAGGTATGGCTCTTTCGGTGAGTATGACCCAATCTCTAAAACTATAACTATTTATATACAGCCAGGTAACTCTACAAGCGAACAGATGTCTTTAACACTTTTACACGAGATTCAGCACTACATACAGGGTAGAGAGGGGTTTTCAACAGGTGGTAATCTTGAAATGTTTATAAATGAAATAGACAAAATTGATTTTAGCCTTGTTAATGGTCTTCGGTCTTTTGCTAAAACGGTTGCAAGAGAAAATCCTGAAAAGGGATTTAATGTAGCAAGTGATAGCGATGCAGCTAAGACATATGAAATTATTTTTGGAAAGAAACCTTCACCTACAGTAATAGGTCTTGCCGCTAAATTGGAGCAAGAGGTAAGCAGAGGTGTAGACTTAAATGAAACTACTGTTTATAAAACAGTAAAAGACAGCAACCTTACCCCTTATGAAAAATATGAAATGTTAGGAGGTGAAGTAGAGGCTCGTAATGTTGAAGAACGAATGAATATGACTCCTGAACAAAGGAGAGAAACAACACTACAAGAAACAGAAGATGTTGCTAGAGAAGACCAAATATTTTTTGAAAAAGAAACACAAACTCGTCAGCAGAAAGCAAAACCCTTAACTGATGAATTGGTTGGTTTAAATGAATCAGAAATAATAAAGCAAGGGTATCTTGAGTTTTTTAGTTCTATAAAAGATAAATCGAAAGATGCAGACTTTATATACTCTGAGTTTGTAGAAGAAGCTTTAGATAGAATGCAATCTAAAATAAATAGAATTAGAGAGACATTCAAAAATAAAATTAACAGAAATAAAGAAGCAAGAAAAGAAGTAAGAAAGCAGATTGCTGAAATATTAAAAAATTCAGGCTTAGATAGCGTATCAAAAAGAGCTATTAAAAGCATAATGAGGAATATTGAGAATGCAACACCAGCAACAATGCAAAAGAAGGTTGCTGAGGTTATGGATGTTATTAGCAGAGATATCAAAAGACAAGCTAGATATAACAGAAAGAAGACTCTTGGGAAAGCTTTAAGCAATATTGGTAAAATAGGCTCACTAAAAGAACTTAACAACATCCTTGTTGACGCATTAAAAATAAATCCACAATACTTGTCAGAAAAAACACTTGTAAAGTATGATAAAATAATATCGTCTTTAGCAAGTGTAAACAAGAAGTTTGATATGCCGTCAAGAGTTGAACTAAAGAATCTTGCTGAAGGTGTTATAACGAGCTTCCAGGCTGATTACAAGTTGGCTCAAGAAATAATTAGAGAAAGAATAAACAACAACCTTGACTCTAACAAGAGCGTCCTTGAGAATCTTAAGCAGATGAAAAAGGAAAAGAAAATTACAGACTCAGAATACAATTTGCTAGTAAGATTTAAAGACCAAATTAATAAAACTAAGAAGGAAAACATCTCAGAAGAAGACAAGGCAAAAACAGCTCAAGAAAGAAGAAATGAAGCAACTGAGGATTTTGAAGCGGCAATCCAAGGAATACCTAAATCTTTTAAAGACCTAAATGATGACGAAAGAAGTGTACTTAGAATTGTAAAAACATTAACACTTAAAGACCTTGATAATTTTACAACTAACGAAATACAAAATTTAGTCAGAGGGTTGGAGGGGCTTCAAGCTGGATACATAGGCTCAGACTTAATACAATCAATAGATAACATTAAGGCTGACAGGCTATCAAAAAACACAGCAACAGGAGAAACTTTAGAGAGAGGCGTTATAGATAAACTTTTAACTAGAGCTAAGACCACTGTAATGAATATCTTTAGACCTAGAGACAAGCAAGTTACACCAATAATGGAAAGAATTAGGTCAACTCCTCTTAAAAATATTGACCAGATACTTAACGATGCAGCAAAAGGGTTTAAATCTACAAAGATTTATGAAAATATTTTTAGACCAACTGGAGTTGCTTTTGAAGCAGCTTCAAAGAAGTTAAAGACAGCTAAAAAAGATTTAGACAAAGCTGGAGCGTTTTTAAATATAGGCATAAATAAAAGATACGCTCAGAAGGTTAAGATAATGATTTATCAAATCCAAAGGGAGTATGACTCTAATGGAGGCAAAAAAGCAAACGCAGAACTTGTAACTGCAATTAGTATGATTAATCACACCCTTAAAGACCCATTGGTTGACCTTTCGGACAGAGAAAGAGCCACTATAGAGAAAATTAGGGATGAGTATTTATCTATTAATGGTGAGATAGACGCAGACAAGATTTTCAATAGTTTTACAGACAAGGAAAAGAAATCTTTAGCTTTAATTGACAAGGTTTATAGCGACATACAAGAAATGGCTAGGATGGATGCGGCAAGACAAGGACTTCCATTTGTGCTAAGAAAAAATTATGTTCACCTACCTAGAATTACTAAGAGTGAAAACACAATGACTTCGGAGGAAGAGTTTGAAGCTTTGGCAGATAACTTCTCAAAACCAGTTAGTATGAAGAGTAAAGCCTTGTTCCAAAGAAATGGTAAGCCTCACTCAATATCTTTTGACCCTATTTATAATGCTAACGCCATTTCAAGGAAAGCTACTGTTAGTTACTATATGGTTCCTGCGGTAAAAATAGGCAAAAGGGTGTTAGCAAATTTAAAGGATAAAGCAAAGACTGACTATCAGAAAGATTTATTTAATTCACTTGAAGAGGTGTATGATTCTATAATAAGAAGTGAGTACAAAAACGTAACAAAAGACAGAGCTTTTATAGAGAAGGCTTTGAGTTTTTTAGGAAGGTCTGGTTACTTAGCCCAACTTTCTGGTCCAGTAAAGGCTGCTGTAGAATTAGCATCAAATGCTACACACGCAATACTTTATAATCCAGTAGCCTTTAATGAAGGATACCAAGTTTTAAATAAAATTCCTAAGGATACCATCAATAAAGCTTTAAACAATGTGTTCTCTACGAATGTCGAAAGGCTAACAACAGACGAAGGCGGTAATAAAGACGTTGAACAAAGACTATATGCATCTGTCCCTCTATTCCAACAAGAGCAAATGACATCAGATTTTGGAGATAGAATTGGTACGGTGATTGGCGTATTAAAAAGACCTGCTAAAGCTTTTATTAAGTTTAACGAAGACTTAATTACAAAACCAGATTCTTTAGTCGCAAAACCATTATTTATAGGAGCGTTTAGTGCATCATTTGAAGAGTCTACAGGACAAAAGCCTAACTGGGAAAAGATTGCTAACGATAAAGAGTATAGAGATAAATTTGATAGTGCGATAAGAAAAGCTTCTGAAGATGGGGATACTGCGGTTATAGATAATGCTGCGTCAAACAACCCTTTTGATGCAATACCAAAAAATATACTTGATAGGGATGCGAGTGCTATGAAGCAAGCAATACAAACAGTAAATAGGTATATGTCAAGGTTTAGAACATTTGAATATTACTCTGCACTAAAAGGTGTCCAGTCAATGATTGGTAAAGGTGACTTAACTAAATCTCAAGGAGCATTACTGCTAACTGCCACTATAATTCGTATGTCAATGTATAAAATGGCAATAGATATGTCTTTCTCTATAATATTCTCTCTACTAGGCTTAGACGATGAAGACGATGAAAAAGAAATAGACAAAGAGGTTAGTAAGGGGGTTTAGGTGCT
>Ga0222718_10004402_pt1 | contig 11707 bp, 14 predicted proteins | sample C33_27DmetaG_FD_165045 | JGI IMG/M metagenome (GOLD analysis project Ga0222718, IMG submission 165045) | Estuarine water microbial communities from San Francisco Bay, California, United States - C33_27D | ecosystem: Environmental > Aquatic > Marine > Unclassified | place: USA: California... | reverse complement strand
AAAGATCAAACAAATAATATTAAGTTTGTTGCTGACACATTTCCTAGCGGTATGTGTTCGGTTGATGCTGTTGGCACTCCATATGGCACTGTTGGTTTGAGCGGGGTTCCAAGCTTTGAAAGCACGCTTGGCATTAGATTTGGTCATACTACAGCTGTTAAGACTCAAAACTGTCAGCTTCGTATTTACGATAGAAGCAATATTAATTCTCCTGCTAGCGGTGTAAATACCAAGGTTGCAGAAATCGTAAACTTTGCTGGTGGAACCTATGACAATCAAGGTACTGCTGGCGTCGGTTCTGATTCTGTTGGTAGCGGTGATGCTTTTTGGTGGGGCGAACCTTGGCCCGCTCAACTTGTTAGCAAAAATTATTGGCAGAATAGTCTTGGTACTAAGTTTTATAATGGTTTAGATACCGGAGATGCCATTGTGAACGGTGATGCTAGACTCAACAACGGTGTTGCAACTGGTGATCACGAAACCGTTGGTGGCACTGGTATTATTGTTCCGTTGCTTGATTCTCCCGGTAGCGGTCAGCGTGGCTTAGATGAAGTTACTGGTGCAACTGGCATGATTTGGCCTAAATGGACGCAGTATATTCATACTACTGCAAATCAGCAAACCTGGGCGGGTTCTACTCAACATCAGTTTGGCGATGGTAGTTCTAATCTTACTTTAAATCAGGGCGGTACTGGGTATCATACCCATCACACTTGGGCCGTTGCTCTTAGCGCTAGCCCGCTAAACATTGGCTCAAAAGAACAGTTCGGTCTTTATGTTTCGCTAGAATATCTATAATTTGCCGTTTGGCTGCTCCAAAGAAAAACCCCGCTTTTTACGGCGGGGTTTTTTATTTACTTTACTCTAATTGCTTGGTCTGACTGTTCCATTTTTGCCACCCTTTATCTGGCAGCCATTTTCCTTCTGGGTCTTTCCGCTTGGGGAATAGCCCTCCACCCTTTTTGTTTGCACCAAATGATAGGCGCGCTCCACAATCATTGCATCTGATTTCATAGTATTCGTTGCCGTCGTTTTCACGCACAACAAATCTTAGATTCTCAGATCCGCATTTTCCACATTTGAGTTCTCCAAAGACTTCTTGGAATGTGGCAAGCTGATTGAATGTTTCCCTTACTGTGTCCGCTTCAAACTCTACAGTAAGATTTCCTAGTTTGTAATTTAATTTCATTATTCTCTCCAATTACTTTTGTAGCCCTTCACAGATTCGGGCATATCCTTAGAACCAGTCTGATATTCATTTAACAGTTTAAGCATCTTAGATGCCGTCATCTTTGTGACTTCGTTGATATTCTTATACTTCTTTTCTCCTTGATTGATAAACGCTAAAACATCTACATTTAATTGTTTGCACTTTCCATCAATAAAATTCAACTGTGGAGTGGTGATCGGATCTTCCTCAGTCCAATCTCCATCGCTTGGTTGAACCTTGATAGACTGTCGCACAATAGCCGCCACATCCTTGTGTCTGGCGATCTCTTCTGCGGCCACACAGCGGATTTTGAGAGCTTTTCTCAAACATCTTGACTCAGCCTTCGTTGCCGCTGTAGCGGCGGGATGAGCGCAAAATAGGTCGTCTGTATTGCCATGCCAGACATCTGCTACATCTCCGTATGTTCTTATCTGACCAGAGTTCATCCAGTCAAACACAACCTCAAAACCAATAGTAGCCCTTCCCGGCCCATTGGGATCGTCTGATGCCAGAACATGAGTTGGGCGACTAGCTATAATATCTCCCAATAGTTCTTCGGCAACCCTTCTCAATCCATGAACAAGAGGGTTTCCATCAATCATTTCATTTGGTTCAAACTTTGCCATAACAAAATCATTCCATTCTTTTGATCCGTATGGCGGCAAATCTTCTTGCTCGACTGCAACAACATTCTCTACAAGATCTTCTTTGTCAAACAAGTCTGTACTTGAATTCATTATTTAATCTCCAATTCAATAAAACGTCTGTCCTTGGAAGGAAACTTCTTTTCAATCGTATCCAATTGTTCAGAAATCATCTCCCACAATGTCCTAGCTGATTTTTGAGAAAGTCCCTTCAGCATATACTTTACCCTAACTATACAATATCCATCGGCCAAAAGCAAGCCATTTTTTATGGAATCTAGTTTTATTACTTCGCGTAGTTTATCTTCGCCAAAGAGTGGCAGAAAATGTTGCGGGCCGTCTATTTCTATTATAGTCTTTAACTCTGGTAAAAACAAATCTATTTCAAAATTTCCTTGGATTAATCCTTTCTTGTGAAGAATTACGTCATGCCCTTCTTTCTTTATTTTTTTATAAAGATATCTTTCGGCTTTAGATCCTTCGCTGCACGTTTTATGCAGAGCGCGTCCAGCCGCTTCTTGCATTTCTCTTCTTTTATCTGCCGGGATTCTATACCATCTTTCTTTAGCTTCTTTAGAAAACTTATCCCTTTCTTCCTGTGATTTTTCTTGCCAGTTTTGATAAACTCCTTCGCTGATACTCAGCTTTTCTTGTTCTGTTCTTACTTTTCCTTTTGTTGGATGTTTGCAGCGTCCCGTTTGAAGCGCCATCTTTTGTGATTCACTTTTGCTTCTTATTTGCACATTGTTCTTTTTGAGAATTCTTTCTATCTTTTTGGGATATGTATTTAATTCTTTAGCAATAGAATATGTGCTTTGATTTTCTGAATATCTATTGATAACATATTCTTCATCAATTTTGCTCATTTTGTTCTCCTAGTATTTCAAGAAGTGATTTATGGTTCCAGTCATCAACAATCGCTACAGGTTTTTTATTGCAAAAATTCTCTATGGCTCTTGCATGATCTTCGCTTCGCGCGATGATTTGTAATCTAGGGTCACGCAGCACCGCGCAATATGCGGCATGATCTACTGGTCTTGATGCCCAGTCTAAATTCCAAAGATATAAATATTTTTTAGCATTGTTGCTGACTTGTAGTAGGGATCGTGCTTCTTCTATTGTTGTAGATATAGCCGCGCCGTCATACTCTGGAAGAAATGCTACGCTGTAGCAAGCAAAAAGCGGCTTGGTTACATATACTCCAGAAAGTTCTGTAAAGATAGAGCATGAGTTATCGCTGTTTCTCGCTAATTCATTAAACTCTTTAATTAGATAAAATGCCATCTGTGATGGGCCTAGATTATTTACTACTGCTGCAATTTTCATGCTGTCTCCTTGTTAGTGTCCTATTAGACTTTTAAATATTTGATTACTTGCTTGACCGCAAATGTATGGTAGTGTGTGGTATACTTTTGAATTTGTCATTTTAAATGCGTAATTTAGGTGCCAGTCTACAGGTAGAGAAAACGGTTTGCAAAACTTTAATATTTTTTTAATTCCTTTGACACTTAGAATAAATGATGATGTGGTGTTTGTTGCTGGATGATCTGCAAGAACAAATCCCGATATTATATTTAATGGTTTTATTATATTTATGTCGAACCCGCCTCCTATAAAAATAGCATCAAAATCTTTAGGTGCATTCTGTATTATTGTATCTATACTGATTTGATTGTTTGTGAATACGCAGTCGTCTTCTAAGAAGAGCGCGTACCGTATGTTATTACTAATAATTTTTTCAAAAGTTTTCATATATTTGATAAATAGAGAAATTTCTGAATCTTTAAGTTTTCTATACTCAATGGGTCCGCCTCCTCTGGTCGAAGCTAAAGACGCCTCTAGTTGATGACTAATGTCTGTATCGTAATATTCAGATATTAGCTCTTGTGTAAGTTCTTCTTTGTCGTAATCTGTTACAAATTCATAATTTTTAATATTGTTTTTTTGTAGCTGATTATACATAAAGTCATATCTATCTACTGCGGGTTTATAGTGCATTACGTATGTATTATACATTCTTTTTCCTTATTGTTCTATACATATAATCACAAAGACCTTCCGGCGAACAAAAATGCTTGTACCATAGTTTTGCTTGTTCTGATAAAAATTTAATTTCTTCTTCTTGCTTTACTAAGCTTTGTATAAATTCTTCAACATGCGCCCATGAATTAATTGAGAAGTATGGCGCTACTCGATAAAAATCAACACTGGGCTGATTTACACACACAGGAATACAGCCGCATTTCATTGCTTCAAAAAATCTAAATGATTCTAAACTTGCTGACCCACGGGGTATCGGCATAACTTTAGTTTGATTTACTGTATCGCAGTAAGACTCTGTGGACTCTCCATTATTCCACCCCTCATACCACAGAACTCTATTTTTAAGTTCTTTATTTTGTTTAAGAGAATCTATCGCCATTTTAAAATCTACTCGTCTGTATGGGTCAAACTGACCCATCCAAGACCAATCATATTTTCTCTCAAGGATAGGAATGTTTTGATTCTCTACACCCTCTAATTCACACAGCGGTATAGCCGTAACTTTGTCAGATACGACCACAGAGGTTGGATCGTCGCGATTGGTCATTGGTTGATACTGTTTGAAGATATGAACATATTCGTCGTCGTTCACTTGACTTGGCACGCCATGCGCTTCGTCAGACGTTGTAATTAAGATTTTCTTGTGTTTAGTCGTATCTGGCATTTCCTTGTTCCAGACATTAATAATAAAAGAATAATCATCTTCTAGTTTTTGTGTTAATAGCTCTACAGCTTTGGCGTATATATGCACATCTGGGTTTTCTGGTATTAGATTTATTATTTCAGCCATTAAGATTCTCCATGCTTGTTGATAATTGAGCAAATTTTTTCAATATCTTCGTTTGATAAATCTCCATGATTGGGAACATACATACCTTTATCATTTACAATTGTAGAGTTCTTCATTCTTGATTCTCCATAAGTTTTTGACCAAGCTGGCTGTGTCCCCATGCCGCCAGAAACCAAAGGTCTAGATTCTATGTTGTTATTTTTTAACTCTTGATACACCCGCTCTCTGTTGGATAGTATTAATGGATAGCCCATATTTGAAACGACCTCTTGATTCAAAACTGGTTTCCAAAATTTGTTATCAATTAATTCTAAATACTTGCTGAAGTTTTCATGTCTTGTGCTGGCTATTTGTTTAATTTTTGTTATTTGGTTTAATCCTATAAATGCCTGTAGGTCTGTTGACCTTAGATTAAATCCTTGGTAGTAAAATTTATAAAGCGACTCAAATTCTTTAACGTTGTATTTTGATCTGTATTTTTGTTTTGCTTCTTCGTCAATATCTCTATCCCAGCCGTGACTCCTAATCATTTTTAAAACTTCGGCTAGATAGCCATCGTTAGTGCAAACCATGCCGCCTTCAATTGTAGAAATATGATGACCAAAATAAAAAGAAAAAGTGCTAGCCAAGCCATAGCTTCCTAGCATTTTGCCTCCCACGACAGATCCTAATGATTCACAAGTATCTTCAATTAGTAGTATGTCGCTTTGTTCGCAAATATCTTTTATTTTTTGAATACTAGAATCAAAACCTAGAACATGAACAAGAATAAGTGCAGATGGTTTTTCTTTTTCTATTATCTCTAAAAAATTATCAACATCTATACCTAGATTAAGAGGGTCGCAATCACACATGATTGGGCTTAATCCCAGTTGCATGGCTGGAAAAACCGTCGTAGACCAAGAAACCTGTGGTACTACAATTTTGTTGTTTCCCATCAATCCAGATTGAATAAGCGCGGAAGTCGCTAAAAGATTGGCAGATGATCCAGAATTGCAAAATACCGCATGTTTACATCCAATAATAGAAGCAAATCTTTTTTCAAAGCTTAATGTTTTTTGCCCCTTGGTTAATTTTGGAATCGTTTTAAGCCATCCTATTAAGTTTTCAATATCGTTTTTATCAATTATATCAGAGCAAAGTTTTATCATGATTCTACTATCCTTTTTAGTTTTTCTATCAAGTGTTCTGGGTTTGCGCAGTCTGGTATTTTGTTGTTTGGAAAGCAGGGCTGAGACTGTACTTCTTTAAACATTCTTTTATTATAGGTTAATTCCATAACATCGTCCCACATATTATGAATATTATCATAATTTCTAGCATGAATAAATCTATCTTCATTAAATTCTTCGCCAACAGTTTTACACCCCCAATAAATAGGAATACACCCTTTGTATATTGGATGAATAAGCTTTTCTGTGATCCATCCGTCTGACTCTCCATTATCATAGCACATGTTGAACTTAAATGAATCTAGATAGTTTAATTTATCTAGCTCATCGCCGCCTATGGATGGCATGTTTTGTAAAAATCTCCCTCTGCTTTCTGTCGTCAGTCCATGCTCTATAGACAGTTTTATGAACTCTGGATAATGCTCTTTTCTGATTCCCATGTTGTTGTTTGTTAAGATAGAACAGAATTTTTTCTTTTCTGTATGATTCATTGGAGATAATAGTTTTTTTGGAGAAACCAGCAATGCTTGATTTCTACCCTTTTGATAATCCTCTTCTTGATCTCCAAACCAGTTAACATACATAGACCATAGCGGGACTCTTGTGTTTCTTGAATCATTAAATCTACAGGATGTTATGGAAAAATCACACCTGCTATAATCTGGCTCTCCGGTTCTGTCAATAGACTCTACCATCCAATGCACGACCTTGTTTTTTCCTTTTGTTGCAAATCGCTCAGGAGGAGGAGCATGAAGTTCTGGTGGAGAAACTTGACAGATTGAAATATCTGGATTTTCTGAAATTTCTACATTGTATAGAAGTCGTAAAGTGTTTGTTATAACGTTGTTTTTTTTATCAAACCCGCCCCACATATTATGAAAATTTATTGATACTTTTTTCATTAGATTTGCTCCCAGTCAAAAGCCGGGAATATATCTCCATACCAAACAACACTTCTGTCTCTTTTTGGGCATATGGTGATGCCGTTTTGATCTTTTAAAAAGTGGCTACCCAAAAACCCTATCCAAAAACTAAAGCTTCCTGCTGATAGTATCTTGTTTTTGCAATTTGCGGCGAACATGATGGTGTTTTCCTTTGTGTCTGTATAGACTTCTGCATTGTGTTCTTTTGCTAGCCTTTGAACCATTTCGTCGTGCGGGCTGTCACTAGTAATAAAAATTTTCTTGTTTTCTATCTTTTGAATAGCCTCATCATAATAATCATACTCGATAGACATATTGTTTGCTTTTACATCACCAAGTCTCATATGGATTATTGTCGCATCAATTAAAGAATCTACAGTATTTTCATACTCGTTGTATTCTATAAATTTTTGTGTACAGAATTTGGTTTGAAAAAAATCATCTAAAACAAGATCGTGGGTTAGATTTTCTGTATTAAATACTTCTTCTATGTTTTTATCATTTACAATGATTTGCCCGCTAGTTTTTGTTGGGTTGCTTGGTTTGTTTATTTTTAGAAATTTGTCCCAGTTTGTGTTTATTTCTTGATTGTGTTTTTTTGATAAAAAATTTGCAACGGAAACTTCAAATAGTTTATTACCAAACAAGCCTTTGTAATTTATGCTAATCATTTTATTTTTCGTCCATGTATAGCGAATCATTGATTGATAGTCTTTCCATATGCTTATAGCCCGCGCTCGACATGAAGCTGTTAACTAGGCTTGTGTAATGTTCGCTTACTGTTGTTTCTATCAATATATACTTTGGCCTAACGGATGAAAAATTTAAACCTTTCAAAATTTCTAGTTCATACCCTTCTGTATCTAGGCTAAAAAAATCAACCTTTTGTATATTGTGTTTATCTAGCAAAGATTGAAGGGTGCAGCAATTTGTTTCTACAGGATTTGTTTTGAATTTTGTTTTAAAGTCTTCTGCATTTGCCTTCATCTCATCGTCAAAATATTCTGGTATAACATCTACAGAATTCATTAGTCCATTAAAATGAGGACTGCCAAAGTTTCCTTTGATTGTGTTTTCCTTGTAATTGGGAGACACAAGTGCATAATTTTCCACAATCGAATTGGGTCTATTTGCCAGACATTTCTTGTAGTTTTCAAGTCCTGGCTCAACCAGAAGCCCTTTCCATCCTTTTGCTTTTTCTAAAAATGCCGTGTTAGATTGTGTTATTCCGTCATTAGCTCCACATTCAATAAAAAAACCATTTTCATAGTCTATGTATTTGAGCATTTTTTCATCTATTTCGTGTAATGAGAACATATTTTATTCCTCCAATAATTCATTGTTAGTAATTCGCTATTAAAGTTTCCCTGTATATTTTGGTGATCAAAATCTGTCCAGTCATCTATAAACAAGATAGGCAGATCGCATCCTTCAAATGTATGGGCGATGTGTTTTTGAACGACTGGAATGCATCCCATGTAAATAGATTCCCATATTCTATGAGTGTCGATACCGTTTCCGCGAGGGCAAAAACAATACTTATATATTTTTAGATTAAATAAATACTGAAAGAAATTTTGACCATTTATACATGGGTAGGAGTCTACTTCTATGCCGCTGTTTCTTAGGTTTTCAACAAGATCCTTTCTTTCTTCAGGGTATGTGCCGGGATTGAACTGGCAAAAGCCTTTATTTACTCTTTTTTGTGAGTCCGCCATATGTAGCATTTGCGGAATTTTATCGGGATGCCAATGTGGATTTTCTAGTCCAATCGGCAAAGAAGAAACGTTGGGGTGCTTAAAGTTTAAATTTTGTGTATACCAGTGAACTAGATTGTGAGGCAATCCTGTAGAGTTTACAGTCGTGTCGCCGTTGTGGGTCACTAGCACGAATTTTTTAGGAGAATTGTTGTGTATAAAGCTTAACGCATCTACATATCTATCTAGATCTGCATATATAATATATTCATCCATAACTGGCATGGGCCGATCTTTAAGATCAAAGTCGCAGAATTGTTTAAACTTTTCTCCAGATATATAATCTTCTATCATTTCACCCTCTTAAAAATAGCGTCTCCAAAGCTAACCCTATTAAGTAAATGAATAGCGGGCCAAGCTGTTTCAAACAAAAAGCCTTTTTCATTTAAAAAAACTAGAAGATCATCAAATAGCACAGAGCCTTCATAATAAGGTTCAAAATTAACTTCTGTTATTATATAAGATACATCTTTTATTCGTTCTCCCATTCCTTCTAGGGCGATTTTTTCATATCCTTGAAGATCTAGGCAGAGTAAATCAATGTTTTCTATATTGTTGTTGTTCATAAACGTATCAAGTCTTGTGCATGGTACGTTTATTTTTTTTTGGATAAAATCTTTTTGTCCACCGTTATGAAATAAAGCAGAAGACGCCCCTATATTCTTATCTTTGCTTTTCTCCATATCTGTAGCATAGAAGGATATATCTTCATTACAGTTTCCAACTGCACTTTCTACTAGTTCTATCTGAGGGTAGTCTTTGGCATTTGCTCTACATACTTCTATAGACTCTGGGTTACATTCAAAAGAATAAATTTTGCTAGGATTGTAGCAATTTAAAACTTCTATAGCGTCTAAACAATCTCTAGAACCGCACTCAACAATTAGTCCATTTTCTGGTATTTGCACTATGCTCTTAGCTATTGAATTTGTATAGCTGCTCATGTTTTAAATTTCTCCAAGTTTTTACTATGTATGTGTAAGTTAAATATCTTTTTATGGGTATCATTAATTTTGTCCCAGACCACAGGATAATTAGATCCACCAAATAAAACTTCTATGTGTCCTGATTTTATTTTTTGTCCCACGTAGTGCTTGGGGTCAGTGAATCCCGGCCCATGTTCATTATTTGTACCGCCTAAAAATTGACCATAGGAAGAAGGATCAAAAACATAGTCGTTATCTTTTTCTGGGAGTGTATTAAATGAACCAATGTTATTTAGTTTTTCTGCCATGCTAAGTAGAGACATTTCGCTGATATGATCAAAACCAAAACTCAATAATTGTCTTTCTCCTTGTCGCATCATATTTATGAGAGTAAAGCACAAATGCCTGTAATATTCTTTGTTCTTAATATAAGCAAGAGCAAATGTAGTCTGATAAAAAGATGTATTAACCCCCATAATATTATGAGTAGGTTCTATCTTCTCTATATCCTCATAAAGCATAACATCATTTTCAAAATGAATGACATCCGTGAGATCATTCTGCCAAATATACTCATCTAGATAAAACAGTCTTTCTGCCGTCTTCGCCCAGAATCCTTCTGGGCTAGGATGTTTCGTGTTTGGTGTTCCGTGCCTATCAAACCACGAAACCTCGCGAAAAGCGTTTAGCGAATCTCCCATTACATCATTTTGGTTAATCCAGTTCACGTCTAGATCTTTAAAATACTCTGCTGGTTTTGCAGAAATAAAATCAATAGGGGTTGATTGATTATACTTACGTGCCTGCTCTAGACAGGTCTTAGTGTATTCTGGTATATCATTTGTATCTGATATAAATGTATTTACAATTCTCATTATGTCCAACTATGAATAGTGAATAGGTCGTAATCTTTATCCTTCATTTGAGAGGCGTGATTTTCTATTTCCTGCTCAGACCAGGGTTGATTAGCGTATCGTCCAAACATTTTTGTCTTTGTGTTTTGTTTAATGTACTTTTCTGGGTGATGTTTTGTCACGAAGTTTCCGTAGAGTTCAAACTCTGAGAGTAGGCAATCGTCTGATAAATTTTTATTGCAGAAAAATAGTAGTGGCGCTAGAATTCCAAGGTCGTTGCCGATGATTTCACGACAGATACTCCTATCAAACATCATAAAGTCATTGATAAAAGTGTGATCTACTTGTTTATCTAGGCCGTGAGACTTTTTCATAAAGTTAAAATAGGGTTGATGATTTTGCTCTCTGTCGCTTATGAAAAATTTAGGCTTATCTCCATCAAATAATTCTATAGGCTTGTTGAAGAATAGATCGCTATCAACACATAGATACATATCGTTTTTCGTAAAGTCTTGCCCTAGTTTTATAAACTGCTGATATATCCAATTTTTTCTGTGGTAATCTATGCTGTTTATATTTGTTCTTATGGCATGATGATCATAAACATGAACTATGTTTTCAATATTATGAGCGAATGGCCGTTGAGAAACTACATATATTTTTTCTGGTTCTGGATTTAAAAATAAAATACAAGACTGTATACAATATTTTAGTTTGACAAAATCTTTTTCGTGACACGGTATCACAAGGTCGTATTTCATTTTAATCCTTTCAATATATCTATTTCTGTATGGGGGCATTTAATAGCTGGAAATTGAATTTTATCAAGATCTATTCTATCACCAGATTCATATTTTTCAAGAAGGTTATGTTCACAATAGTCGAAAACATCTCCCGATCTGTTTTCTTGATGGCTGTTTTGTACTTTATTATTAGGGCTGTTGACAACAGCGCTTTGAAACGGGCAAACTATTGCGGCTGGAGTAATCGTCCAGAATCTTTGTAGCGCGCCCTCGAATTCGTTTGGAGTTTGTTTCCATTCTTTAAATTGAGAAATTTTCCATAACTCAAATACCATGTCTTTCATATCTGATTTTTTAAAAATATGACCATCTACAGACAGATTGTACGACCAGTAAGAGCCATATAGGTTATCAGTCCTGTTGGCAATCATCCAGCCTCCGCATTCAGAAAATCCATATGTTGTTGGCTTATCTGGAAAAACATTACCATCATGACTTCTTTCGCATATATTCATGCCGAGTCTTAGCGATATACACGAAACAACGCCTTTCTCTAGGTTTTGTAGATTTATTTCTTTTAAGAAGACTTTATTATAAACAATACAATCATCCACAAAGAAGCATACATAATTATTTTTTGCTTCG
>Ga0222718_10004401_pt1 | contig 11708 bp, 17 predicted proteins | sample C33_27DmetaG_FD_165045 | JGI IMG/M metagenome (GOLD analysis project Ga0222718, IMG submission 165045) | Estuarine water microbial communities from San Francisco Bay, California, United States - C33_27D | ecosystem: Environmental > Aquatic > Marine > Unclassified | place: USA: California... | reverse complement strand
CCAAACATTATTCTTGCTTCAATTTATTACTAAAGATAACAAAAGATAATCCTGCTACCAAATCAATCAGAACCCATGTGAACTTATCGTAAAGATATAAAGGCACTATAGGATTAAAAATTAAACTAAAACAACCAAAAGCTATGCCCCAGAAGGGTTCAGAATTGTTAAAGCTATAGTAAGCAAAATAGATTCCAACTGCTGTAACTACCCATCGCATTAGCACGTAGTATTCAGATGACATACTTAATGCTCCTAGGAATAGGAACCCAGCTGCTATGTATCCAGCAATTTTCATATTATTAATGTACAAAACTTTTACAGAATTTTTAAGTTATAGAACATATGAAGTTTTAAACGTAGCCCTTTTTTTGTATATTTAAAAAACATAGGAGGAAATATGAAATATTTTTTGTTAACACTTTCTTTATTTTTATCAGGTAATATCTATACAAATTCAAATAACACTGAATATGTTCTTTATTACCAAGCTTCACAAGGAGCAATGTGGACTAAAGGAGGAACTTATATGAGTTTTAATGCATGTATGAATGCAGCACAATACCAATATAACTGGGCTTATGATACTAGATGCAACGCCGAAAACTAATTTGATGCGATTCATCTTAATTTTCTTGGTATTGCTGATATCAAGTTGTGCAGCTACACCAGAGCAGATACAAGCTAAGGCATCTAATTTAACTGATGAGGCTCTCTGTACTGAGGTAGCTCTTCAAAATCTTACAGCAGGTTTTTATGTAAACGAATTAAAATCCAGAAGAGTTAATTGCAATAATCATAAAGACATAATAATTGAAAGAAGAAGACAAGAAATTCAGCAAGGTATTCAACTAATGGCACTTGGTGATGCTCTTTCGGGAAGACCTGTTCAGCAAAGGTCAGCATCTAATTTCCCTCTCCCTACTTATTTTCCTGATTTTAGTAAGGAGATAAATGCTAAGGAAACTAATGAGAAGGAGAAAGATACTTCTCTTGTTTTCGGGTGATAGGACACATGAGACTTCTACTATTACTACTACCACTTGGTTTGTTAGCTGAAGCACCTGATGACTTTTACCTATCATGCAAAGGTAAAGAATGGTTTTCAAATGACAAGCTGGTTTTAAAACATGATAAAGAGACTGTAATAAATAAAAATAAAGTTACAGAAACCTACTACCGTGGGTTCTTAGATGGTGATTACATCTCAAGTTACATAACTTTTCATAGCAAAAACGATGACTACTATAGTTTTGGCAACGTGCCATACACCAATACATATTATGGCTCTAGTTTTGGCAACAGATATAAATACTATTCACCTATAGTAATTAATCGAGAAACACTGGAACTGCAATTTAAATGGTCTGCAAATAATATGGTTGACTTAAACTGTAAACAAATTACTCATGGAAAGTTTTGGGACCTTTACAATGGCTTTCAAGCTGAACATGATAAAAATAAAACAGACGAAAAAGAAAGAATTAAAAAGAAAAATAAAATATAAAAAATGAGATTAATACTATTGCTACTACCACTACTTCTGCTTATTGGGTGTGCCACAAATGTACCAATAGCAGTGAATGTGGTTGATGAGTGCAAGTCTAAATATTTTGGTGAATATTATGGTAACTGTATTTGGGAAAAGTATGAGTTCCATCCCAATACAGAAAGTTACTTAAAAGCCAATAACTACAGAACCGACTGGAAAGAAATTACATTGCTTAATGAAGGAATCTTAATCCAACTTGAGGACAAAACCCTCGATGTTAGTACAGCTAATGAAGTATTTATGTATAAGTTTACTGCTTTAGTGAAAAAGGATGCTCAAAGGATAAATGACCAGCAGAGAGCTATTGATGAGCAATTTAAACAATTAGGGGAACTAGGTAGAGAATTAAGTGAAATTGCCAAATCTAGAAGAGAAGCTGCAAAAGACGACACTCCAACAATAAAAGTAAAGGTCATATAAAAAATGAGACTACTACTATTGTTACTACCACTTGGCTTGTTTGCAGATGTAATTAATTTAAAGTGTGACTATACATCGCAATTTATTACTGAAACCTCTACGGTTATCCCAAGAGACGGAAACTTCATAGTTTCAATAAATAATATTGATAAAACAGCAATTCTAGAAGGATTACGGCTCGGTAAATATGAAGAAAATGGGAGCAAAATTAACTTTATGAAAGCTGGATACACCCCCCAATCTGTACAATTCCTTTATGAATATGAAATTGATAGAGTAACTGGCAAAGCAGAAGAATGGCTTTATACATGGGGAATAGATGTTGATAATGTTACTCTTGAAGAAAGATATAACAAAAAAAACTATGAACTAGACTTGGTTAGTAGTGCAATGTGTTCACCAGAAAAACCACTTTTCTAAACTAAAAACTATCTGTACGACCTCCCCTCGTGGGTCTTACGCGTCTCAAATTGCATTACTAGTGACAGAACTTTTTAGACCACTTACACTTTAGGTTATGGAATACAGCAAGGTTAAGTATTCAGACTTATCTAGCAAACAAAAAGAAGCTTATAACTTTGCCCATCTATCGGCTTTACTTTCAGAGTTTGGCTTAAGTTCAATCTGGTTACAGGATGATTGGCAAGGTGCTGATTGTTTAGCCCAAACTGCTGATAATGAATTTATTAAGATTCAATTAAAAGGAAGATTAACTTTTGACAAGAAATACATAGGCAAAAAAATCTATATAGCTTTTCCTCATGATGATGGTTTCTATGTGTACCCACACGATAAAGTTTTAAAGAAGTATCAAGAAAGATTTAACCAGACATCTTCTTGGAATGATAATGGTCAATATACTATGAAGATATTGAATAAAGTTGATAAGGATGCTTTGAAGGGCTACTTTGTTTCCAAAGATATGGATTCAATTACACTTTAGGTTATGGTTGAAGTAATCCTTTCTTTTCTACTTCTTATTTTAAGTATTGTATGGAATTACTTAGGATGGCTAATTGGTTTAGTCCTTTATTTGGTTTTTAGGTGGATAGCTAGAAAAATTTCTTTTTTTGGTAGTGGGTTTGGATTAATCCTTTTTACCTTACTTAGTATTTCTTGCTTTGTATTTGGATTTATATTGTGGTTTAACCTATCTATAGGATAGTGAAGTATTAACCAAACATTTCAGCCCAGTCGCTAGAAATCTTCCTTGCATCAGAATAACCCTCAGTGGAAAGTGCTAAAATTACTTACATCTCCCCCCTCATCTAAAAGCCTTTATTTATAAGGCTCGTAAGCTACGAACCATTTGGTCTGACTGTTGCTCTTTTTTCTATTTTGCAATCTGTGTACTCTTTAGAGCGAATTAATCTACCCAATCCTTTTTTATATATTTCAACACTCAAGTCATTGCTCAAGATGCTTGTATCTAATATCACCCTACCCTCATTGTTAGTGAAAAATGTTTGAGCATTTCGTTCACCATCTCTCCATCCACTTTTAATTTCTTTAAAGATATATTTATCTTTAAATTGAACATCAATTAAATAGTTCTCTTTGTTATTAATATAAAAAGTTCTTACTTCATCACAATCCCAGTATTCATGTGGTTTAGGCATTGTGGCGTAGGTAGTTAATACATTGAATATGCCACCAATAAAAATGGCAAGAAGAATCCACTTAATATTTTTCATATTTGAATTTTACCATCTGGATAGAGCATGACGATATAGTCGTTTAAGTTTCTATGATTTGAATAATACTTAAACTGCTAAATTTAATTAACTTGTACTAGTAATAGTAAAGCCGCAAAAGTTATAAAGTTAACCTAAAGTATCTTTAATTCTTCCTCTGGAACGTCCAACTCATTAACTCTAATGAACTCATTTCTTCTTTGATAATAATTGGAATTAGTCTTGTTAATCTTAAAGTCATAACTCTTCCTAGGGATTTGAGGTTCTGAATAGAGCCTTGTCTTTAATATCACTATCGCTGCTTTGTTCATGCTATCTATTAACTCAGCTATGCACTCTGTCTGACAAACAAAAGAATCATGTACCGGAAGGACAACATAACCTTTATGATGCATATCCATTAAAACATATTCAGCGATATCGCTATCTAAGCGTTGCAACTCTCTGCCATAGCCAGTAAAAAAGTAATGATTGATGGAGTTAAACTGTTCTGCAACATGGTCTAGATAATCCTTATAGGTTCTAAAACCTTCAGGTTTGGTAATGTTTTTCTCCTTCCTCATAGCATTGAGACAATCCTTTATATTGTCTGAGTTAATCATAAAATTAATAGTAAGTTTGGTAGATGTTCTATCTCCAGCACACCGCATATAAGGGTCTGTAGTTAATTGCTGTCCTTCTCTTAGATAAATCATAAACAGGTGCATAAAGGAGTAGTCTTGTTCGTATGTTGTTTTGTTATTGATGGTTAAGACAGAACGATATTGTTTTGGTATCTGTTGCCAGAAACCACCGTAAAACCTGCCACCCTTTGTAAAATCTTCATTAAAGACACGATACAAAGTTTTGTTATTGAAATGAATTTCTCTAGGTTCATCGCTATCGTCGTTAGCTTTTTTCCGCATGATATTGATGATTTCTTCTTCTTGTTTTTTGTTAATAAACAAGCCAATATCGGTTCTCTGCAAAGCCCAATTAAGTTTGGATAGATTTTGCTGCATTTGCTTAATATCTGGAGTGATATCAAATGGTATTTGCTTTCCCTTGGGACTCGGATTGTGTTTAGTTTTTCTTGGTTTTTTACCTCTCAAAACTATGCCTTGAGTCTTATCGTATTCTTCATCAAGAGTAATACCATATAAGGATAATTTATCCCTTGAAAATGCCTCTATAAGCTTCTTAGTGGCTTTGTAGCGGGTTGTTTCACCACTTCTTGTGAAATCATCGTAGTAGCCTTTTTTAGCTGTTTTAATCCAATCTAATTGCTTCAAAGCATTTAAACAATTGATAACGTTTGTGTACTTTAATTGTGGGTGATGATAGAAGTTTTTTTTATCCCAGTAGTTTTTGGCTCGACTAATACCAGCTGTCTTGTTGTGATGATGTTTATGGACAACAAAAAGATTAAGAATAATCTTTGATACAGTTAGCTTATACAAAGCTCTGTTAAGTTCTCTAGACCTTTGTTGATTTAATAATGTAATAACTTCGTTTGTTATCAGTTCAGCACTTTTAAATGGCTTCCTATAGCTTATAAAGTGATTGAAAGGCTCAGAATAAATCATTTTTTAATAATAACATCCACCTCTTCTTTTACTTGTTAAGCCCTTTAAAGTAACAGTTATCAGCATTATTTGTAGTAGCTTTAAGTTATTAGTATTTTATAGTCCGTAAAGTAGAGCTGTCTAAGTACTTGTGACTAGTATTAACACATACTTGAATTTTTAGTAAAGATATTTTTATATATAGATATGAAAGCTTTAGCAATTGTTGCACTGATTTTTACAGCAATCTCGTTTTTTGTTCCCATCTTTGGAGTATACATAAGTGTTTTTACTTCATTGTTGTGTTTATTTAGCTTCAGGTTTGAACCGACTCTTAGTGGTATAACAGTTGGTCTTAACCTTTTAAAGACTCTATTCCTCAGTCCATCAATAGTTGCCACAGCAGCACTAGAAGCTGCAACTACTGAAGGCTCAACAGAAGTTACTAGTTTTCTTTATTGGACATTGAATGGTTTTCATATCTTTGTCCTAGTTGTTGGGATAATCCTTGCTTCAACTAGAAAAAAGAAAGATGTATAAATACCTAATTATAGCTATTCTGCTCTCAGCCTGTGCAACTACACCACCTGCGGCTACCTATAACTATTCCTATGTTGAAACAACTGGAGCTTGGAAAACAAGTGTAATAGAGGACGAGCTTGATGGTAATTGGCGTAGAAGCTATGTACTTACTAAAAGTGATTCCTGGATATCAACTAATCCTGGTATTTATGTAGATACTTATGCCAATGGAACAACATCTGTATTTTTCACAAATGGAGATGGTTACATATGTGATACAGGTAGTCTAAAAGTTAGAGTAAAGTTTGACGATTGGCAGGTTTATAGTCTTTCTAGGTTTAAACCTGATTTTCGTCTATCAACAAATAATGAGCGTATTGTTATTCTTGATAGCTATTCCTATAGAGCTAAATCAAACTTTCTAGAAAATTTAGCTGAATCAGATAGTGTTATTCTTGAAACACAAGATGATTGTGGAACAGTAAAACAAATGAAGTTCAATATTGAAGGGAATCCACACTACATAGCAGATAGATATTTTGGTGGTTAAAAATCCTTGAAGAATGAGCTAAATGTCACAAACCTCTTCAAAAGTAGAAAGGACTGATGTTAAAACAGCCTTATGGAGAAAAAAGGTTGATAACACATTCTTTCGTTACAAAGTTACTACACTTCCTAGATGGATAGCATCTCAGTGGAACCTTGAAAAATACTTTAAAGATAACAAAGGGTTCCTAACTAAGAAGGACCAAGAGTCTTTTGTGAGTATCAATTTCGGGAAGAAGTTATACCAATCTCATATTACTTGCACACACCCTAAGGATAGAGCAAATAAAGTCCACAGACTGTGGTTTCCAGATGAAATGTTGGATAAGGTTAAGACCACATTTAGCATGAGTTACATGCGTGACTTGGAATCAGCTTTAAGAGGAGATAGTACAGATATAGAAAAACAAATTCCTTTCTGGGAGTTCGTTGATATAGAGTTTTTCCCGAATACTAAAACTTTTAAGCTAACACCTCACTACGTACAAGAACCTTTTTTCCCAGAGCTATTTAAAAGACTTAGTGGCTCCCCTTCTATAAAGACAGTTGAAGATGAGTTATTCAGCAAAGGTGAATTTAGGATACACAAACAAGACTGGAAACCCATAGCAGAATTAGAAACTGAAATTGGTGCAACTAATGTCATATATTTCTTAATCAATAGTGATACCAATAAAATATATATTGGAGAGGCAAAGGACCTTAAGAAACGCCTTAGAACACATTTTAAGCTCAATAGCTGGACCCACTACCGTTATGACAAACTGCCAAATTCAGTTAATAAACACAAACGTGTGGCTTTGGAAAGAATGGTTATTAGGTCTTATGCAGCTATGTTAAAAAATAAGTCTGATATAAGTAGCTTTGACATATCAAAGTATCAATTAGAAAATTCAAAAATAGACAATTAAAAAGATGATGAAAAAAATTAGTTTGTTGATAACAATAATAATGCTTTCTTTAATGCTTAATGCTGAATGGTATATAGAAAAACAGGAGGACCCATTTACTGGAGGACTGTCTGGTGCAGTTAGTTATGATACAAAAAAACAAGGTTATATAGTGTTTAACACTAAGGGAGAAATCTATCTAGTTAATGGTGATGGGTATATTTGTGCAGATACTGAATTTTCCGTGGATACATTGGATGTTTTATTTAAATTAGATGAAGAGATTTTTTCACAGAGATTTGCTATTTCTAAATCAAATGATGGATTAATCTATTATGAAAGATTGATAGAACTGGGCTACGCAATATCAAACTCTGATTTTTCTGAATCTATCTCTAAGAGAGGATACGGTTACAAAGGTTTAGATATTCAATTATTTGTGAATGCCCTTAAAAAAACAAAGAAATTATTAATTAGGACAAATGACAATTGTGGTACTTCAACGACTTTAGAATTCAATATGGACGGTTTCACAAATGTAGTGACAGAACTTGGTCTTTAATCTATATATTCTGTTACTCTGGGTCAGCTAAATAATTATATTCAAGATTATCTAAAGCACTAAAGTCAGTTTCTTGTAAATTATGTAGATAGTTCATGGTTGTGCGAATATCTGCATGTCCAGCTAGTCTTTGGACAGTATATATATCGACACCCTGTTTAATCTTTTGAGTACAAAAGTCATGTCTTAATGTGTGTATAGTAGCTAATTTGGGCAATCCTGCTAGTTTATGAATGGTTCTCCATGAGTTTTTAGGGTCATCATAAGGAATAATCGAAATGTCATCGAATACATTCATAGCAGTGGGATTGTTTTGTCTTATAACGTTCATATTGTCATCTGGCATTAAACAATCCTTATAACGCATTTCAATATTTTTATATTCTCGTAACCATAAATACTGTCTTATACGTATAACAAGGTGTGTCGGTACAGGTATTTTCCTTGATTTATTTGATTTCGTATCACCGCCTGTTTCTATGTACCAAATAAGTTTACCGTCTTCCTCATATTCAAATTCAGTTTTGTTTTTAATACTATCAACTGTCATTTGAGTTACGGTACGTTCTTGTAATTGAACTATGCGTTTAACTCCATCGTTAAATATTTCTTCTGGGAATTCTGAGGTTTTCATTGTTGGGCAAACAAAATCACCCCACTTTAACTTAGTAATCTCAGCTTTTCTTAGCCCACAATACAATCCAAGTTCAACAAAGAACTCCATATGTTTTCTTTTATGTGCTTGTTCGTAGTTACTATCTCTTGCTACTTTTAATAATCTAATTCTTTCGTCATCAGTAAACGCTAATTTTTCCTTTTCATCCACTGTTTTAAGTTGTTTAAACCTAGACATAGGATTTTCTTTTAAGATGTTTTGATTGAAGGCATGTTTGAAGACAGACCTAATGTTATTTAGGTTTCTATTGATTGTTTGTGGCTTTACACCAGAGGAAATACGTTCATCTACAAATCTTTGAAATTCTTTATTGGTAAATGAATTGATAGGTCTATTGTGGAACCATTCCGGTATAACATTATAAAGGTTGTCCATGATGCTTTTATGAGCTTTTCTATTTGTCTTAGACCAATTTAGGTATTGTGGTGAAGATATATACTCTCTGAATGACATAAGCTTCTTATTTGAAGAAATGCCTTGCCCTTCTTTAATCATGTCACCATGTAATTTTGTAGCTATCGCTCTGGCTTCTTTATAACTGATTGAAGGATATGTGCCTATCGAATGTTCAGTTCTAACACCATCTGGTGCAGTAACATAAAATGACCACGACTTAGAACCAGATGGATAAACAATAATCTTAAGTCCACGCGAAGATTTAACATATTGCTTTGCCATAGGTTTGAGACCCTTAATGTAAGATTCAGTAAAATCAGCAGCTACCCTAGGCATATAAAAAGTCTACCTCAACTACACCTCAACTACAATTTTATAAAATAGATAGAATTATAAAGTTTTTAAAACCCTTTATTATCAGGTTTAAGCTTATTTTTAGAAGGTATCTTCAGGTAGTTATTAGCCTTGGCAAGGTTGCGCACTACCAACTGTGCTACACTCGCTAATGTCTTATTTTAAAGGTGTTACGTGTTAATTGTTTAAAATTCCTATTTAAACCTCAACTACAGCTCAACTAAAACCTAATAAAGTTAGCCCTAATAACATCTTAATAAGGAACACTATTATCTTTAATTTCTGATTTGAAAACAATACCTTTTGTTCACCCCATGCAGACGACCACCCCCCCTCTTTCTATACATATTCTAGTGCTTATACAATTTACGCAGTTTTGGAGTGTAAACTAGTCGAACTACATTAACCTCTGTAACTTTTTGGCAATTTAGTTGGTTTTTCAGGTAGACCATCTAGCAATCTATCTATTCGACCATGTGCTTCTTCTCTAGGTAGTTTGATTTTATTGTTGATGATGTACTCCTCTCTTAGAATTTCAAATATATCTGTCCAACCGCCAACATCCCATAACAGATTTCTTATCTCTGTATTGCGAAGAAAGGGTCTATCGAAATCTAAAAAACCTGGCATAAGGTATTCAATTAATGAATTGCCATGATTGCTATTTTCCAACTCATATCCCTTTTTAAACATTTTCTTAGCTTCTTTTCTATTTTGCAAAAAGACTTCATCTACATCTTTTCTACGTTTTGTTTCCATTATTTGTTCGGCATCTTTCCAACGGCTCAACATTGATGTTCGAAAAATTTTGTAGCCTTCAATATCTTTTTTAAGCTCATCAAAAGTTTGGTACATATAAGGTGATGCAACCAGCATATCAATTAACAAATGTTTCGCTTCCTTTTCATCAACCTTTTTCTTTCTAAGGTAGGTTACCAGCATATAAGCTAAAGCATTATAGTGCCGGTCTTTATTATTCGGCTTTAGGGTAAAGTTAAGCAAAGGAGAATAAAACAATAGAAATAAATAATACTGTGTGAAATTAGTATCAAAGTCATATTCAAATACGAACCAAAGATAGGTGACAGAAAAGCCAAGCAACCATTTTATTTTGGTATAAAAATCCTCTTTAATAGAACTTTCGTACTCCCAAGTTAAAGATAAGATGCTTTTAAAATAGCTTTTGGCGTATTCGGTTGAAAACAGTTTAGATACATTGCTTTGAGTATTTCTAGCAATTTGAAATCTTTTGGATGCAGATGCAATTTGCAAACACAGTCCAAAGATACCCATCGCAAAAACTGTCTCAAAAAAAATTAATTGACTCATATTTATAGAAATTATATTTAAATATTATCATCTTTATCTGCTTTGATAGCTAAGCAGACAATTACTAACTCAAGTCTTGAAGTTAGAAAATTTTCTTGGGAGAATCATTGTATGAGACTACTACTATTACTACTACCATTAAGATTATTTAGCTCATATGAGATGGAATTTGAGTACGCTAAATGTTGGACATCTGTAAATGCTCATAGTGGGCTAGATAGAGCAACTGAAATATGCAATGCAGAAGCTGCCGTTTTAGCTGAAAAGTCGGTTCTTATGTTTGTTGATGCTGTCAACAAAGATGACTTTGATGCCTTAACATTGTTTTTTGATATACCTGCTACATGGAGCTATGGAGTTATGAGCTATGGCGATAATGGTTCTAGAGTAACTCTAAATTCATATCAGGAAATAAAAGACTTTTATCGGGAATTCAAAGATTCGATGCCAGAAAATTACTCGCACTCAGAAATCTATGATATGGATACTACGTACCACAACCCCAACTTTGCCAATGTTACAGCTTTCTGGAAAATGTATGATACCGAGGGTAATCAAGTAGATAGAGGCATTTCTACCTTTGTGTTAAGAAATCTTGAAAAGAGATTTAAAATTGTAATGATAGATGACTAATTTAAGATTTCTTTATTTTTCTTCGAAAGGATTTCCACCTCTTGGAACAATAACTGCATGAGCATAAAACTGCTCATGTGAAGGGTCTGTAGCTAGATGCCCACACATATCCCATAATAAGCTTAAGCTATTGTACATATCAGGTTGCTCGTTTTTTAACGATGGTATTTTCCCAGCATCAGCTAAATCTACAATAAGCTGAGATATTGCAACTATTGCAGCTTGATTTGGTTCATCTTTAAAACGTGAATACAAGTCATCCCTCAATTCATATGCAACTTCATGAATTTGTTCAGATACTAGGAGTTGCCAAGTATGTTTTGGGTCCCATTCTTCTGCAGAATTCATAGTCCATTCTTTTTTTATCTGCTTCAATGTATCTGTTTCATTTGGAACTCCAGCCTTATCAACAAAAAAATTAATTTTCTCGTAAACACTTTTTATGAATTTTCCTTTTCCAAATCCAAACATTATTCTTGCTTCAATTTATTACTAAAGATAACAAAAGATAATCCTGCTACCAAATCAATCAGAACCCATGTGAACTTATCGTAAAGATATAAAGGCACTATAGGATTAAAAATTAAACT
>Ga0222718_10004400_pt1 | contig 11709 bp, 16 predicted proteins | sample C33_27DmetaG_FD_165045 | JGI IMG/M metagenome (GOLD analysis project Ga0222718, IMG submission 165045) | Estuarine water microbial communities from San Francisco Bay, California, United States - C33_27D | ecosystem: Environmental > Aquatic > Marine > Unclassified | place: USA: California... | reverse complement strand
TTGAACGTCCTCGCTGTGGATTGTCAACAAACCAATTACCAGTCTTAGCTTTCAGCATATCCTCGTCATCTTTTGAGAATAGGCATATTGTGGCAGAACGACGAACTCCACCAGCCAATACAGCATCTGCTGCATGCATAGCAATATCGTAAATGTCAATTGGACGTAGACGAGACTCACCTTTAAGCACACGAGACTGAATCAAGTGCTCAATCTTATCTAATGCACGACGTAGTGGTTCAGGACCTGGGGCTTTGAACCCACCATTAATCATCGCGCCTTTAGGACGTACTTGATTGAGGTCAAAGTAAACCTTGCGGCCGGCCATCTCTGGCATTTGTTGATCACTAGCAAAGTATGATGACATCAACGCACCCAATGCATCAGCCCAACCTTCTACCGAATCTTCTACCACCCAGCCCTTGGCTTGTTTCTTACGATCCTGAATATCTGGCATCTTATCTGCATGATGTTTTTGCACAGAGAAGCCAGCGCCAGCACCGCAGAGAAGCACGTAGAACAACTCTGAAAAGAACCTCGGGCGATCAGCATACGTAGAGGTACAGTTGTACATTCTCATCATGTGTTTTAGTAGCTGATCGCCACCAAACTGTAATGCGCGCTGCGCACCTAATGCATATTTGAGTTTATATAATGACTCAGCTTCATCAATCAACAGCTGCAATTCTGGTGTCATCTTATCAGCATAAAACTCGCGATGCATGCTCATAACCCGAGAGACTGATTCGTCCCAACTTTCGTATCTATTTTTATTTTCATCCCATCTAGAATAACCTTCATAGAATTTAGTTTGGGACATCAAATCTCTTGTGTCCCGCTCCCGATTAGTTGGAACTGGTTTTAGCATCAAACACCTCTTTAGAATATATGTATGTACATCTATGGCCGTATACCATAGATCTATGTTATGTTTATTATTGGTAGCATTATATAGGTTTTCTTATTTCTAATAAACGGTGGTTATCACGTTTAAAAAAATAAATAATTTTTTTTTATTTTTCTTCGGGAGTAGGCTCTGGTTCGTCTGGTGTCAGAGCTTCTTCGTAATAAGCAATAATCGCTTGTTGGTCTTTAACATAGCGACGAAGCTCTGCAATACCAATAGCTAGATTCTCATACCCTTTTGGTGTAATAGTAAATAAAACTATATTGCCAGTCTTAGTATCAATCTCTGCTAGCTTTTCTTCTAAGTTCTCTTCTGTAATCACAAACCAATCAACAGGAGGAAACTCAACTGCCTTAGGTCGTTCTTGAATAGGGACATTTTGTTCTTGATACTCAGTAGTTACTACTACTTCAGCCTCCGGAGTTCTCCCCAGACACCCCGCTAGTAGCATCGGGCTTATCAGAAGGAGGAGTAGTTTCATCCTGGATCCGTCCAATAAGTTTGTTAACGGCATTGTTAACTCTGTCTTCAAGTCCTTGTGCATTTGTTAATGCCTCCATAGTCAAATCGATCTTAGCGAACACACCTCTTAACTTATCTAAGTGCTCTTGAGATTGCTGTAATCTTTTGGTTAAATCTTTATTTAGTTGTTCATTTTTCTTCTGGTCAGCAGCCATCTTCTCTACAGTTGCCTGGAGCGTTTCTGCTGCTGATTTTAATTTTACATTATTTTCTCTGAGTGTTCCTATTGTTTGTTCAGACCAGATGTAATAGCTATACCCAGCATACCCTACTCCCGATAAAAGGGAAACAACAAATAGAAATAAATATACCTTAGCCATCATAATACTTTCTAAACTTCTTTAACAGTACAGGAGTCTTATCCTTACGTCTGCGACGATCTGTTACATTAACTGGTTTGCCAATACCTCTACGTAAAATATTAGTAGGAAGTCTAGAAGGGCCCATATTAGCTGTATCGTGAGGGATGCCAGCATCTGCAGCTGTCATAGCTTCTTCGTTCTTAGCTTTACCCTGCCGCATGTTAATTTGCCAATGAGCTAATTGCTTCTTGCGCTTACTTGCTGTAGAGGATGATCTAATTTTCTTTAGAGCAGAGATAGATGCTTTCTTTGGAATACCATGTCTAGCACTATCACCTTTATCTTGAGGGTTACGACCATCTTGAAAGTTTTCGTCTAATTTATCCATAACAATTTCTTTAGCATAGCCCTTGCCTTGAACTGTGTTGTCCCACTCCCAGTCTCGTGAGCGCTTATCCCACATCATAATTTTGTATTCGCCTTTATGACGCAGATTATGGTCTAAAGCCTTTTCAATTTTGTATCGCTGACCTTTTATATTAATCTCTACTTCTCCGTCAGGTCCAGCTCTTTTCCATCTAGGTATCATCTAGCTAACTCCGCTATGGAAACGTAAACTTTTTTCTTAGTTTTAACATGAACAGCTTCGTATATATTTAACCCAAAAATATCCCCTACAGGATAGCTGTCTTCTTTAATTATAACTTTATCTCTAGGCTTAACAACTTCTTCTAAAGTGTCGTTAATAACTTTTTCATTTAATACCTTATACACACCAGGAGAAAGTTGATTGTTTTCTAATAGGAACCATTCTGTGTGTTCAGCTAAAAAATCTAAAGTATCCACGTTCATTTCTTTCAACGCTTTAGACATTTGTTTATCCGTAATGCTAAACTTTTCTTTCATGAGGTAAAGAGCAGTAGCATACGAAGCTATTTTAGATCCTCCTCCAGGAGCTTTGGCAATAAGCTTCTTAATATTAAAAACTAATCTGTGAAAAGGAGTGTAAGCATCTCTGTAGATATCGCGATTGTCCATAGTATTAAGAGTGAACTCTTTATTGCGCTTACCTTCCTTATCAATAATACCTGCTTTAAAAGCAGTAGTATCTTCAAAAGATGTAGTAAGGAGTCTTAGAAATCTAAATGTATAGACTAGATCTCCAGCACGTTTTATAATTCCCATTATATTTTCCTTAACTTCTCTATAGCTACTTTTTCCATATCTATTTCAGTATATTGATTGTTGCGTATATAATTTAACTTAATAAGAAAAGGCTTGAGAACCCTCCAGTGCTTCACGTGAATATGATACTCTAACATCTTAAGAGCTGGTTTCACATCAAACACATTAAAAATTACTATTAAATGATTTAAAATTAAACGCTCAGGTAACTCTCCAGACTGCTCAAATCTACTAAACAATCTCTTCAAGTACTTAAATCGATTGAGATCATTATAAAACTCTTCGGCGTCAATTATATTAGGCTTATAATAGTGCTTAGCAGCAAATAATAAAAAACTTTTTTCGTCTAATTGATCAAATATTTTCATAAGGTATCATCCAATAACCATTTACTGTTATTTAGATAGGATACTTCTCATCTGTCCAATAAGAGATTTTCTGTTTTTTCTACGATCCAGCTCAACACCATGTTCACGACCTAGAAGTTCTAGTTCTTTTTTAGTCATGGATTCTAGATCGTCAACAACACCATCTTCATTTAGATCTTCAGCCTGCCACTGATCTTCATTAACTACAGTTGGTTCTACTGGAGCTGCTACTGGTTCTGGTTTTGCAATCTCTTCAACTTCTAAAATTGAAGGTACACCATAGAACTCATCAACTTGAGCTTGTGAAAATCTAGACGATACTAAAAGTTCATTTGAATTAGGATCTACCCAGCCTCTATTCATTTCCGGGACAGCGCCTACACACCATGCTGGGGGTCTGATTGCCATATTACATTCCTTTTGTTGGGGTTGCAGATGGAATAATTTTCTTGTCACCTGCAGCGTTATCACCTTTACGCATCGCAGCTTTCGGTCCTGCTGATGCGGCTTTATTTACTTCATCACCTGATGCTTCAGGATTGTCTACTACCTGCTTAGGAGTGTTCATCATATCTTGAGCACCTTTAGAAGAGGCTTGCTTATCGCCCATCTCTTCTTGATCTGTAGCACTCTTAGTATGCTCTCCACCTTTGTCAGCAGTAGCTTTCATTTTACGAGCTTCTTTGATGCGAGTATAAACCATAGATTCCTGAGCCATTTCTGCATCAGAATTCTTTTCTTTCTTTTGTTTTTTTGGATTCATTACAACTTCTTCTTCTTCATTAGCAGACATCTTACCTTTGATTCGATCTGCTAAACTCTCTTTCTTTGGAATCTCAAAAGGAGCTTTAGGAAGAGTAACAGCTGCTTTACCTTTTTCAGAACTAGCAGATGCTTTAGCTAGCTTTTTAGCTAGTGCAGCATTTTTATTTTCTTTTACTTCTTCTGTTTTCTTTTTCTTAGAATGACCATGTGACATTTCTGCAAGAATAGTAAGATCCTCTACAGCAACATTTCTTTCGATACCATGTTCAAAAACTACATCGTAGTGTGTAACATAACCATAACCTTCAGTCGTTTCCACGATAGTATGTTGACCTGAAATAGGATTACCTTCACCCCATTCTGCATGCTCTACATGTGTAGCGCAATCATGTTTGATAGCTTTATCAGCATTTGTCTTATCAAGATCAGCTGCTTCTTTTTGATCAGCAATAGCTGTAGCTGTATCTTTTTGCATTGTTACTTTATGCTTTTTACCGCCAAAGTTAAAATGAGATTGACCAGCTTTGTGAGCTGCAGCAGCTGCACCCATAAATGCTGTTCGCTCTTGTGTTGGAATCTCTTCCGGAATTAAAAACTTACTTTCGTTGACTTGTGCATACGCTGCCATCAACTTCGACATTACTTCGCTCATGTGTATCTCCTTACATCCAAAGTTGAGCTGCGATTGATCCTGCAATAGCAACAATAGCTACCCAGAATAGTTTATTTATTGTTTGTACAGTGCGAGCATTGTCCATCGTACATTTTTCAATTATATCTAACTTCTCTGAGAACTTATTCATACGTTCCCATGAGCGTTCGCGATACTCATTATAAGCATCCATTTTTTCTTCAAAACGCGCGAGCGCTACCAACACTTCACCCATCTTATCTAATTTTTCTTCTATGCGATCGAGTCGCTTACTTGTTGTCTCGGCCATTAACAGTTCCACCTTCTACGCGCAGCTTTGCCTCTTTCACCAGTCCAACTTCTTGAACGAGAGCAGAAAGCTTTTCTTCTTTTAGCTGCTTTACTATCAGGCTTCAATGTACTTGGCTTTGCAGTAACAGCTGTTTGTAATTTACTACCAGGATTGCGTCTTCGATAAGCTGCAACACCTTTTTTCGTCATACCAGCACCTTTGTCAACAGGACGTTTGTGACCTGAGCCTACTGACATACCTGACATGTCTTCTTTTACTAGAAACCCATCAGCGTTTTTTTTCATGCCTTTAGGAATGGGTTTACACGTGAGAGTTCGTTGACAGTAATATTGCCCTGGAGGACAATCACCGGCTTTCTCAATATATGTCTTGAAAGAAATCATTTTTTCTTAAGTATCTTTCTAATTCTATCTAACTTAGTAGTGACGGTGATACCACCCTTCAGTCTATTGTTAGCTTTTCTTGTGCCACTAAAGGCATCATCCCCTTTGGTTTTATCCCAATATGATTGCATCGTGTCTTTAGAAAGCTCATTAACTGATTCTACGTAACCTTTATCACCAGGCTTCTTACCGTGGTTCATAACCTTTTTACCCATTGGAGTAAGGTTACCTTTTTTATCATACATTTGATTAACTAGTTTCTTTTCAGCTGCAGTTAACTCATTAATCTGTTCAACTTCTTCGCGTATGTTAACTTTAAACATTTTTTCAACAGTTTGTTTGCCCATATGCTTTGCCATGACTCTAATGATCTTTTCATAAACCTCAGTATCTTGACCATCAACAAACTTGATGAGAGCCATTCCTGCTTTGCCAGACGATAACATTTTTGCTGCTTTCATAAAGTCAGCCTTATCTATGCCACCACTTTTCTTTGCATAAGAATTAAGCTCAGCTGCAGCCTTTTTCATAGCAGGTGTTGCAGCTTCTTTGATTGCCTTTGCCATATCCTTCTGAGCTTTTTTAGAAAGACCTTTTAATCCACCAGGACCATCAGACTTCGTCATATCAGGATTGTCTTTATACATACGAACTGTTGCATCGTCAGCTTCTGTAGCAGCTACTTTAGCAGCCGAGCTTTTGCCTTGCATTTTCCGCAACTTATCATCGGCCATCTTCTGACCTCCAATCCGCTTATCCATCGTGCGGACATCCTGGCCAGGCTTTCCAGCAGATGCTGTAGACTTTCTCATGTACCATGTACTGAGTTTTTTGGCTGAAATCTCATCAATTTTACCTTCAGCAACCTGTAATGATTCCTCCAATGCTTTTGATTCTTTTGCCATAGAGCCACTTTTAACAGCGCCAGACTTTTTAATTTTGTCGATAAGTTTTAGATTCCTCATGGAAGTAGTGCCCTCTGGTACAGGTTTCTTCTTAAATGTTTCCAAACCCTTCTTGCCTCCTGATGCTATGCGGTCTGCTTTATTAGACTGAGTAGTAGCAATACGCTTCATTGCACCTTCACCCATCTCATCCTTCTTAACTTTACGACGAGCTAATTCAGCCTTAGCGTGAGTAGCCATAGGATGATTTGGATTACGCGCAATAGCACCTAATCGTCTATTATCCATTGACTGTGGATCTGCGTCCAAATCTTCCTTTTTCATGGCTTACCTCTTATCCTTGCATAGCGTGTTGTTCAGGTGAAGTATAGGTTTCTGCATCGTTTTTTGCGTGATGTTTAACGTAATGAGCCATACTTTTGTGAGTTACTGTTTTCCCAGCCGCTCCTGGTGTGTCCGCCGGTTCGTGATGTGTATAATGAGAATAATCATTATCCATATTAGCATGAGATACACCAGCGAGTTTAGCAGCAGCTTTACCCACAGCATGTCTTACTTTATCCCCATTGGCCTTAGTATGCTTCATTCCTTTAATAACATGATGTTCTTCACCATCGTGGGTAACCATGGTCAAATCTTGCTCGTTAAGCCGTTGCTGTTGTTCTTCTCTTAATTGAAAAAATGTTTTCATAATAGCCTCCTAAGCTAAATCTTTATCGTGGTTGAGACCACCTTTTTTCTTTTTGGTTATAAACGCATTTACGCGCGCGTGGCCCCATTGTGACGGGGTTGTGCCAGGTCTATGACCTGTCTTCCATGCAGCAACCCCTCTTTGATAAACTTTCTTGAGAGTGCCTGTTGAAATTCCTGATGCTTTTGACTTATCAGCAAATGATGCTTCTTGCATTGGCTTTTGTTTTAAATACTTTGCTCTAGAGATTGGTGGGCCACCATATTCAGCAACAGAAGCTTTAGCATCCTTCATGCGAGCTCTGTTCATCATACGAGTATGCTTCACCTTATCCTTATCTTTTTCTCTATCTATTCTAGATTTAGCGTGTTGGGAGAATGATTTCATTTCATTAACCTCTTTACAAATTTTGTGTATTTACTTGGGCTAGTAACTGATCTTTTATCTCCAGGTGCTGGAGTATAAGCAGAAGAATCATTATCAGCTTTCTTCCCGTGTTTTTTAAAGTGACGATCTCTGGCAATCTTAGTTGCTTTCGCTAGTCCTTTATGATAGCGCGCTGGTTGAGTACCGGGACGATCCTTAATGTCCGAGTCTTGGGTTGATTCTTTCTTAGCCATTTTAGTAGCAGTGGCCATTTTGACCTGCATCCATTCATCACCGTAACGTTTTTTAAAATCTTTATCCGGCAAATCTTTAGCGTATTTTTCGCGCTTTTTAATCTCACCTGGAGTAAGTTTTCTTTCATTCTGACCAGGAGTCATTTTTTTAGCGTGTTTAGTAGCTTCCGGAGTACCATCACTATACTTGTATTCTTCTCTAATAATACCATCATCGTCATCTGACTTTAACTCAAAGTTATCCCATTTAACCTGAGTGTTGGGATCAGTCTTTTCAATATCGGTAATCCAACATCTCCAAGTCTCTCCTTTAGATTCGACTATAACATAGTTAGTACCCAAATGCTGAATGTTACCAACAATGTCATGTTTAAGCATTACTACTTCGTCACCTTCTTCAAACAAGCCGTCTTTAACATAAGCTTCTCTAAGCTCTGATACGGACTCAAGTTGAATATGTCTTTTAAATTCATTTTCTTCTTTTAACCCCATTCCTTTGCGTACTAAATTAAACAACCTCTTAGAATCAGAATTAGAAAACTGTTTAGGTAGTCCTTGACTAAAAGATGTGAAGTCATTATCTTTAGCTAATGCACGCATTTTAGACGCTGACATTCCTTCAACTCCATCAGCATCAGGATCACGTTCTCCAGCAGATATAACCTTAATAGATTTAAAATTGTAAAGCCCATGGCGAGATTTGACACCGTTATATTTATTAAGTAGTGTATCAAATTCCATAACTCTATCTGATCCAACAACCATTACCACTTTTAGGTAACCTTCTTGATTCAATGAAACTATTGCGTCCATCGCTGTCTTGACCTTGTTATTAGACATAATGGATCTAGCATGTTTAGGAAACATCTTCCTAACATGTTTAACCTTATCTTTATAAGATAAAGGATTTTTACTTTTATCTTGAGAAAGTGAAAGAAACACACGGTAAGGGTTACGTCCTGCCTTTGAAGCTAGAACGTCTAGTAGTTTACCATGACCAATAGTAGGAGGATTCATACGACCGAATGTAAAGTATACGGTCTTTTCCTCTTCAACAAGAAACTGACTAAATCTATTTATCATCTTACCCGCGTTTTTTACCTAATTCTGCTTGTCTAAGTTTAGGAGTTATCTTCTTAGCTAGACGAGTAACTCTTGGCGCCATCTTATCTAGCCGTTTTTCTATCTCTTGTTTTCTTGCGGGTGTGAGATCTGCTTTAGATATACCTTTAGTAAGTTTTTTGGCAATCATATTGCGAGCTTGTTTACGAGCTCTTCTAGCTAGAACTTTACTGTCAGCCACTCTCATTCGAGCTTTTTTACGGCCTACTTTTAACCTAGCAGAGTATTTTTTCATCTGTCTGGATTTAGCTCTACGTTGAGCCATCGACAAAGCTTCCATCTCTAGCTCTTCATTAGGAGCGTGAGTAGATGAATACTCTGCGTTCGTACCTGCGCCTATATCCTTTTTACGCTTTTTAGCGTTAAGTGCTAACTGACCATCTCCGGTTTGAGTATAGTCGACAGTTAAATAGTCTTTAAATCCATATGCCATTTAGTTCCTCGTTGGCTTGTCCCATCCCTTTAATATATCTGGCGAAAAGTTGTTGTATGAGAACTCCATACGATCAACAATTTTCACCGCGTCACCACCAATTTTATCAATTGCTACATAACCTTCTTCGCCGGTTACTTTATAACCATTGCGTGTCTTAACAAAAGTACTAACATTACTTAGTTTATTAAGAGTATTTATAAGTTTAAGTTTGGCCAGTACAATTACTTTTTGCAGGTCAAACATATGCTTTAAAGACATTTTATTATCTTCTGAAAAGAAAGCCAACAACTTATCTAACTTCTGCTGTTGAGCCGCCTTCCCTCTGTCTGTCTTACGTGAATCGATTTCTCTCTGGTACTTTGCGTGGATCCATTTAATGAGGCCAGATACATGTCTTGCTGAATCTCCAATAACTTGTCCTTTTCTGACAAAGGTATTGTTGTAGGTTTCGATATGTTGGGCCAACTGTAGGTTAGATTCGAGTTGTCTGAGAGTGGTTCCTGCGATTTTGTTGAATAGGAAGCCAGCTTTCGAAAGATGTTCATTAACAATTTCAGTGTCCTTTTTGCTCATAGTAACATTAGTTAGATCCCTGAGCATTGCGTCTTGCGACCACACAGCTCTGGTTGGCTTAAGCTTGGAGACGTCAACTCCGTACGAAGCTCGCATAGACTCGAAGGAGTTACCTTTATAGGTTGTATGCCAGACAATTCCAATTTTTGATGCTTTAACAGATTTAGCTCCAGCCGACTGGCTTGGCAACGCATAGACGATAGTATTAGGATGAAATGTAACATAAGATTGTCCCTTGATCTTTTTAGTTTTTACGTCTCCTGGGCCAAATAAAAAGTCACCCTGAATAACACCCTTGATACCTAAAGCTGGAAGATACTTAAGAGCAAGTTTAAGTTTAGCTGCAAGATCACCAGAAGCGTCAGCGTCCACGTCAGCATCAGACTTGTAGACCTTAGGATTTTTATTGAAGATTCCTTTCTTAGCAACAAAGAAATTCCCATCGCGGGGATCAATGCCAGCAAAGATGGCAGGTGCTCCGTCCCACTTAACACTGACAGATCCACTGTGTTCTCCTTTCAACATATCTCTAAGTTCACGTAATGCAAGAATAGCCTGACGAGTACCATTAACACCACCATAGATTACCTTGTCCTCAATATGAGTCATATGAGTATTCTTTTGTTCGATTATGAATTCTGCGAAGCTCATGTGTCCACCAATACCAATTCAAATCCTGCGGAAACTGCAGATGTAGCACTTCCCTTTGCTCTCACCTCTATATCACATAACTCAGGAATAGTCAACGGGATATGAAAGTTCTTTTCAATGAAACCATCTCTGGTTGTTATAAAGGCCTTTGTGTTCCAAACTCCAACATTATTTCTAATAACAACCGACACTTCTACTTCAGTTGTCTTTGAGTTACCCACATCCAACTGAAAAAGGAAACCCGTCTTTCTTCTTGGCACTGTGTATAAAGCCATTAGTGTTTGACCATACCCAGCTGGAATAATAGCAGCTGATTTAGTATCTACTGTTATCGTAATATCACCCGAGTTTGTATCACCTGTTGTTGCTGTGGATAATGAAGCTCTGTGTACTCTATGAAATAATACTGAACCAGCTGCTCCGCCTATGGTAATAGTCTCACTGACCTCATCATAGTTTGCATCTAGACCTTGAACCAATACGGAGCCACCATTATCATCACTAGTATTTGAGCTTGTAGCTACAGCTGTGCCAGCTGTTGTGATGTAGGTGTAAATGTTACTACCAGACCACACTGTTTCTAAACTTGAACCCACAGTAGGATTGTATCCAAACTTATCAATGAACGATGCACCTAGCAACTCACCTTGCGACATGTCAATAGCTTCAGCTATATGTGTGTTTGCAAAATACTTACTTACTGCCATCTACTTCATACCATGTTTTTTAGCAATATCAGCTGAGTGCTTATCAATATCTACATGAGAGGCTTTGTGATTCTTTAGATTGAATAGAACAGTATGACTGTAATTTACCTTACCAGTCTTTTTGTTTGATCCATGATACTTCACTCTCATGCGATATTGAGTGTCACCACTTAGAGCTTTGGTCCCAACCTTACCATGATCTTTATCGGTGTGGTGAAGTCCAGATCCCCCAATCTGAATGTAAGGAGTCTTTCTGTCTTTACCATAATGGTCTCTGATAGCCTTTGTACCCTTTACTGTGTGGTAAAGATTGCCATGTTCTTTACGATCTTTTTGATAATCACCAGAAGGCTTGCCAATGTGTTTATTCATATGGGGTACCATATGCTTTTCAACGTGCTTAGCGGTTACGGGGTAGTCTTTCTTTGACTTCTCTTTCACTCTCCAAGACTTTCCATCGTGGTGCATACCAATCTGACCCATCATTGCATTTTTGTTTTGTTTTATCTCAAGGTTATGATGTTTACCATTTGCATGAATAGTTCCATCAGGAGCATCCTTTGAAGCCCCAGCACTCTTTTGATTAGGATCTTGAAGTTTATGTTTCTTTAAGGTACTCTTGACCTTG